>Ga0272448_1008115_pt1 | contig 10987 bp, 7 predicted proteins | sample YNPCB0191_FD_202220 | JGI IMG/M metagenome (GOLD analysis project Ga0272448, IMG submission 202220) | Hot spring sediment microbial communities from Yellowstone National Park, WY, United States - YNP-CB-019-1 | ecosystem: Environmental > Aquatic > Thermal springs > Hot (42-90C) > Sediment... | reverse complement strand
TATACCTGATAGACATTAATAAAATTTTTTCCAATGATCCAAATACAGTTAATCTCATTCCTGATGGCATCCATCCTAATAAATGCGGACATCGTTTTATCGCAGATATTATATTATCTGAACTTATCCTAATACTCCAAAATTAGAACATAACTTATTCTAGAAAATGTCCGAACTAATGTCCTAAGCTCAGATATTTTCTATTGCCATTTTGAATTTGATGATGTAATATGACTTAAAAAGAAAGTCTCTTGAATATAAAACAATAAGTGGAGGGACAAAAATGGATAGATTAAAAATTGCTTTGGTTGGTGCTGGAAATAGAGGAAGCCATGTATATTTGCCGATAATCGCTAAGATGGACGAAGACCTTGAACTTGTGGCAATATGCGACGAAAGCTTGGATAAAGCAAAACAACAAGGCGAGGCTTACAAAGTGCCATATTTCACTAATGTAGTTGATATGGTAGAGAAGACAAAGCCTGATATTGCAGCGGTAGTGATCAATCCTAATCGCAATCACGGGGCGGGAATACCGCTATCAGAGATGGGAGTCAGCTATTGCACAGAAACGCCTATTGACACCGATCTTGGTTGGGCAGATAAGATGATCGCAACCGCAAAAGAACACGGGACGAAATTAGAGGTTTGCGAAAACTATTATCGTGTCCCAGGCGAACGGATTAAACGTGAGCTTATCCTTGCAGGCGTCTTTGGAAAAATCCTCACCGCATACAACGATTTCAACGGTCATGGCTATCACGGAGTTAGCCTGATACGAAGTTATATCGGCTTTGACGTTAAAATTACTCGTGTAATTGGTATGTATAAAAACTTCCCTGTGCAGGAACATGTTTATAGAAATATGAAGCCTACAACAGAAGATTGGCAATTTGGATTACTTGAATTTGAAAATGGCTCTGTTGGCGTCTTTAATTTCAGTGGACTTTCCTATGGCTCACCGCTTCGTTGGCATAATTCAAGCAGATTTTACGGAGAGAAAGGAATGTGCATCGGCGATGGACAACGGAGTTACTCATATAAGGAACAGATAGCCATCTTAAACAGCTCCGCAGATGCCAAACTGCCTATTGTAGTTGAAAAGCGAACTAAAAAGTCAAAAGATGGTATGGATGTCTTAGATGTGCTTGTTGCGAAGACTGATCCTGATACAGGTCTTGAAGTTGTCTGGAAAAATGAACTAAGCAAATACTCACTTAGCGATGGACAACTCAGCGTCGCTTACGAGTTATTAAGCATCGCAAATGCACATAGAAATAACACCGAACCTGAATATGGGGCAATAAACGGCAGGATAGATCAGGAAGTTTCTATCGCTATGTCAAAATCATGGGGCAGTGGAAACGCACCTGTTGAACTACCATTATCGGTAGAACCAAGATGATCTTGATAATAACCGCGAATTGAAAGGAGTTTTAATGTTATCAATTACCACAGACTACGCAAGAGATGTTGGCGATCCATCACCTTATCTTAAACGGATAGGAGAGGCGAGATTTTCGCATATACATTGGTGTCATCAATGGAATACGGACTTTTTATATTCAAAATGGGAAATAGAACAGATTGAAATCTGGCTTAAAGAATTTGGATTGAAATTGCTTGATCTACACGGATCAGCAGGCAAAGAAAAGGCATGGGCTTCTCCTTGGGAATATCAAAGGCTTTCTGGGGTTGAACTCGTCAAAAATAGAATAGATATGGTCGCTTATTTGGAGGCAGATGTTGTTATTATGCACGTCCCCGCCGATCCTGACTCAATACCTATCCGAAAGTCGCTTGACGAGTTACAACCCTATGCGAGAGAACGCAATGTCCGTATAGCTATTGAAAATGGGCATTTCCCCACTATAAGCAAACTGCTTTCTGAATATCCGCCTGACTATCTTGGGCTTTGCTATGACTCAGGACACGGCAACGTCCCAGAAGCACAAGGGCTTGATAACCTTGAAAAACTCAAAGATCGCCTGATCTCAGTTCATCTTCACGATAACGATGCCAGCGGAGATCAGCACAAAATGATGTTTATGGGAACGGTAGATTGGGAAAGGTTAGCAAACATCATGGCACATTCTTCCTATAAAAAACCTGTTAGTATGGAATTGTCAATGGGAAGATCGGGATTTACCGAAGAAACAGAAATGGAATTTTTAGCCAAAGCGTTTGAGACTGGGACAAAATTTGCCAATATGATAGAAAAATATAGATAACTCGGTTGAAGGTTTAAGATCGTGAGGATTTTCTTCTGATCTTAAATCTTAACCGCTTTATATTTGAAAAGGAAAGCTATATGAGCAAAAAGATAAGACATTCAGAAGTGGCGTTTATGTATAATGCGGATAAGGAAATCTATAAAGCATACAAGGCAACTTGGGTCGCTTGGGGCGGAGCGTCTGCTTCTGCTGTCCAAACCGCACACGAATTAGGCATGCACTTTGTCGGCAGTATGTGGACTTTAACCGCAGGGGCAGAAAATATCCATAAACGCAGTGATCTTAGAGATGCTGTCTCAAAGGACATATTGCTTGAACCGATCATCGTTCCATGGCTTTGGGATCACACTTACGAAGGCACTCCGTCATATTTCGGTTGCACAAATAATCCGACATTCAGACAGTTGTCAAGAGAGAGGGTCATTGATGCTATGAAAACAGGGGCAGATGGACTACATATTGACGACCATCTCGGCACTGCGGGATCATTTTGGCATGGCGGATGCTTTTGCGATTATTGTATAGACGGTTTCAGAAAATTTCTTGCAGATCAAAAATATGAGGAAATAGTAAAAGAATATAAAATTGACTTGGATAACTTCAATTATCGTGACTTTATAAAATCTTTTGTGTCTAACAGGGAAGAATATCAAAGAAAGCGAAGTCAATTGCCATTAACGGAATTATATCAAACATATCTGGTAAAATCTGCTGCACAATTTGTCAAAGAACTGAGGAAAATTGCTGAGGACACAAAAGGCGGAGAGATCACTTGCTCTGCTAATACAGGCATACCTAACCCTGTCCATCTGGTCACAACGCCAAATCTAACTCATTGTGTCTGCGAGGTAGAATATCGCCACAACAACGAAAACGCACCGAAAGCATCGCCGATTTCTGCTTATAAAGTAGCAGATGCAATAAATAAGCCAGTGATGGCAACAGCGTCAGGTTGGAACTGGGCTTATGCACACGCAAATAATAATGCTGTTGGGCTTGTCAGATTATGGATCGCAGAAACTTACGCTCTTGGACATAGGTTGATGGTCCCTCACAGGAAATGGGCATTTACACAGGAAAAAGGCACGCATTGGTATCAATCTAAACCAGAGGATTTCGCTTATCTATATAATTTTATAAGAGATAATAGCGAACTATTTGACGATTATGAACCATTTAGTAGAATAGCATTGATATTCCCAAACAAGGGCATTCGTCGCCACGGTCTCGGTCTATTTCAGGAAATATGTAAGCGTCTCGCGGATAAAAATTTGTTTTTCTCCGTTGTTATCGCAGGTGATGACTGGATAGAAGACCGCTTGAAAATTGAGAATTTATCAAATTATGAAGATGTAATCATTCCAGAACCATCAGAGCTTGACAATTCTCAAAAATCAGTCATTGAAAAATGGGAATCTGATAAAAATAAAAAGGCGTCTTATGTGAAATCAATAAGCAATTTAGATGACATTAACTTAAAATCAACCGTTGAGGTTATTGGAAGTCAAAATATATGGGTTTTGCCGAGAATGCGTCCCGATGGATCAGTCGTTTGTCACATTTTAAATCGCAACTATGACGAGTCAGTTGGATTTGTCAAAAATATTGAAAATGTGAATATCATCATCAACGAACCATCATTTTATGATAAATTCCGATCAGTCAAATTAATATCGCCTGATATTGATCAGGTTAAATTTGATTATAAAATAGATAATGGCAAGCTAAATGTTTACGTTTCCAATCTTAGTATGTGGTCTTTATTGACGATCTCATAATACAATGCGAAACCTTGGTTCTTTGGTAATAAATATGAAAAGTCCATTATAAAAGGCAATAAAAATGCGGATTTAGCATTTTGAACCTGTTGGTAAATTGATGAAATCCAATTGCAGGCTTGGATTGGATCTTTTTGAGTTTGTTGCCAAAGAACCGAAACCTTTGAGGAGGGAATTAAAGATGAATTGCAAAAAATGTGTCTTCTTCTCATTGATTATCTTAATGTCATTATCAATAACTTCTGTTTTTGCTGATCGTGATGATTTCAACTCAACAAAGCTCGGTGAAAAATGGATATGGGATAATCCTGCAAAGGATAGTTCCTATGATCTTAAAGAAAAGCCGGGCTGGCTAAAAATTACCTGTGCTCCGGGCGACCATGATATATGGGACGTTCGCGGTGGAGGTCCTGCGGTTTTATTAGAAGCTCCAAATAATTATACCTTTGAGACACATTATGTAACCACAATTAAGGATAACTGTTCCGTTGGATTGGTGTTCCTTAATGAAGATGCGGTAGGTAATGCCAAATCACCAGGTCCTTGGTGTGCTTTATTTACTCAGCCCGGTAATCAGTTATTTTGGCAACATGCGGTCGGTGTTGATAAAATGCAAGCGAATGTCGCTAATGGAAATGACGCTTATATAAAAGTAGAGAAAACAGATAAAAATTGGAAATTTTATTATAAAGAAAAAGCAGATGATAAATGGACGCTCATTATAGATGATAATTATGACATTGGCAAAAAGCATTACGCTGGCTTGATGGTCAAAAATTGGGACCCAGGTCCAGAAATCACTGGCTATTATGATTATGTTGAGACTTCATGGGCATTTGCTTCCGCTGTTGAACCTTATGAAAAACTTACGACAATGTGGGGTCATATTAAACAGAAATAATGATTACATTACGATCATTTCTGATAGGCATAATCTGTGTTGTCGCTATTTGTGCGGTGACGCCTTACAGTAATCATTATGTTGATGGTGCTTATTTATCAAGTAATCATCTTCCGTTAGGTCCTCTTTTTATTATAACCATACTCGTTTTTGTTGTTAATTCAATACTGATTCGCATATCTCCAAAGGCTATTTTAAGCCAAACGGAGCTTGTAACGATATGGTCTATGATGGTATTGGCTGTCTCAATACCATCAAAATCATTTGCAGAATATCTTCTGCCTGATCTTGTTGCCCCCTATTATCTCGCTACCGCTGAAAATGAATGGCAAGACCTATTCCATCAATATATCCCTTCATGGCTTGTGCCTAATGATAACAAAGCGATATTCTATTTTTATCGTGGTTCACCAGTTAAAAGTATCCCTTGGAGAGCATGGGAAAAACCTCTTTTAGCTTGGTCAATCTATGCACTTGGGCTTTATGGCATGATGTATTGTCTGAGCGTTATTTTAAGAAAACAATGGATAGAGCATGAAAAATTGACCTTCCCTTTGGTCAAATTGCCTTCTGAAATAATGAAAAATCCAGAAGGAAGGTCAGCGTTAAACTCTTTCTTAAAAAATCACAGTTTATGGATAGGTTTTGCTATATCTTCACTAATTCACATATTTAATGGTTTTAATGCAAATTTCCCGCATGTCCCAAGAATTCCTATGCAATTTTCATTAGACCCTTTGCTTACAGAAAAGCCTTGGAACGCTATCTTGCCATTGCCGATAACTATTCAGCCTTCTGTTATTGGTGTCTCATATCTATTGACACTACGTGTATCGTTTAGCGTATGGTTTTTTTATCTTTTTTATAAATTTGAGTGTTTTATAGCAGAATTATTTGGCTTTCATACACCTAATTCCCCCGGAGAATTCGGCTTTACGAAAAGTTTTGCGTCGCATCAGGAGATGGGGGCATTTGTTGTTGTGACTATATTCTTGCTTTGGAAAGCCAAAGGTCACTTAAAAGAGATAACTAAAAGCATATTTTCAAAGATGAACAACCCAGATGAACCCTTATCGTATCGTTGGGCATTAATTGGATTAGTATTTTCAATTGTATTACAGGTCATATTGTCACAATTTATGGGCATGACATTTGGGATAGCGGTCTTCATTGCATTAGCCTTTGGTGTAATGTCGCTTATATTTACTTGGCAGGTATCAAGTGCGGGCATACTCAGAGTTGACTCAACATTTGATCCGATGATGACTTTATTGACGATTTTAGGTGGTCGTCGCATAGGTCCTGCAAATTTTACCATTGACTCAATCCAAGCCAGAGGTTTCAGAACAGATATTTCTCAGTTACCTATGCCGACAATGATGAGCGTTTTTAAAATCTACGATGATTTAAAAGCTAATAAAAAATGGATTAGCCTTTGTTTTGTAGTTACGATTTTGATCGCTTTGCCTTTATCTTCATATTTTTTCTTATCTCTATCATATAAATATGGCGGAGAGAATTTAAGCTCTTGGAATTATCGTTATGGTCCTCAGAGTGCATATAATGCCCTTGTAAATCGTATCACAAATCCGCCTGATCCGAACTGGTCAGATATTGGGTTTATATTTGTTGGTGGAATTTTCACCGCATTTATTATGTTTATGTATCATAGATTTTTATGGTGGCCCTTTCATCCGATAGGATGCACGACTGGAAGCAGTTGGGGAATTCAACAGATGCTTTTCTCTATATTCTTAGGTTGGCTTTTCAAATATTTTATCGTTAAATATGGGGGATTAAAAGGTTATAGATCGGCATATCCGATATTTCTTGGATTGATCTTTGGTGAATATACAATGGGCGGAATATGGTTTGTAATAGGGCTATTCACTGGAAAGGGATATAAGGTTCTTCCAACGTAATTAACAGCTTAAAAAAACTTATTTTTGTGCTATGATATAAGTTAAAAATAACTGAATTCTGTTAATTCTATGCTTTCGCAGAATAATATTAAAAAGGACTTATATGTTTTTTCTAACTTTATTTAATCATTAAGGAGTAAGTCAATGAAATTATTAATTATCGGCGGGGGAGCAGGAGGTCCAGCGTCCGCTTCACGAATGCGCAGATTGGACGAAAATGCAGAAATTATAATGTTTGAACGTGGCGAGCATATCTCTTATGGTCATTGTGGACTACCATATTATATCGGTAAAGTTATTTGCAATAGGTCAGACTTATTGATTTCTAACCCTCAAAAATTCAAGCAATTATATAATGTAGATGTCCGCGTTCGTTCATTAGTTTATAACATATCAGTTGACAATAAACAAATAGAATTTATGGACTTAAACACTGGCAAGGAATATCAGGAAAATTACGATAAGATCATACTTTCAACAGGTGCAGACCCAATTAAACCTCAACTGCACGGAATTGATCTAACTGGTATTTTTACTCTCCGAAATCTTACAGATGCAGACAATATCAATCAATTTATCAATGAGCGAAAGCCTAAAAAAGCTGTCATCATCGGTGGAGGATTTATCGGTCTTGAATTAGCTGAAAATTTTGTCCGTTTAGGTATAGATGTCACAATCGTTGAGATGTTAGATCAAGTCATGCCTACGCTTGATAGAGAAATGGCAGAACCGATACACAGAACGCTTGCCTTACATGGTGTTGAGCTTGCCTTGTCCGATCCTGTTGACGGATTTGAAAGCAGAGATGGACACTTAGTCGTTAAAGTTAAGAGTGGAAAAGAGATAACCTGCGATATGGTGATGTTATGCATGGGTGTTCGCCCAAATCTTGATCTGGCAAAATCTGCCAATTTAGAAATAGATAAAGGCATTAAGGTCAATGAATATATGCAGACATCTAATCCCGATATATATGCGATCGGTGATGGAGTGGAGACTAAACACTTGGTCACAGGTGAATCCGTTTTAGTGCCATTGGCGGGATTAGCAGCACGTCAGGCGAGAATTGCAGTTGACAATATTTGCGGAAAAAATGAAAAATACAAAGGCACTCTTGGGACAAGCCTTGTAAAAGTATTTGAAACGACAGTCGGATCAGTAGGGGCAAATGAAAAAACACTGAAAAGATTAGGTATAAGCTATCAAAAGTCCTATGCACAGCCTTTCTCTCATGTCAATTATTATCCTGATTCTGCACAGATGATAATAAAATTGCTTTTTTCTCCTGATAATGGACGTATATTAGGGGCGCAGATCGCAGGCACAGAAGGCGTTGATAAAAGAATAGATACTTTTGCAACAGCTATATCCGCAGGTATGACCGTTGATGATCTCACTGATCTTGAACTTGGATATGTCCCGCAGTATGGATCAGCCAAAGAAGCGGTTAATATAGCAGGATACGTCGCAGGGAACATACTTAATGGTGATATGCCTGCAAGCTATTGGGATAATATAGCAGAATTAACAGATGGTATATTTCTTGATGTCCGCGAACCTGATGTGACAGCTATCGGAATGATTCCTAATGCAATAAATATCCCTATAAACGAGTTACGAGATAGGCTTAATGAATTGCCAAAAGACAAGCGGATTTATGTATATTGCAATGTCGGTCTTGAAAGCTATATTGCAACTCGTATGCTTATACAACATGGTTTTGACGCAGTAAATATGAATGGAGGATACTCAATGTTCAAAAACGTCAAAGGAGGGGCATCTGAGCCAATAAATATCGCACAAAAGCCAGTAGAAAAGCTGTCAATTGCCCAAGAAATAAGCACAGAGGTTGAATATCTTGACGCTTGCGGTCTGCAATGTCCAGGACCTATACTAAGAGTTAAACAAAAGATGGATCAATTAAAGCCGGGAAGCATTTTAGAGGTCTCTGCGAATGATACAGGCTTTGCAATTGATCTGCCTGCATGGTGTCGGACAACAGGAAACGAGGTATTGTCAATTGAAGTCAGAGAAGGAAAGATCATAGGGCGAATTCGTAAAAAAGGCTCAGAAGAAAAAGCTGTTACTCAACAAACGTCTACACAAATTGTCATGCCAAAAGAGAAAACAATTGTAGTCTTCAGCAATGATATGGATAGAGTGATGTCAGCGTTTATAATCGCTAATGGCTCTGCGTCTATGGGATATAAGGTCAATTTGTTCTTTACTTTTTGGGGACTAAATGTTTTGCGAAAATCACAAAAAGTCTCCGTTTCAAAAAGTTTCGTTGAACGTATGTTCGGTTGGATGATGCCAAAAGGCGTATCAAAGCTGAAATTATCCAAATTAAACATGGGCGGAATGGGAACGTGGATGATGAAGCAAGTTATGAAGCAGAAAAACGTCCATTCACTTGACGAACTTATTCAAATGGCACGTCAACAGGGGATTAGATTAATCGCTTGCACAATGACTATGAACATTATGGGACTGAAAAAGGAAGAGCTAATTGATGGCATTGAGGAAGGCGGAGTTGCTGCTTTCTTGGAAGATGCCGATCGTTCTAATGTAACTTTATTCATCTAAAACTGATCACTGATTACTGATCACTAACCAAAGGGAGGGCAAAATGGCTGAAAAGAAGTTAGGAGTTTTGGTTCACGGGGCAGGCTGGGTTTCTACTCAGCATATCAAAGCATTTCAGACTAACCCAAACACCAAAGTTGTCGCAATAAGCAGTAGAAGGCTTGAAAGCTGTAAACTGAGGGCAGAGGAAGCTGGGTTAACTGATGTTGAGTTTTATACTGATTACGAGAAAGCACTTAAACATGAGGGCATAGATATAGTTTCTATATGCACACCTCAACATTTTCATGCGGAAAATACAATTGCCGCAGCAGAAGCAGGAAAACATATCGTTATAGAAAAACCTATCGCCAATAGCCTTGAAGAAATAAAAGCTATGCGTGATGCTGTTCGCAAGGCAAAAGTAAAAACCGTTGTTAGTTTCGTTCTCCGATGGAATCCACTATTTTTGACGATCAAACGAATGCTTGCAGATAACGCTTTGGGCGATCTATATTTTGTTGAAACAGATTATCAAAGCAATATAGCCAGTTGGTGGTCAGGATTTGAATATGCGAGGAGAAAAGATACTGGCGTAAGTGCATTTTTGGTCGGCGGATGCCATGCAATTGATGCGACCAGATGGTTTGCCAGCAAGGGAGAATACGAATCGGCTAAACCGATAGAGGTATTCGCTTATTCTGGTGGATGGAGAAAAGGTTGTGATACAGAGTATAATTATTATACAAAAGTTTGGCGAACTAATGCTCCAAAGCTTGAATATGACGGTTTTGAGATCGCTCTAATCAAATTTGATAACGGCGTTTTAGGGAAAGTTTCGGTCAATTTTGACTCTATTATGCCATATACATTTCCGATAGAAATATTCGGAGATAGAGGCACAATAAAGAATAACCGCGTCTGGTCGCATAAATTTCCGGGGCAGACTGGCTGGGTAGAAATTCCGACGATTTTACCTGATACCGCTGATGTGACACATCATCCATTCCAAGGTGAGATAGATCATTTCGTTGAGTGTATATTAAACGACAAAGAGTCCCATTGTAATCTTGAAGATGCGATTTTGACACATGAGATAGCCTTCGCTGCATTGCAATGCTATGAGACAAAACAACCTGTTAAATTGCCGTTAATATAATCACAAGATATTGCTGGAGCATATCGCTTCAGCATCCCCAAATTATAGACTAAGGTTATTCTTGATTTTGTCCGATATTAAAGAATGATAATATTATACAATTTTTGTCATTCTGAGCGGAGCGAAGAATCTAGCAAAGAATCTGTTGAAGAGGTGCTTCACTTCGTTCAGCATGACAGATAATTCAGCATGACAAGTGATAACATATTGGCTCATGTAAATATATTGTGAAAAATCTCGAAATGTGATATATTTCCTCCATAAATTGAAATCAAGGAGGGAATGCTTATGTTGTTTCCTGTTATAGACCTAATGTCCCCTGAAAGCTGTTACCAATGGCTCGTTAACTATCTCTATCCTGATGGTCTGAAATGCCCTTACTGTAAAAGTCAAGAAAGATGGATTCACCGAAAGAATAGAGAACCATT
>Ga0272448_1008112_pt1 | contig 10991 bp, 7 predicted proteins | sample YNPCB0191_FD_202220 | JGI IMG/M metagenome (GOLD analysis project Ga0272448, IMG submission 202220) | Hot spring sediment microbial communities from Yellowstone National Park, WY, United States - YNP-CB-019-1 | ecosystem: Environmental > Aquatic > Thermal springs > Hot (42-90C) > Sediment... | reverse complement strand
CGCCGTAGAGGAGCGGCGAGGATGAAACAACTATGTCATCTGGGAATATAGTGCCTGAGGCCGAGGAGAAATCATCGGAGAGCCGGCCCAGCGCGCCCAAAGCCTCAAACCCGTAGGTCAATATGCCCTTCTCCTGGGCGAAAGCCAGCCGCAGGGTATAGAAATTCACCCGAGTCCGTTGGGTTATCGTGTCAACGGTGGATGTGTCGTCCCTGATGATGTGAGCGGTATCCCTGGAATAGGAAAACGAGGTCCCGGCTTCAATGCCAAAGTTTCCGATGTTCGGGATCATGATCCACCCGCCCAAAGGGCCCGGAGCTAACCCGTCCTGCCAGCCGGCTCCGGCGTAGAGCCTCGGGTGGGCTGACGCTAGGATAGTTGGGTTCAGGGAAAGGAAACCCGCTCCCTCGGCTGGGGTCCGCGGCAAGACCCACAAGCTCGCGGTTTCCAGGGGCAGGCTGAGAAAAACGAACAGCGTGATCATCAGACAAAAGATAAACCAGGCTATTGCCTTACTGCAACCACAGAGGGCAACGCCATATAATTTCGTCATGATAATTCTCGCCATAATCGGACTGAGCGCGGAGATAACCCTGGGCCTCGGCCAATCTGCTCCGAACGAGAGGGCTACCTCCCAGACCCCCTATGGCTATGTTGACTGGGGCTACCACATCTGGACGAACTTCTTCGCGCAGGCAACCTATGTGAAGGGCGCGCCGTGGGGCACAGAACCTTATGTCAGGATAAGCTACACGGATCACCCCCTTTACCAAGAGGATGTCTACTACAACAACTACCGAATAGGCGCGAGGCTAAACGAGTCCATAACATCCTACGAGTTCGGCTTCTCAAAACCCCTCGGCGTGAGTCCGCCCCTTCGGCTTTATATGGGAGCCGCCTTCACCGGCAATTTCTGCAGGTGGGAGCGAAACTCCCTCGGCGCGTCAGACACGAAGGTAATAGACCAGGTCACCCCGGGGGCCGTGGGTTTCGCGAGGGCTGAGCGGTGGTGGAAATACAACCTTTCGGCCGAGGAGGACCTTACCGCGAACTGCATCCTGGGCCTTTCGGCAAGGCTGTCCTACATGGGCTTCAGGCCTGAGGCCTGGCCCTGCCCGGAGTGGTTCGGAATTCTGGATGGATATGTTGGGGTGAGGTGGTGAATCAGACGATTATCCCGCCCGCCACGACCCTCCTTCCCCTGTATAAAACCCCGAGCTGGCCCGGCACAACTGAGAACTGAGGCTTTCGGAACTCAAGGGTCATCTCATCGCCCCTATCGGAAATGAGGACCGCCTCGGCCGGCTCGTGCGAATACCTTACCTTTACCGAAAAAACCTCGCCCTCGGCAAGGCCTGTGAACCTGTTGACAGCCGAAAGCCTGAGGGAGCTTGAGCAGGCCTCCTCCCTCGTTCCGAGAACGATATCCGGAGGCTCTATCCTGATTATGTAAGCCCTCTCGCCCAGAGCGACTTTGTGGCCGCGGCGCTGGCCTACGGTGTAGGCGTAGTATCCGTCGTGATGGCCGAGTATCCTTCCCGAGGCGTCAATGAACCTCCCGGGCCTCGGCCCGAGGCGACCTCTCAGGAAGCCCCTTATGTCCCCCCTCACGAAACACGCGTCCTGGCTCTCAGGCTTTTCGGAAACCGGCAGGCCTCTCCTTCTCGCTATCTCCCTCACCTCCTCCTTGAGGAGCTCGCCGAGGGGGAAAAGTGCCCTCCTGAGCCCCTCAGGGCTTACCAGCGCGAGGAAATACTCCTGGGACCGTGTCTCATCCCTCGCGCTTTCGAGGAATACCTCCCCTGACTCAACCCTGAGCCGAGCGTAGTGGCCCGTTGCGATCCGGTCAAAGCCTTGCTCTAGCGCCCATTCAAGGGCCAAGCCGAACTTGATCCGGCTGTTGCAAACCGGACAAGGGTTTGGAGTCCTGCCCTCCGCGTATCCTTGAACGAAAGGCTCAACCACATGCTCACGGAAAGGAGCCTGGAGGTCAACTACCCTGTGCTCCGCTCCGAGCAGGCGCGCCACCTCAGCCGCATCCTCTATGTCCTTCGGCCTACAGCAGGTTGAGTCCGGGTGAAAGAGGAGGGAAACCCCGACGCACTCGTGGCCCTCCTCCAAAAGAAGAGAAAGCGCCACCGAGGAATCAACCCCTCCGGACATCAGCACAGCGACGCGCATGGGAAGATTATACTCCTTTTGGGGATCAGAACCTCAGGTTTATGCCACCGTTTAGGGTTCTGCCGGGGCTCGCTGATACGCTTCCCTCTTCGTATATCTCAATCTCCTTCCCGAGAAGGTTCTGGGCTCCCAGGTTTACCTGAAGCCCTTTCAGGGGTGAGGCGAAGATGTTCAGGTTCAAAAGCGCGTAATCCGGAAGCCTGTTTCCTGCTCCATGGGTTCTTCCTCTCACCCATTCACCGCTGAGGCTCACGCCGGATCCTCGGTATTCAACGGTTGCTTGACCAGCGATGGTGTGGGTTGGCTCGTAATCCACGGGGAAACCCGTCTCAGCGTTTCTTGACCTCAGGTAGGTGTATGCGATCTCGGCCCACAACGGCCCCCCTTCAACCCTTAGCTTCGGGGATAACCCCCAGGTATAGGCTCTTGGGATATTGATTGATGTGAACACGGGCAACCCGTTCAACGAGTCCCCCGTGGGCTGGGGAACCAGCATATCCTTGATGGAATTATAGAATCCGGAAAGGCTGATGTTCAAAAATGCAAACGGCGCCAGCTCCGTTCCGGCGGAAAGGCTGATTGATGATTCCGATCTGATTTCCGGATTGCCGTTTTTGTAGGAGCTTCCCGAAGGCACTAGCTCCTCATATCTTTCCTGCAGGCTCGGAGAACGGTATCCTCTCCCCACATATGCCCGGAAGCTAAGGCCTCGGCCCGGCTTCAGCTTAAACCCGGCCTTCGGCGTTATCTGTAGGCCTCCTACAGGATAAACATCAGCCCTGCCCGCTATGTCCAGGTTAAACCAACCGGCGGGCCGCGCATCATCCTCAAAGTAGACGCCATAGAATGGCTCTGAGACGAGCGAAAGCCCGGTCCGCTCAAACCTGTTCAACCTGATAACACCGCCCAGCATCAGGTTGTGGAACGATCGGGCTATGTGGGATTCTGCCCTCAGCTCGGCTGTGCCGCTTTGAGCGCTCCTTGAGCCGTATGTCCTGTAGTAGTTGTTGAAGTAGGCGTTCAGATCGTTGTGGGAGAATCCCGTCATGTAGCTGAACCCTGCCTCGCTTATACCGTTCCAGAAGTCCTCTGGATTCGTTCGCCCCGCGCTCCCCTCGCTGTAGTCGCCGTTGAACCTGAACCCCTTCCAGGCGAATTTGAACGAGGCCCCCAATCTCCTGTAGGACTCCGCGTCGTATCTCCCCTCGTATGACCTCTGGGCAACGCTCAGGATGTAGGAGCTCCCCGCGGGGCCAGCCGCGCCAAACCCAGCACCTGTTTCTGCGCTCCCGTAGGAACCGTAATTGGCCCTGAAAGCGTAAAATGGGTCACTCGCAGGCTTTTTAGTTATTATGTTAACTATGCCGCCGAGCGCGTCCGAGCCGTGGATAGCGCAGGAGGCACCCTCTATTATCTCAAACCTTTCAACGAGCAGAAGAGGAACGGATGAGATGTTGGAACCGGTGCCATCGTGACAGAAAAGCCTCTTTCCCTCATAGAGAACCAGGGTATGGCGGGACAAAAGCCCCTGAAGCCTGGGGTTGAAGGCATCCACAGAACCTGAGGATGTTCCTCCGGGGACCGTGACGCCCGGCATGAGCCTCATCGCGTCCAGAAGGGAGGTCTGATTGGCCTTTTCAATGCGCCTCAGATCTATCTTCTGAGTAGGGAGAGGCGATTGGCTCATGTCGTGAAGGGTTGGGGATGCAGTTATCTCTATCTCCTCCGATGTTATATCGCCCGGCGTGAGGCCAACCGAAAGGTGATGCGGGATCTCCGAAAGTTCAAGGCGCTCCGTCCTGTATCCTACCATGCTCACGAGGAGGACCAGGGGCGGTTCTGGCGCGTTCGTGAGCATGAAGTGTCCGCTCTCGTCAGCATAGGTGCCTATGCCTTTACCCTCAACAACGACGGTGGCTCCAGGAAGGGGGTTCCGGTCTCCGCGTCGGCCACCATCCCATGTATGGTTGCTGATAAAAGGATGAGTGTCAGCATATCCTATATTATATATCTGAGCAGTAGATAATTTCAACTCCAAAGGATGCCCGGGGCTAAAGTCATTGGCAGTAACATTTACTTGGGTTTGCGCAAAACGGATCTAAAAAGGGGGCCTCTGCCCCCTTTGTTTCAAGGCCTTGCTTGTTCCCTAGAACCTTATATTTATGCCTCCGCCCATTGTCCTTCCCTGGCACAAGGGCGCCTCCTCTTCCTCGTAGGTGAAGAACTCCTGGTCAAGGAGGTTCTGAACCCCGAAGTTGACCTGGACGCCATTGAGGGGCCTAGCGAAGAGGTTCAGGTTGACGAGGGTGTAATCCGGAAGCCTGATGGCTCCACTATAGAGCCTGTCCTTAACCCACTCGCCTGTGAGGCTCGCGCCAGCGCCGGCGTATTCAACGGTGAGCTGGCCCGATAGCGTGTGCTTGGGCTCATAGGCAAGGGGCATGCCGGTTTCCGCGTCGCGGGCGTTGAGGTATGTGTAGGCAACGGCCGCTGAGAAGAACCTTGTCTCGGCCTGAAGGCGCGGGGAAACCCCCCATGTGAAAGCGGACTTTATGTTCTCGCGCTGGAATATGGGGAACCCGTTGAGCGAGTCGCCGGTCGGGAGAAGGCCTATCATGTCCGTGACATCGTTGTAGAATCCGGATATGCCTATTGCCAGGAAGCTCGTGGGCAGGACCTCAAACCCGGCCGAGTAGTTGAGCGAGACCTCAGGCCTCAGGTCCGGGTTGCCGTTCCTGTAATATGTGTTGTGGAAGAAGAGCTCCTCATACCTGTCCTGGAGGCTGGGCGCCCTGAAGCCCCTTCCAACAGAGGCCTTTATGTTCAACCAGCCGGTTGGTTTGACGAGAGCGCCCGCCTTCGGGGTGAACTGAAGCCCGCCAACCGGATAGTAATCCAGCCTGGTCGCCAGGATGAAACCAAGGGCCTCCGCGGGCTTTATCTCGTCCTCAGCGAAAGCGCCGTATATCATCTCAGAGTGATAGGGGGTCGCGGTGCGCTCAAACTGGTTGTTCCTGACTGAGGCGCCGAGTGAGAGCTGGTTGAAACCGATGTGAAGGTGGGATTTTAAGTTTCCTTCAGCAACGAAGTTATCCTCCAGCGCGGCCCCGGACTTGTAGACCCTGTAGAAGTGGTTGAAGTATCCGGATATCTCGTGCTGGGATTCCCCGGAGGCGAAGGTGGCCTTTGCCTCAACGATTGGGTTCCAGGACCTAGCGGTTGGCAGTCCAGCCGTGTCAACGCCCTCGTCGCCCTGGATGTAGTCCCCGTTCAAGGAGAACCAGTTCCAGGAACCTCTGAAAGAGGCGTTCAGTCTCTTGTAGCGCTGGACAGGCTCTTTTCCGCCGTAGGAGCGCTGACCTATGGACATTAGGTATGATGAGCCGGCCGGCCCCGCGCCTCCGAAAGCGCCCTCAGCGTCAATGTTGTCGTATGTCCCGTAGAATCCCCTGAAAGCGTATGTTGGCACCGGAGAGGGCTTGGTCGTTATCACATTCACGACCCCTCCGAGAGCGTCAGAGCCGTAGAGCGCGGACGCAGGGCCCTCAACGACCTCTATCCTCTCAACGAGAAGGAGCGGGACGGGCGAGAGGTTGACCCCGGTGTGTATGTGGTCCGAAAGGAGGCGCTTGCCGTCAAGGAGGGCTAAGGTATACTGCGCCGGAAGCCCCTGGAGCATAACAGTGTATCTGCCTGTCGCTCCGTTGGGCGCGCCTCCGGAGACCATGAGCCCTGGCAGGAGCCTCACGGCGTCAGGAACAGAGACCTGATTCGCGGCCTCAATCCGCTCCCTTGAAACGACCTGCGCTGGAATTGGGGTTTCGCCTATCACATGAGGGACAGCCGTGCCCGTGACCACTATCTCCCTGCTCAGGACGCCCGTCGGCCTTATCTCAACCAGTATGTCCGTGGCTGGCCCGGCTATATCCAAGGTCTTTTCCTCGTATCCTATTCTCCGTATTACCAGGCGAAGCGCGCGCTCCGGCGCATCCTTTACGACGAAAAATCCCCTGTCGTCAGTGTAGGTGCCTCGGTCCTCGCCCTGCAGGATCACCGTCGCGCCGGCTACCGGGTAGCCGTTCTCCGAGTCCAGGACCCTCCCTGAGAGGGTCGCACACAGCAGAGCATACAGCAACATATCTGAACCTCCTTGCACCTCCCGGCCAGAAAATTATAAACCGGGCGCCAGGGCGCACTCAAGCGCGCGTTCCTCTGACCTGGCCCATTTTCAACCCCCTCTAAGTCCTTGACTATCAAGGAGTTTCGCTCAATACCCGATGGCGCAAAGGTTGTAGCGACTATGATCGGTGAATTCCTTTATTTTATCGGGGAAAGCTGATTTCCAGTTCATCATGTTTGGGGCCGAGTTCGGCCAAAATCCGGCCAAACTCGGCCAAAATCAGTAATTTATTACTGGTAATAATCTACTGATAGAATGCCGTTTTCCCCCGTTCAGGATAGGGAATCCTCGCGTTTGGAAAACGCAAGCAAAATATTACTACTGGTAATTGATTACTGCTACCGGAATTCCAGCTACTCAAGGAACTCGGCCAAAGCACTCATAGCGCAAGCGGCCAAGCATAATCGTCCTATTGTTATCCTGCTGTAATAGCCCCTCTCACCCATCCTGAGGATGCTCTCAGGCAGGAGTTTGCTCTCCTTAGCCTTCATCCCTGCCTCAGCCAGTAGGAGCCAGGCTGAGAACAGGAGGAGGATGAGGCCATCCTTGAGGTTCTGGTTCTTCACCCCATTCAGGATAACCCTCATTGATAAGGCGCTCTTTGCGTCCTTGAATGTCTGCTCTATCCGCATCCTGAGGAAGTAGAGCTCCGCGGGGTTAAGATTATATTCCTGAGGGAGCCGGTAGCTGAGAAGCCAGGGTTCATCGTGGGCCTCATCTGAGAATTCCATGTAATCCCCAAGCTTTGGAGGATAGCCGGTCTTGGGAACCCTTATGACCCAGTATATCCCTGATTTCCTGAGGACCTCAAAGAGCCTCGTCCTCCCGAACTCCCTGTCAGCTATGATCACCAGCTTCCTGGGATAAACCAGCTTCTTGAGGTATGTTGGGTGTATGACGACCAGAGCCACATCTTTTCCGCAGTATCTCTCAAGCACGAACCTCGCATACGCCTCCTTGAGCTTTGAAAGCTTGGATAACTGCCTCCTCGCTGTCTCATAAGGGATGCGGGATACCGCGCATATTGTCCTTATGCTCCTCTGAGCTCCTGTTGCTACGGTATGGGCAAGGGCCTTAAGCTTTTGGGGTAAGAAGTTCATAGTCGTTATTGATCTCCTTTCCGGCCCCTCTCATCCTTGGGGCCGGACCATTATTATAATGCCCGTCAATAAACAGAATCTAAGCCAACACCCCCTCTATCCCTTGGGCCATCTATGATTCAGAGCTTTTGCAGTAATGACAAGGGTTTGAGGGGGATCAAATGTGGGTCAGGTCAGCTATTTTAGCCTCATCTGGCACCCTTTCAACCCTAGCTAAGTTTCCATGTAAGTAGCGTTGGCCCTAAGGATTAGCTGAGGTGATCTGCGTTAAGATGATGGGCGCTGATGGCCCTGGACCGGCCAAATTCGGCCATCTTCTAACACAGGGCCGACCCCGGAAACCCAAGCTATCAGAAGGTTTCTAATAAGCATCCTATAGGCAACTATCTGTATTCGTTGGCCCGTGAGGATTTCCAGTATCATGGGTTCGCGCGGAACTAATCCCACAGGACAAGCGATGCCCCAAAACGCCAAACCCTGCCCCTCCACCTGTAGCCGAAGAAGCCGATGGTATTGCCGAGCGCATTATCCAGAGAGGCATATGCCCTGACCGACTTGTAGAATGTGAGATCAAGCCGCGCCGCGCTCCATAGCCCGGAGAAAGGCTCGCCGTAGTAGCGTCCGGATAGCGAGGGAACCGCGAGGATATCCCCTCCGAGGAAAGAAATCATCAGGCCGAAGAGGCCTGCCCCCTGCCAGTAGAATTGCTCGGGGGCCGGTTCAGAAAACCAGGAGGCCTGGCCTCCAGCACCAAACAAAAGGGGTCCGAATCTCCAATTGCCGTAAAGCCCTCCGGATGCCCTGGCGCCGTGGGCAAGGCCTCTTATTCCGCCGGAGTCGCCCGCGTAGCCGTAAAGCCAATCCCCCCAGCCGGCATCCGCCCTGGCCGCGAGCCCGCATCCCCTCACCTCGCCGGAGACATAGGCCTCAGATATTGTCCTGGAAAGCCCTGGCATGAAGCCGGGGTCAGGAATGTCTGTCCTGTAGCCCATCTCAATTGAACCAAGGGAGCCTGCCGCCCTCGCTCCCACGACGGGGCCTCGGCCGGAATCAGCCGCGAGCCACCCCGCCCAGGCCCCCAGCCCGCCCGAACTCCAGGAAAGCCGAGGGGCCCATATTCCAGTGAAACGCCCATCCCAGGCAATCTCCTCCCGCGATAGGACAAGGGAAAGATCCCCCGCTCGCGCCGCAAGGGATAAGCCTCCTGAGCTCAGGGGGCCGCAGGAGCTCCTCCAACCTCTGATGCTCAAGGGACCGAAACCAACGCCTGCCCTCGCGTGAAGCCACGAAAGCGAATCCCGGCTGGCAGAAATAACAAGGGCGTCCAGGTTTATACCCCTTACGGAACCGGAGGAGGCAATGAGGCCCTGGTGGCTGACCATCTGCTCGTCCAGAACTCCGAACTCGTTGTAGTCAAAGGTCCCGAGGAGCCTTCCGCCGTGGCCGAGTCCCCGCGCGAACAAGGCCCCGAACCTGGAGAATCCCCAAGCGCCAGCCTGCTCCGAATATGCTGTGGTTATTGGCTTGCTGAGGTCAGTTTGCCTGAGGAAGAGGCTCCTTCCGGAAATCACGAAGGGCGTTGAGTGGAAAACCGAGGGATCGTTGGCGAACCTGAGGGTTATCCCCTCCAGCTCAAGCGGATACCTGTAGAGGAGGAAACCCGGACCAGCGGTCGGCCGCGCCGTATATACCGGAAGGTGCCACAGGGAATCCGAAAGCAGACCGGGGAATTCCAGCTGAGCCAGGAGAAAAGCGACGAACACCGAGAGAGCTTAATGTGCGGGGGTTTTCGGGTTCAAGTATTCGCGCTAGCTCATCATTATAGCTACCCAAAGCCCTCCGTTTTATACCGCGAGGCGGGCTCAAAGCGCGAGCCTTCGGCCCTCGTGGATGAGATAAAAGCACAATCCCTTAACGACCAAGACATATCCGAGTCCGGATTAACCGGGCCGCTTAGGGTGTCTGCGATCCGCGGGCGGATAGCTGCGAGATATCAGAGCTCGCGCCTATAAAAGCTTTAAGCTTTCGCTGTGGCTAAGATACTGCTCTACGCGATAACGGACGAGAAGCTCATACCGAGGAGAGATTTCCTGCGCGTCGTGGAATCAGCGCTTTTGGGAGGGGTTGATATCCTCCAGTTGCGGGACAAGACAACGCCCGACGAGGAGCTCCTCAGCTTGGCGAGGGAACTTAAGGCCCTCTGCTCGGAGCACAATGTCCTTTTTATAATCAACGATAGGCTTGAGCTGGCCCTGAAGGTTGGGGCAGGGCTTCACCTCGGGGATGAGGACGCGCCGGTTTCGGTTGCCAGGAAGGCTCTGGGGCCTAATGCCGTAATAGGCAGGAGTTGCCACGACAGCCTGGCCCTCGCGCTCGCGGCCAAGGCTCAGGGCGCCTCCTATGTGGCCTTCGGGCCAATATACCCGACCCCGACGAAACCAGGCCTAGCTGGTATCGGCACGGGTATCCTTGAGAAGGCGAGCGAGGCCCTGGATCTTCCCTTCGCGGCCATAGGAGGTATAGACGAGAGCAACATCAGGGAGGTGGCCCGGAAAAATCCGTGGGCAATATGCGTGATAAGGGCCATATTCGCTAAACCCGACCCAGGAGAGGCCGCGGCGAGGCTCAGGGAGGCGCTTGACTCGGCAGGGTGAAAACCAACATAATTTGTGCGAAACCGAAGGAGGTGCAGAATGTTAATATACATGATGATCCTCATGGGGGGTTCTCCCCTCACGGTGGCGGGAGACAACCCGGACTACAGGCCGAAGGAAACCGAAATGGAGGAAACCGGAGCCGCGACCCAGTCAAAGGGCTTCTCGTTCGCCAGGCACGACATACACACGGAGTATGTTGACTGGTTCCACTTCTACCAGGTCCGGCACAACGCGAGGAACATCGGGGGCTCTGCCTGGCCTGACGCTGTCTCGCCATTTGCGCTGAACACGCCCATGGTCTACTGGGGCGAGGGTGGCTGGAGCTTCAGCATCACGAACCTGCCCCTTTCGGGCATGTATGGCTCTGATGTTGCCGACATAGACGGAGACGGCGACCTGGACATAGTTGGCGCTGATCCCTGGTATTCAGTATCGGTCTTCTGGATCCGCAACGACGGCGGAAGCTTCACCACGGTCAACACCATAATGTCTAACGGCGGCTTCCCGAACCATGTCCACTGCGCTGACCTTGACCGCGATGGGGATCAGGATGTTGCCTGGACATGCGAGGAATACGGGTTCTATGTCTCTCTCAACAACGGCGCGGGCAGTTTCACCAACTACAACATATACAGCGGAGTGAGCGCGGAGTCGGTCTGGCCCGCTGACCTTGACGGAGACGGGGACATTGACCTCGCGGGCGTAACCCACGCCTGGCTGGGATACACCTCGGGCGTGTGGTGGTTTGAATATACGGGGCCAGGAAGCTATACTCCTCACTACATCCAGTCCAGGCCAGACCCCCACGGGGTATGGGCAGGCGACATGGACGGGGATGGGGACAACGACATCCTGGTTGCCACTAACTTCATG
>Ga0272448_1008110_pt1 | contig 10992 bp, 10 predicted proteins | sample YNPCB0191_FD_202220 | JGI IMG/M metagenome (GOLD analysis project Ga0272448, IMG submission 202220) | Hot spring sediment microbial communities from Yellowstone National Park, WY, United States - YNP-CB-019-1 | ecosystem: Environmental > Aquatic > Thermal springs > Hot (42-90C) > Sediment... | reverse complement strand
AGAACGGGGACGGGGACAGGCTGCTGCTCACCCGCTACAACGTCAGACAGGCGGTGACACAGGACGGGATTCAATTCCATCTGGACTTCGGGCCGCGCGATCCTGAGCTTTTCTCGGGCCCGGAAATGGGCGAGGACGTAAAGCGTCTGATATCGTTGTACAGGCGCCAGATCGAAAAGATCAGGGAGAAGGTGAGGGCCGAGGAGCCCGTGCTGAAGGAGGCCCTGGAATGGGCGGCGCGCGTGTTCGAGCATTGAAAGCGACCCGCAGAATCCGCGACGAATATTTGGACTTGCCTCGCCTGCTGCCAGACGGCTACTTTCTGGCCGTTGTTGCCTCGGGCCCGTAGCTCAGATGGTCAGAGCAGGGGACTCATAATCCTCTGGTCACAGGTTCGAGTCCTGTCGGGCCCACCATTCATCCGGGGTTCGGAAAAAGCATCATGATCGTGTCCAGGCAGGATGTGGATTGAACTCGCGGGAAAGAATCGAAGCAGCCTGGTCGTTCAGGGAACCTGACAGGGTTCCGGTCGAACTCGAAATATCGCAGCAGGCCAGGACACTGCCAGAGGCCGGACCGATTTCTGATTTCATAGATAAACACGCGGACAATTTCGTTCACGTGCCGCTTTTCTCCTGGGGGTTCTGCGGGCTGGATGCCGACTACAGGGAGGAGGTAATCGAGGACGTGCCTGGCGAGTACAGACGCATTCGCCGAATCTACGAGACAAGCGCAGGCCGCTTCGAGGCCGTGACCAGGCACAGGCACGGTGAGATGGATCCGGGCGATTTCTACTGGGAGAAACGCTATTTGAGCAGCATCAATGACCTCGAGCGCTTCGCAGAAGCTGACAGGGCTGCGCGGCCTTTTGACGCATCCGCCTACACAGAGGCATGCGGCAAAGTGGGCGGCCGCGGCATGCCGTTCACCGGGTTGCTGCATCCGCTGGGCTGGCTGCTGCGGATGTCGGACTTGACCGAGGTCTATTCGTGGCTCGCCACAGAGAAGGAAATTGTGCACAGATTCCTGAGCAGGGCCAACGCCCAGATTGTGGCTTCGATCCAGAATCTGAGCGTAACGGGAATCAAACCGGTGTTCGGCACATGGGCTCTCGAAATGGCGATTCCTCCCTGGCTGGGGCGCGAGGCTTTCGACGAGTTTGTTTTTCCCTATGACAAGGCGGTGAACGACGCGATACATTCGATTGGAGGACGCCATCGGGCCCACGTGCACGGCAGATGCGGCGCGTTTCTCGAGCGTTTCGCCGAAATGGGCATTGACAGTGTGGAGCCTCTCGAACCGCCGCCCTACGGTGATACCGACCTTGCGGCGGCGAAGCGGACGGTGGGCAGGAGGATGCTGCTTTCCGGTAACATCCTCTCGCAGGACTACATCAGAATGAGTCCTGCGGATGTGAGGGATGCTGTTCGAAAGGCGATAAGGGACGGCGCTCCGGGTGGCGGATTCACGCTGCGTTGCGCGGAGGGAGCGGGAGGCACAGCTTCGGTGAAAACCGTCGAGCAGTTGAGGGTCTGCCTTTCGCGTGTCAAGGCGTACATAGAGGCGGCCATGGAATACGGAACCTATCCCATCAGGGTATAGTTTGCCGTCTCGTCTGCCGGCTGCGCATCACGGCTTCCACTCGCAGAAGTTGCGCAGCAACTGAAGGCCGAACCTGCCTGATTTTTCCGGATGGAACTGCGTGGCGATCCAGTTGGCCTCGCCCACCACCGATGCGAATGCCACGCCGGCATACTCAGTCCGGCCCAGCACAAGTTCCGGGCGTGAGGGTTCGGCATAATAGGAGTGCACGAAGTAGAACTCGGTGCCGTCGGCAATGTCCCTGAAGAGAAAATGCGGCCTCGTCTGTTCGACGGCATTCCATCCCATGTGCGGAACCTTGTCCGCTCTGCTGGCCGGGCGGAATCTTTTCACGGAACCTGCCGCAATTCCGAGGCACTCCGCTCCGCCGTCTTCTTCGGTTTTTTCGAAAAGAATCTGCATTCCAAGGCAGATGCCCAGGAACGGCGTTCCTCTCTCAACGACGGCCGGGATGATATCTCTGATGCCCAGTTCGCGAAGATTGCGCATTGCCGATCCGGCAGCTCCCACTCCCGGAAAGACGACCCGGCTGGCGGCAAGCAGCTTGTCGGCGTCTGAGGTGATCACGGCCTCAACGCCCAGTTCCTGGAAAGCAAGCCTCACGCTTGCGAGGTTGCCAGCCTTGTAATCAATGATTGCGATCATTATCGGGCTTTCCGTGGTTGGTGTCGGCCTCAGGCGGCAGGGCCGTCCACTGCCGGTTGCTTCCCCGATATGGTGAGGAATGCCAGCCTTATGCCTGCTGCCACCAGATACGCGGTCAGCGCAAACAGTACAATATCGGCCGCGAACAGGACGGGATTGCCTGAATTCCCCTCACGGCCGGGCATGAATTTACGGAAGAGCAGACACAGGCTCGCGGTGGTTGTGGCCAGCATGAACAGAGCGGGCAGAACCACATACCACACTCTGCGGCGTTGCCGAAGAAGCCATAGAGCCCCGAGTCCGAGCACAAAACCGGCCAGGAGCTGGTTGGCTGTGGCGAACAGGCTCCACAGCTGCATGATTGTGGAGGACATGGCAAACCATAGAGTCAGGGCAACGGCGATGCCGGAGTTGACCCAGAAATGCGAGAGTATTCCGGCACCGATGCCGGACGGCGTGGCCGTGGTTTTCGCGCCCTCAGGACAGGCCGGCCGGCTGCCGTCTGCAAGAGACGACGGGATGCCGCATGACCCTGATGCGGTTTCGGATCCTGATGATGCTTCGATGGGCGTCATGCCGAAAAGACAGCGCCATGTTTCCTCAAGCAGGTATCTCATCAGGCGGACCGCCGTATCAAGAGTTGTCACAAGGAACCCCTCGAGCAGTATCATTCCGGCCAGAGCGCCGGCCGCTATGGGCGCATGCCATGCGATGTTTCCGGCTCTGCCGACCGCCATGGCGAATCCGAGAATCGGATTGGCCTTGGCCTGGGAACCCACGAGCGCAGGGTGGACGTCGCCCAGATACGCGCTCCATTTGCTTCCGGCCACCATTACGGCGATGACCGAGACAGACAGAAGGCTTTCGAGCAACATGGCCCAGTATCCCACGTGCCGCGCGGCCGGCTCGGTTCTGAGCTGCTTGCAGGTGGTGCCGCCGGCGCAGAGGCTGTGAAATCCGCTGACCGCTCCGCAGGCAATGGTCACAAACAGCGCCGGCCACAGAAATCCGTTCGCTTTTTCGCCTTGCGCGATTGCCATCGCCGGCAGCGTTTCCCCTGCCGATGCGGATCCCATCCTCCATCCGGCGACCGCGAGAGTGATCAGCAGCAAAGCCAGACCGGCATAGAGTATGTGAACATTGATGAAATCCCGACTCTGAAGGAATATCCACACAGGAACTCCGGCTGCCACAAGGACATAAACGGCAAGCAGCTTCTTCCACACATCAGGGTGAAGCGCAACCGGACGGATGATGCCCGCGACAACGCTGACTGCGCATATGGCGAGCGCCAGAAGGGAGCATTTCCAAACGGCCACGCCCTTCCTGAGATAGAGCCAGCCGAGGAGCGGGGCAAATGCCGTTATTACAATCACGCTGGTCGAGGCAATTCCGCCTATGACCACCTGCGCAGAATCGCCTTCGCCCACCACCCTGAAAATGGTCTGCGAGGCCGACATGCCGAGCCTTGCGTGGGGCACCATGCTTGTGAGCGCGGTTGCCGACAGGTTCAGGAAGGTTGCGCAAACCAGCGCGAGGGAAAGGATGAGGAACAACATCAGCGCGAGGAAAGGTCCGGTGCCCAGGATCATCCGCACGACCGTGGCCATGGATCTGCCGCCGAATCTCACTGCCATGAATGCGGCCAGATAATCGTGAACGCCGCCAATGAAGAGTCCGCCCGCCAGTACCCACAGGAGGCCAGGCAGCCATCCGTAGCACATGGCTATTACCGGCCCGATGATCGGTCCGGCGCCTGCTATTGAGGCGAAATGATGGGCAAACACTACCGCCGTAGGAGTCGGGACAAAATCGCGCCCATCGTTCTGCCTGACGGCCGGCGTCGTGCGGGAAGGGTCTTCGCCCCATGATTTCCCCAGAAATCTGGAGTAGAAGAAACCTCCCAATCCAAGAAATGCGATGCTTCCTGCAAGTATCAGCAGCACCTGCATGTTTGCCTCCCGTTCATGCGAAGCGGCTGTAACATTCGCCTTTTTGCTCAGAACACTTCGAAATAACGCTGGAAAAATCTTTCCGGATCAACATCTATCGCGATTTCGTGCCGTCCGTCGGGGTCTTCCTGCCAATGCGTCATGCCGAGCGCCTGCCGGCTCGCCAGTTCGACTTCGACGCGTCCCTTCGCGAACCTGCATGTTTCAGAATCGAATACAGTTACGGCTGCAAGGGGGTCGTGAAACACCACGCGTTGTGCGCTTCTGAACCATACTTCAGCAAAATCGAGCACAGGGCGCAGAAGGGGATGCCGGAAGCGCCTTCTGACTTCGTCTGCGGTCATGCATACCCGGAGCGTCACGTCGAGGCCGATGGACCTGTGAACTCTGCAGTTTGCCGAGTAAACCATCGCCGTGGCGTGCGGGTCTCCGATCGCGTTCCATTCGAGCCTTCCAGAGTTGGGCGTCCGGGTTGTGAACACTCCGCACATCAGCACAAGAGCCTTGAGAAGGCCGGGTATTTCCGGATCCACAGCGAAGAGCGCTCCCACATTCGTGAGCGGGCCGATGGCCAGAAGCGTGATCTCGCCCGGAGCGGAACGTATTGTGCTTCGCATGAATTCCACTGCGTTACGGTCTGGAAAACTGTCGCTGTGCGGCCATTTGGACAGGGCGTCGGCCTGGGGCGCCTCGGTCTGTTTCTGCGGCACGAGAAAAGGCTTCTCGCATCCTGGAATTATCGGAACATCCCGGCCGGCCAACCGGCACAGGGCGCTGGCCATTTTCGCCCTCCTGAGCGCCTGGCCGGTGACGGTTGTGATCCCGACCAGTTCGCATCGGGGCTGGGCCAGCAGATAGGCCAGACACACGGCATCGTCTATGTCAGAGCCTATGTCTGTATCCAGGAGTATCTTTTCCTTCATGGGAAGTCCTTCGCGGCGTTGAGCTTCGAGGGAGACATCATACGTCGCGGAAGGGTCTGTGTAAACCCGTATTTTGGGATTGAGCGTTACGCGTTCGCGCGGTCATGCTTCTGCCCATGCGCAGCGGAAATGAAATTGCGTCCGGCCCCAAGGTGCGCCTGCCGGTCATCGGTTTGTGCCTGTCATTTGTTTCCGGCACATGGATGGGGCTGTCAGTTTCGAGCCTGACGCCAGCTGCGATTCTGCCGTGCCTGGCCGCGTTTGCCGCGCTGGTCTGTCTCTGGGTCCTGCTGTGGCTCAGGGAGAGGCGAGTCGTTGCGCGGGTTTCAGCGACGGACGGCAGAGTTGCGCCGTCATGGATTTCGACTGCGCTTGTGCACACGATGGTTGCGGCCGCCGCATGGCTGAACGCGACATGCTGCGCTGGCCCGGAAGCTGGCAGGTTGAGCGGCTCGAAAGCGGCAGGTTCCATTGGAACATGGCGTCGCGGCGCAATTGCCGTGCCGCAATCCATAGGAAGAAAGGCGGCGGAATGGCAAAACCGGTCGGTTCGTCTTCTGACCGCCGGCATCGAGGAATGCGAAGAAGAATCTTCCATCATCGTCTCGCTCGTTGTCGGACGGCGGCGTTTCGGCGCCAGAGATCTTTTTGCGGTATTTGCGCGGACTGGAACTCTCCATATTTTCGCTGTTTCAGGCGCGCATGTGATGACCCTTGCCGCGGTTGCGGCTTTCTGCCTCAGAGTAATGCGGGTTCCCCGCCGGCTGTGGGCGGCAATTGCCTCGCCGGTGGTCGCCATCTACACGCTGATTACAGGCTTGCAGCCGAGCGCCCTGCGGGCGTGTCTGATGAGCGTGCTGTATCTTGGCGCTCCCCTTGTCGGCAGGAAACCGGCGGTGTTTCCCGCTCTTGCCGCATCGGCCATTGCGATCCTGGCAATCTCCCCGCGCAGCATGATGATGCCTGGATTCCAGCTTTCATACCTGGCCATGCTCGGAATCCTTGTCCTTTACCCGATGTGCTCGGCTGCCATACCTGTACCTGGCCGGATCGAGCGCGATTCGTTGCAGGCGGATCCTGACCCGCGATGGAAGAGGACTCTGATCGGCGCCATCAATTCCATCCACCAGCTTTTCGCTGTTTCGCTTGCGGCCTGGATCGCCACTGCGCCGGTCACTGCGCGGTATTTCAATCTGGTTTCTCCAATAGGTCTGATTGGGAATCTTGTCGCGGTTCCATGCGCTTCGCTCATGATTCTCACCGGATGTCTCTCATTCCTTTCTGCTCTTATCCACCCGTCGTTTCCAATCGTGTTCAACAACGCCAACTTGGCGTTTGCATGGCTTCTTTCGCGCTTCATGAAGGCGCTCGATTCCATCCCGTTCGGATGCATCCGGACTCCTTCTCCTCCGTGGTGGATGATCGCCGCCTGTTACGCGTTGTCGGCGATTGCTGTCTTCGAGTGGAGGCGCAGAAGGGAGTGAGGCTGGAGGGGCCGGCGTGTATGCGTGGACAGGAGCCACGGTTTGTATAGGATGAGGTCATGGACGAGGAATTCCAGTGTCCATGCTGCGGAGAGGACGTTCCTGCGGGAGCGGAAGCCTGTCCGCATTGCGGCGCGTGCAGGGAGACCGGCTGGAAGGAGGATTCGACGCGCCTCGACGGCCTGGACCTGCCGGACGACGAGTTCGATTACGATAGGTTCGTCCAGGAGGAACTCGATCCGCCGCGGCTCAAGAGAGCAGGCCTTTCATGGTTCTGGTGGGCCGCGAGTGTTGTCCTGCTGGCCCTGCTCCTGCTCCTTGTCCTCGCCGGCCTCCGGTGAGGCATTCCGGTCCTTCGGCTGGGCTGCCTGGTCCGGAGCCATTTCGTTCCTCCATTCCTCTTCGCAGACAAGCTCCACTCTTGCCTCATCGAACCAGTAGACCCCAGGCGGCCAGTATGCGTACGGCATCAGACGCGCCCGCCTCGCTGCCGGCCTGTGGCCGGTTGGACGGGGAACGAGAAGAGGTTGCGGCGTTTATGCGACTGATGGGGCGGCAGGCCGCGCTGCCGGGCCCAGACCTTGAGATGCTTTTCCGCTTAGCTCCCCAAGCAAGCAAATGCAAGAGATAACCTGCGACACGTGGAACACGGAAGGAAGATGGTAACCGCCTCAGGGGAATTCGTTGTTTGGCTAGGATGGGGTTAAAGGATTACTTGCATATCTGCATGCCCCCATGGGGCAAGGGGCTCACGGAACATCAAAAATCCGGATATGTTCTTCACTAAATGGCGCGGCCAGTCCGTCAGAACGTCTGAAACCGGCGTCTTGAACGCTGGAAACTGAAGGTGCCCTGTCTGGTCGGAATGATGGAAGAAGTCTTGCCGGCCGCGCAGTCATTGGCAATGATCTGAGCATGAACCAGAGGCAGAAGAGCGTTGTCGTGATAGGCGCGCGTGGCATCGGGAGGCATCATGCGCACTGGTGGCACAGGGCAGGGGTGCATGTGGCTGCCATAGCAGGAACATCCGAAGAAACGAACGCAAGGACTGCCGCCGAGCTGGCCTCGATGTTTGGATTTTCGGGCAGATGTTACGTTGATGTGCGCCGGATGCTTGCCGAGGAACGGCCTGATTTCGTGGATGTGTGTTCGCCGCCGGTCTTCCATTTTGAACACGTTATGGCAGCCATAGAAGAGGGTTGTCATGTGCTTTGCGAAAAGCCTTTTGTGGCTGGGACCGGTAAATCGGATTCCGAGCTCATGAAGCAGGCTGAAATGCTTGTTGAAAAAGCTGCCTCATCCGGCAGGGTTCTGGGACTCTGTTCCCAATACGCCATGGCGGCCGAGAAGTGTCTGTCGCTTTTCAGGGCCAGGCTGGGCCGGCCGGCGCCTGCTTCCATAACCGCCGAGTTGGCGTCTCCGTGCAAGGGTCGGCCGCCGGATCCTGACGGGGTGTGGATGGATCTGGGGCCTCATCTCATTGCCTGCGTGCAGGCCATGGCCGATGACGCGGAAATAGCGGACAGTACGCTGCGCGCGACAGGCAGGCCGTATCATGCCGTTTTTTCGTTCACAACCAAAAGCAGAACGCACGGAGACATTCGATGCTCTGTGCACGCTTTCAGGACATTCGGAGAACCGGCGAATGTGCGGCGCATCGTGCTCGATGACATGGCTTTCTCGATCGAGGGAACACGAAGGCCGGACGGAGTGTACGGCGCGGTTTACAGAACGGGCTCGGAGGTCGCGGAGGATGATGACCCCATGTTCGTTCTGATCAGACGCATGGCCTGTTTGGAACCTCCGCTCGACGCAGGACGGGCCATTCAGAACATGAGATGGCTTCTGGCATGCCGCGATATGCTGCGCCGGGCGGCATGCTGAGGGCTCCGCATGGATGGGCTTTGGGGCATCGGCTCGGGCCGATTGCGCGTTGAAGCGCGAATCGAGGGGTGTGACCATGATTGTGCTCAGGGATCACTATCTGAATGTGATGACGTTCGGTCCGCCGATGCGCCCGATCTTCGTGGAACTTTTCGGCCTGCTCGTAGGTCTGGACCAGGAATGGCGAGCGCAGGGCGCGACAGACGACGAAATATCGCTTGCCGCATTCGGTTTCGACAGGATAAAGCGGTATCATGTGCCTGCCAACACAGGGCTGCTGGGCGGGAGCGAGACGCTCGTCGAGGAGACGGAAGAGCATGTCATAGCGATAGATCGGTATGGCCGTCGAACAAGGCTCTGCAAAAAAAGCGCTTCGATACCGCATCCTCTTGACTATCCGGTAAAGGACATGGATTCGTGGCTCAAAATCAAGCCGCGCTATGTTTTTTCAGAGGAACGTTTCGGGCGCGACTGGGCGGCGGCCGCAGCCAGGGCGCGGCAGGAGGGAGCGCTGATCGTCGTCTCGATTCCAGGCGCGTTTGACGAGCCGCGCCAGCTTATGGGAGAGGAAAACCTCTGCCTTGCCTTCTATGAGCAACCGGAACTGGTGCACGATATACTTGGCGCCATTGCAGACACCGCGTCATCTGTTCTTGACCGGGTGACCCGGCAAGTCCGTGTTGACGTGCTCTCGGTGCACGAGGACCTTGCGGGCAAGAGCGGACCTTTGATCGGTCCTGCGCAAGTCGCGGAGTTCGTGCGGCCTTATTTCCGAAGGATATGGGACATGATGAGAGAGCGGGGCGCGCGGGTTTTTCAGATGGATTCGGATGGCAACATGGAGCCTGTCATTCCGGCTCTTCTGGAGTGCGGCATCAACAGCATACTGCCGGTGGAACCGGCCGCCGGCATGGACATGGTGGCGCTGCGCCGGAAGTACGGCAATCGGCTCGCCATGATGGGGGGAATAGACAAGCACGTGCTGAGGAGGACAAAGGCGGAAATACAGGCCGAACTGGAGTACAAGATGCAGCCGCTGATGAGAAACGGCGGAACAGTTTTCGGTTTGGATCATCGGATTCCCAACGGAACGCCGCTGGAGAATTACCGGTTTTACGTGCGGACCGCGCGGGAGATTCTGGGGCTGGAGCCGGATCCGGAGCGGGGATGGGAGAGGGCGGCATTCTGATCTGGTGTCAGCGATTTTCCTTTCGCTGGGTCGAGCTGGCGGCGTTGAACTCCCTGAACACCTGCAGCATGTATTCGTAGTGGGCCAGTGGAACGCCCGGGAAGATCGTGTTGGACGAGCCGAAGATGTATCCTCCGCCCGGAGCGGCATTCTCCAGGGCATATAGCGCAGACCTTCTGATGGCCTCGAGCGGGCCCTCCTGCAGATAACTGCACTGAACATTTCCCATCAGGGCCATGCGCTTCGCGCATCGGCGCTTGACCTCGGCAATGTCCATCCCGGCCATGGGATCCACAGATTGGAAGCAGGCTGCGCCAACCGAAAGATAGTCATCCAGCACCGGCATGATGTTTCCGTCAGTATGCACGAATGGCAGGGCGCCCCGCCTGCGGACGTGCTCGACCTGCCGCGCAAGGTACGGCGTGATCAGTTCGTGGAAGCTCGAAGGAGAAATGAACGGCCCCTGGTTGAAGGCCACGTCGTTCACGATATGAATGAAATCCGCACCGGCCTCTGTCAGCCTGTCTATTTCCGCAATGGCTCTGCGCGTCTTCTGTTCTGCAACCTCGTGCAGGACCGCCGGCCTTTCAGCCAGGTCCGAAGCAAAGCTCATCCAGTCCTTCACGTTCTCGATTGCCCAGGTTGTGTCGCCGATTATGCCTCCGATGAGTATGGAATCGCCGAACGTTTTCCTTGCCGCTCTTATTCCGTCAGGATCGCCCCACGGGAAATAGACAACGAGCGCATCCCATTCGTATCTTTCGACTATGCGCTGGTATATCTCCATGCACCGGCCGATGAGCCTGTCCTTCGCCGCTCCTGAAGCCGTCTGCCATTCATTCCAATCCGGGAACCGGAGTCCGAAGGCTTCGTTTTCGAGCTGGAACATTATTTCGAAGTGCGGCGGCCTGTCGGTCTCCCTGAATGAGAGCGCCGCGAGCATTCTTTCCCTGCCGGTCATGGCCTGCGCCTATCATGGAGCCCGCGACAGCGGGACAGGCGCGCCGCCTTTCAGGTGCGAACGCTCGGCGGCGCACAGGACATTGATGACCATGGCTGCGCTTTCTGGCGAAACCAGGAGAGGTTTGCCTTCGCACAGATGGTCTGCGATGTTGTCGTAATACTTCTGCGGCTGCGTCCTGGCGTATTTGACTTCCATGGTCGCCTGTTCGCCGCCCGGCATTGTGGTGAAGACCTTCAGTTTGGAGTCGTCCGACCAGTTCCATTCGTCCGTCAGTGTTCCGCGCGTTCCGACAATCCTGTAGCGCAGGGGAGTGCTCCTGTCTGCGCCGGATATGGTCACCGTTCCCGTC
>Ga0272448_1008106_pt1 | contig 10993 bp, 9 predicted proteins | sample YNPCB0191_FD_202220 | JGI IMG/M metagenome (GOLD analysis project Ga0272448, IMG submission 202220) | Hot spring sediment microbial communities from Yellowstone National Park, WY, United States - YNP-CB-019-1 | ecosystem: Environmental > Aquatic > Thermal springs > Hot (42-90C) > Sediment... | reverse complement strand
TCGCACTTACCGTTCGCCGGGCAGTAGCAATCGAGACAGAGGTCGGCCCCGCGACGCGCTTCTTCCTCGGTCAGGCCGAGCTCGATCTGCTCGAAGTTGTGCTTGCGATACTCTGGGTCGAGCTTGGGCATCTCGGCCGGCGGCTCCGGGTGAGTGACGTCGGTTGTCATGTCGATGAAGACCGGCTTGATCTCGGCCATACGGACGATACGCGGGTCGAGGTCGGTCTTAGCGGACAAGGCTTCGAAGAACGGCGTGGCGTTGAGCTCGGCCAACTCCTCCGAAACGCGGCGCATATCTTCGCCGCGCAAGAAGGCGTCCATGCTCCAAGCGGCCTTCTTACCTTGCGCGACAGCTTGAATCACCGTCTGGGCGCCGAGCACCACGTCGCCGCCAGCGAAGACCTTCGGGTTGGCGGTTTGGAACGTCCACTGGTCGGCCTCGATCGTGCGCCACTTGGTGCGCTTGATGCCCTGCTCCTCGCTCGTGCCGTCGAGCTTGGGGTACTGGCCGATGGCGGTGATCACTTGGTCGCACTCAACCACGTAGTTGCTACCCTCGATCGGGACCGGGCGCCGACGGCCGGAAGCGTCCGGTTCGCCCAGCTCCATGCGGACCATCTCGATGCCGCGCACGTGGCCACGCTCGTCGGTGAGGATCTTGACCGGCGCCGTGAGTAGCTCCAGCTTGACGCCCTCCTCTTCGGCCTCGTCGACCTCGGTGTGGTGCGCCGGCATCTCCTTGCGCGAGCGGCGATAGAGGACGGTGACCTCTTTGGCGCCCTTGCGCACCGAGGTGCGCGACGCATCCATGGCGGTGAAGCCGCCGCCGATAACGGCGACCTTCTCACCGACCCACACGTCGCCCTTCAGCTCGAGTTCGCCGAGGAAGTCGATCGCTGAGATCACGCCCTCGGCGTCCTCGTTCTCGATGCCCATCTCGTTTGAGTTGAAAGCCCCCAGGGCGAGGAAGACGGCGTCGTACTCGGCGGTCAAGTCTTCCAGCTGAATATCGACGCCCAGACGAGTGTTGCACTGGAGCTCGATACCCAAGCGCCAGAGCATGTTGAACTCCTTGTCGATCACGTTGCGCGGCAGACGGTAGCTCGGAATGCCGTAGCGCAACATGCCACCCGGCTTGGGCATCGCCTCAAAGACCTTCACGGCGTGCCCTTCGAGGCGAGCGTAGAAGGCGGCCGACAACCCGCCGGGGCCAGCGCCGACGATGGCGATACGCTTGCCCGTATCGGGCTTCGGGGCGACGGGCAAGAGCAACTCGCCCTCTTGCTCGGCATCGAGACACTTGTCGGCCATGAAGCGGTGCAACCAACAGATGGTAATCGGATGTTCGACCAGCTGGCGGCGGCAGGGACCTTCACAGGGCCGCGGGCAGACCCGCCCCAAAATAGCGGGGAACGGCAAGTCTTCGCGCAGTTTGCGCACGCCGTTCTCGTAGTCGCCGTGGCTGATGTAGTCGAGGAACTGCGGGATCTTGATGTGCGTCGGACAGGCGTCGCGGCACGGTGGGGTGCAGAACGAGTTGTGGTCGCTCAGCAGCAACTCCAGGTAGAGCTTACGCATGGCGCGCAACTTATCGGTGTTGGTGCGCACAACCATGCCCTGGGCCGCCGCTGTAGCGCAGCTGGGGACGCTCTTGCGGGCGCCCTCAACCTCGACCAAGCACACGCGGCACGCCGCAGTTGCCGGCAGGCGCGGCTCGTAGCACAGCGTCGGGATGTGGATGCCGGCGCGCTGCGCCGCCTCGAGGATGGAGTCGCCCTTCTCGCAGACGACTTGCTGATCGTCGATCGTCAGGGTGATTTGCCCGGGCCTAACGGCCGGCACAGTGGCACCCGTCGTCGTTTCGCTTGTACTCGCCATACCTTACGCTTCCTTCGCTTGGGTCGGCGGCGTCGCGTCGCGGCCCGAGAAGACTTTCACCGCGTCAAAGTTGCACACCTGGCGACAGGTGTCGCACTTGATGCAAGCGCTCGTGTCGATGACGTGCGGCTGTTTGCGCTCGCCGCTAATAGCTTGCGTGGGACACTTCTTGGCGCACAGGGTGCAGCCCGTGCACGCCTCGGCGTCGATGTAGTAGGTGATCAGCGCCTTACAGCTACCCGCCGGACAGCGCTTGTCGAAGATGTGCGCCTCGTACTCAGCACGGAAGTAGCGCAGTGTGGTGAGCACCGGGTTGGGCGCCGTACCGCCAAGCGCGCACAGGGTGCCCTCGGCGACGTAGTTAGCCAGCTCCTCCAGTAACTCGATGTCGCCCTCGCGGCCCTCTCCGGCACAGATCCGCTCGAGGACCTCGAGCATGCGCTTCGTGCCCAAGCGGCAGGGGACACACTTACCGCAGCTCTCGTCCTGAGAGAACTGCAGGAAGTAGCGCGCCAGATCGACCATGCAGGTCGTGTCGTCGACCACGACCATGCCGCCTGAGCCGACGATCGCTCCCGAGGCGGTCAGGGTCTCGTAGTCGATCGGCGTGTCGAGCGCCTCCGCCGGCAGGCAGCCGCCGGACGGGCCACCCAGCTGCACGGCCTTAAACTCGCGCCCGGGCAGCATGCCGCCGCCGATATCGAAGATCACGTGACGTAGCGTCGCGCCCATGGGCACTTCGACCAAGCCGCCGTTGCGGACCTTGCCGGTGAGCGAGAAGATCTTCGTGCCCTTGGCCGTGCCCGTGCCCATGGCAGCGTAGGCATCGGCGCCGTGGGCGATAATCCAGGGCACGTTCGCGTACGTTTCGACGTTGTTGATGTTGGTTGGCTTGCCCCAGAGACCCTCGATAGCAGGGTAAGGCGGCCGAGTGCGCGGCATACCGCGACGCCCTTCGATCGAGGCCATGAGGGCCGTTTCCTCGCCACACACGAAAGCGCCGGCACCCTGGCTAATGCGGATGTCGAAGCTGAAGCCCGACCCGAGGATATTGTCGCCGAGGATGCCACGCTCGCGCGCTTGCTCGAGCGCCCGCGTCAGGCGCTGGACAGCGAACGGGTACTCGGCGCGCACGTACACGTAGCCCTCACTGGCGCCGATGGCGAAGGCGGCGATGATCATGCCCTCAACCACGGCGTGCGGATTACCCTCAAGCACCGAGCGGTCCATGAAGGCACCCGGGTCGCCCTCGTCGGCGTTGCAGATCACGTACTTGAAGTCGCCCGGAGCGTTACGCGTCAGGCGCCACTTGGTCCCGGTCGGGAAGCCAGCACCGCCGCGCCCCCGCAGGCCCGACTCCTCCACCAGGTCGACGACCGCCTCCGGATCGTTGTCGATGAGGACCTTCGCGAGCGAGCCATAACCTTTGCGCGCCAGGTAGTCGTCGATCGAGTACGGGTCGATCTTGCCGTTCTGTGCCAGCACAAGGCGCTTCTGGAGATTGTAGAAAGCGATGTCGCGCTCGTGGGCCACTGGGGCACCCGTCTGCGGATCCTTGTAGAGCAGCTTCTCGGCCGCTCCGTCGCTGACGACGCTCGCTTCGATGATCTTGCCTACCTGAGCCGGCTTCACGTGCGGGTAGAAGATGCCCTGCGGCTGGATGACCACGATCGGCCCCTGCTCGCAGAAGCCGTGGCACCCCGTCTCGACGATCGGCACGGTGTCGGTCAGCCCGCGAGCCGCAAGCTCCTCCTTGATCGCCTCGCGCACGGCGACGCGCCCAGAGGCGTGGCAGGCTGTGCCGGCGCAAATACGAATCTCCTTTTGCGCCGGCACAGCCTGCTGACGCACTTCTTCATCGGCAATGTCAACGCGAGCGACGACGGCCTCCGGGCGGAACGCTGCCCGCAGAGCCTCGCGTATGACCTGCTCGCGCGCTGTCACCTCGACGCTCACTCCAGTCCCTCCCGGCGGCGCAAGTCGTGCACGAGCTGGCGAGCGCTGTCGGGCGTCATGCGCCCATGGGTCTCGTCGTCGCCGACACGCACGACCGGAGCAAGGGCACAGGCGCCCACGCAGTTGACCGCTTGCAGCGTGAACAGTCGGTCTTTGGTGGTCTCGTTGAGATCGATGCCGAGCACCTCGGAGAAGGCTGCCGAAACGAGGGGCGCGCCGGCCACGTGGCAGGCTGTGCCATGGCAAACCGTGATCAGGTACTTGCCGACGGGCTTGAGGCGGAACTGATTGTAGAAGCTCGCCACGCCGTAGATCTCCGAGAGAGACACGCCAGTCCGCTGGGCAATCTCCTGGAGGGCCAAGCGCGGTAGGTAGCCGTACTGCTCCTGTGTCTGCTGCAGGATCTGAATCATGCGCGTCCCGCTCTCGAAGTAACCGGCCACGATCGGTTCGAGCTTGCGCAAATCAATGGGCGGTTGCGATTCGAGGCGTTCACGCACGATGTGCGCCTGGTTGGGCACGGGCAGCTTGTACTTCGACTCGGCGTTGACGCGGATCACCTGCACGGGGCAGTTCGTCTCGCACAGCGTGCAGGCACGACAGCGCGCCTCGCCACTGGAGGCGTCGACGACCACGCGGAAGAGGCCGCGGCTACGCTCCGGCAGCTCGAAGCGCTCTTCCGGATACTGCTCGGTGATCTTCTTCGCCGGCAGGTGCTTGAGCGTCTGCCGCATGGCTTTGAGCATGCCCAACATTAGCGTCGCGCTCCCGTATCGGCCATTGCCGCTGCCGTCGGCATCGCTGGCGCCTCACTGACAACGGGGATCTTCGCCCGCTGCTTCTCCAGGCGCCAACGCAGTACGCGATCGAACGAGCCCATGAACACCAGAAGGGCTAGCCAGCTGAAGGCGGCGACGGCGAGCTTCCAGTGCGGCGCCCAAATGATGATCGCCGCGGTCACCAAGATGTTGGCCAGCGCCAATGGGATGAGGATCTTCCACGCGAAGCTCATGAGCTGGTCAACCTGCAGACGCGGCATCGTCAGGCGGATCCACACGAGCGTGAAGACGAGCACGTAGGCCTTGATCAGGAACCACACGATCGGCACCAGGGCGACACCGTTGATGACGATGAGGTCAGCCAGTGGTCCCTGCCAGCCGCCGAAGAAGAGCGTCACGATCACCATCGACATAATCGTCAAGCTGGCGTACTCGTTCAGGTAGAACATGCCGAAGCGCATGGCCGCATACTCGGTGCCGTAGCCGGCAACGAGCTCGGACTCGCCTTCGGGAAGGTCGAACGGTCCCCGGTTCATCTCGGCAATCGAGGCGATGAAGAAGATCAGGAACGTGAACGGCACGAAGAAGAACAGCCAGTGGTAGTGGTCTTGCCAGCTCACCACGTCGTTCAGGCTCCACGAGCCAACCATCATCGCTAGGATCAGCAACGAGAGGATCATGGGGATCTCGTAACTCACCATCTGCGCCCCGGCACGCAAGGCACCGACGAGGGAGTACTTATTGTTCGAGGCCCAGCCACCAATGAGGATCGAGAGCACGGTGAAGCTGGTGATCGCCACGAGGTAGATTAGGCCCACATTGAGGTTCTGGCCTGTCCACCCCTTCGTGTAGGGGATGACGAGCTGGATAGAGACGGCCGGGATCATGACCATCAGCGGCGCCAGCGTGAAGAGAAACTTGTCGGCTGCCGAGGGAGCAAAGTCCTCTTTGCCCATCATCTTGAAGGCGTCGGCGACGCTCTGCAGGATGCCGTGCGGACCTGTGCGGTTGGGCCCGTGCCGGTCCTGCATGAAGGCCAGGAAGCGGCGCTCGAACAGGATGTTGACGAGCGCCGCACCGAAGACCACCGCGTAAGCGATGAGGATCGCCACGATGGCGCGCACGTATGGTTCGACGTCATGCCAGAACTGGTGCCAAGTCACTAGCGGTCGATCCCTCCTAAGACCAGGTCCATGCTGCCCGAGATGGCGATCGCGTCGGCGATCTTCACCCCTTTGAGCAGCTTGGGGAACACCTGCAGGTTGACGAAGCAGGGGTCACGGTACTTGAGCCGGTAGGGGTAGCGTGAGCCATCCGAGACGATGTAGGTGCCGTACTCGCCCCGCGGGTTCTCTTGGGCTGTGTAACAGGCGCCGGGCGGCGGTGTGATCACGTACGGCGGCCGCAACGTGCCCAGCTGGACGGGGCCCTTGGGCAGCATGTCGAGCGCCTGACGCACGATCTTCACCGACTCACGCATCTCGGCAATACGCACCTGGTAGCGATCGTACACATCACCGTGCGTGCCCACCGGGATCTCGAAGTCGAGCTCAGGGTAGACGGAGTAGGGGCGCGTGCGCCGCAAGTCGTGTTTGACCCCTGAGGCGCGCGCGTTGGGACCCGTAATGGCGTACTCCTTCACGTCCTCCTGTGTGAGCACACCCTTGCCCAAGGTGCGCTGCAGGAAGATCGCGTTGTCGTTCACCAGGTTCTCGTACTCGACGATCTTGGGCGGGAAGTAGTCGAGGAACTCGCGACACTTCTCGACCCAGCCATCGGGTAGGTCGTAGCGCACGCCGCCGAAGCGGAAGTAGTTGAACATCATGCGCGCACCGCTCGCCGCCTCAAGGAGATCGAGGATGCGCTCGCGGTCGCGGAAAGTGTAGAAGGCCATGGCCGTGCCCAGGGGCGCCAAGTCAGCGACGAAGGTGCCGATGGCCACGAGGTGGCTAGCGATACGGTTCAGCTCGGCCATAATGACGCGGATGAACTCGGCCCGGCGCGTCACGGGAATGCCGGCGAGCTTCTCGACCGTGAGCACATAGCCCCACTCGCAGTTCATGCCGGCAACGTACTCGGTGCGGTCGGGAATGGGGATGTACTGAAAGTACGTGCGTCTCTCGGCCAGCTTCTCCTTGCAACGGTGCAGGTAGCCGATGACCGGGATGACATCGCGGATGACCTCTCCGTCGAGCGTCACGACGAGGCGCAGCACGCCGTGCGTGGAGGGGTGCTGGGGCCCCATGTTGACGATGACCGTACCCAGCTCGAGACCCTCCAGGTCGCTGACCGATTGCTCGGCCTTCACCCGCTCTATGGCGAGACGCACCGCTGAGTCGGGGGCTTCGTTGGAGAAGACGTCAGACATTGGGGTGGTTCTCAACCAGGTCGACGTAGTCTTTGCGCAGCGGGTGGCCGATCCAGTCATCTTTGAGCAAGATGCGCCGCAGGTCGGGGTGTCCTTCAAAACGCACGCCCATCATGTCCCACGCTTCGCGCTCGTGCCAGTTGGCCGCCGGGTAGATGTCGCAGATCGTGTCACACACGGCGTTGTCGCGGTCGATCTCGACATGCAGCTCGATGTAGGTGTTTGTGGAGTAGGAGTAGAGATGGTAGACCGTCTCCAGGTGAGTCACGTAATCAACCGCGGCGACGAAGTTACAAGAGTCGTAGGCGATCTCGCCCAGCCCCTTTAACTTGGCCGCTACCGCATGCAACTTGTGCCGGTCGACGCGGGCAACCAGCGTGTCCGGCTCTTGCACGCGCAGGTCAACGAGATCATCACCAAACTCGCCCTGCAAACGAGTTCCCAGTTCGTCCAGCGTGAGCTTAACAGCGCCGATCTCGATGCCCACCTACTGCACCTCTTGACTCTCAGCCGCGTTCGTGGGTAGGCGGCCATCAGTCTGACCGGCGGGCGCGACAGCGCGCTCGCCTTCTCCTCTGAGCGACGCCAGTGCGAGCTCGTCGCCCTCGTCGATACGGGGCGCCACGAAACTCATCTTCTGAATCTTCTTCTGCAGTTGCAGCATCCCATGGAAGAGAGCCTCGGGTCGTGGTGGACAGCCGGGGATGTACACATCGACCGGCACGATCTTGTCGACCCCGTTGACGACGTTGTAACCGTCGTAGAAAGGTCCGCCGCTGGTAGCGCACGCACCCATCGAGATGACCCACTTGGGCTCTGACATCTGGTCGTAGAGGCGCTTGAGCACCGGCGCCATCTTCTCGTTCACCGTACCAGCGACGATCATGAGGTCGCACTGGCGCGGCGTCGGGCGGAACACTTCCCAGCCGAAGCGGGCGATGTCGAAGCGAGCGAAGCCGGAGCTCAACATCTCGATGGCGCAGCAAGCGATGCCGTAGGTGAAGGGGAAGATCGAACGCGAACGCGCCCAGTTGAAGACCAGGTCGGCGGTCGTAGTAACGATGTTGGGATGCTCGAAGCGCTCGAGCTTGGGATAGTGGTCCATGACGCGCGCCATCACATCCACTCGAGCGCTCCCTTCTTCCAAGCGTAGCCGAGCCCAACGACGAGCACGAGGACGAAGATGACGACCTCGATGAACCCCGCCCCACCTAAGGAGCGGAAGACGAGCGTCCAGGGAAACAGGAACACGGCCTCGACATCGAACACCAGAAAGAGCAGGGCGAAGATGTAGTAGCGCACGGCGAAGGGAGACCACGGGCTGCCGAAGGCAGGAATGCCGCATTCGTACGTGGCTGCCTTTTCGGGCGAGGGATTGGATGGGTTGACCACCGCCGAGACGGCCAAGATGAGCAGCACCATCAGCACGCCTGACGCCATGAAGGCCGCGACGTAGAGCCAGTTGGTCAGGTATGCACCGGTCACGAGGCGAAGAACCCACTCAGTCGAGACATTTCGTACACGAGACTCCCACAGCCCACAAAAAACTGCCACCACAGCCGCGAACGAGCACGGACCCTCGATAACTGCAACGGAGGGGACGTGGCCTCATACCTAGGCGGAAGGCACGGGCCGCACTATACCAAAGGGGTAGCGGCGGGCGCAAGACGCAGACTGCCGGTGACAAGCCACCCATTTTCGGGGGAAATGCCTGCATACTGCAGCGTTTTCGTATCACCTGGCCAAGCCGCTGCGGGCAACCTTAGACACTCCGGCGCCGTAGCAGCCGGGCACAGACGCACCACTCACGGCTGATTGGATTGCGTCGAGAAGGTGTCACGCCTAAGATGAGTGGTGCTTGAAGTCCTACCTAGGAGCATGAAGAGATGCCGAACATCGGTTGGCAAGAACTCCTCCTCGTCCTCGTCGTTGCCCTAGTCATCTTCGGCCCCAAGCGTTTGCCGGAGCTCGGACGCTCGCTCGGCAAGGGCATCCGCGAGTTCAAGAAGGCGACAAACGAGATCCAAGACCACTTCGACGTCGACCTCGACGACAGCAAGGCCAAGGCCGCCCCGCAGCAGCCGGTCGTGCAAGCCGCTAACCCGGTGGCCCAGCCAACGCAGCCGACGGCCCCAGCCGCTCAGCCGACGGCCCCAGCCGCCGCAGCTGCTGAGGTCGTCACTGGCGAGGTGGTCAGCGAGGAGACCGACGTACATGCGAGCGGCGGCGCCGCCTGACGCCGCCTGACGCGCCGCCACGGCACGCGTTCATCATGAGCATCGCTCGCCCGGACGATCGCTTAACGCTCGTCGAGCACCTCGAAGAGTTACGTAGTCGGCTCTTCGTCGGCGCGGCGGCGCTCGTCGTCGGGGTCGTCGTGGCAGCTATCTGCAACAAGCTCATCTTCCATCTGTTGCTCCTGCCACTCGATCAGAGCGGCATACCGGCAAGCGCGCGCAAGATGACGACGTTCGGGCCCGCGGAGCCTTTCATGGTGAGCTTCAAGATCTGGGTCTACGCCGGCATCGTGCTCGCCTCGCCGGTTCTGATTTACGAGTTCTGGGCGTTCGTCGCACCGGCCTTCGCGCCAACTGAGAAGAAATATCTGTACCCCATCGTCGCCGCTTGCACCGGGCTCTTCCTAGGTGGAGTCGTGTTCGGCTACCTGCTCGTCTTGCCGCGCGGTTTGCAGTTCCTCTTGGGGTTCAACGATAGCTACTTCAACGTGCAAAACCGTGCCACCGACTACCTCACGTTCTCGGCGACTTTCCTACTCGCCTTCGGGGCTGTCTTCGAGATGCCGGTGATCATTGTGTTGGCCACGAGGCTGGGCATCGTGAGCACGAAGTGGCTGCGCAAGAACCGCAAGTACGCGATCCTTGTCAACGCTGTAATCGCGACCGTGGCCACGCCAAGTCAAGACGCCTTCTCTATGCTGGCCATGTTCTTCCCGCTCGTGGCGCTCTATGAGATTTCCATCGTTGTCGCGCGTCTCGTCGAACCGAAAGAGGAACTCAGCGAGGGCGACGAAACTAATCTCAGTGGCGGCCCGCCCGACGGAGGAGGGTTCGGCGAAGCGCCAGCCTAAGGCGAGCCGGCAAAGTAGCGCCGTGAGGTAGCTCGGCGACAGAGCGCCGTGAGGCAGCTCGGCGACAGAGCGCCGCGAGGCGACCCGACACGACAGCCACGTCGCCCACGATGCGCTACGTCGCCCAGGATGCGCTACAATCGCGTGACCGCTGACCAACACAGGACCGACAGATGAACCAACAGGACAAGGCTGCGGCCTACACGAGGTACAGCGGACGCACGAACCGACGCCGGCGGCAGGCCAAGCGCGGAAAGATACACTGGGGCCGCCTCATCGTACTGGTCGTTGTGCTCCTCATCATCGTCCTTGTCGCCGGTTTCGTGGGCACACTGGTCGCGCTGTCGCGCAACTTGCCGAACCTTGACAAGGCGAATAGTTCGCTGCGCGCCCAGACCACGTTCATCTACGATCGTCACGGACATCCTATCGCCGAGCTGCACGGAGCCACGAACCGTATCGTGGTGACGAGCAACCAGATCCCGCAGGCCATGAAAGATGCCACGGTCGCGATTGAGGACCGGCGCTTCTACCAACACCACGGCATCGACTTCGAGGGCATCATTCGAGCGGCGCTGGCCGACCTAAAGGCGGGTCACGTGGTTGAAGGCGCGAGCACGATCACCGAGCAGTACGTGAAGAACGCCTACGTCGGCGACGAGCAGAGCCTGACGCGCAAGATTCGCGAGGCGATGTTGGCTTGGGAGCTTGAGAACAAGTGGACCAAGGACCAGATCCTCACCCACTACCTCAACGCCGTGTACTATGGCGCCGGCGCCTACGGAGTCCAGGCGGCGGCGCAGACCTATTTTCACAAGAACGTCTGGCAGCTCAACCTCGCACAGTGCGCCTTGCTCGCGGGGCTGCCCAAGTTCCCCAGCCAGTACTCCCCCATCTCCGACCCTGGCGTCGTCAAGGCACG
>Ga0272448_1008102_pt1 | contig 10999 bp, 9 predicted proteins | sample YNPCB0191_FD_202220 | JGI IMG/M metagenome (GOLD analysis project Ga0272448, IMG submission 202220) | Hot spring sediment microbial communities from Yellowstone National Park, WY, United States - YNP-CB-019-1 | ecosystem: Environmental > Aquatic > Thermal springs > Hot (42-90C) > Sediment... | reverse complement strand
TTTTATTTTAACTTATTTTTAAATTTAAAACAAAAAAAGGAGTGCGAAACTCCTTTTGTAATAAATGTGCTCAAAAGCCTACTTTAAAATATATGCCACGGAAAGCGCCATTAGGCCAAAGAACAGATAGGCGTAGGCCCTTCTCAAAGAACCTATAACCTCTTCGAGATGCTCAAAGTCTTCTCCACCAATAGTTGGTTTCATGCTTGTAATTTCTTGCAAAAAAACCATGTAAGAGGAGGCTTTTAAAAAACAAAACGCTGAACAAGCTACAAGAATAAATACTCCAACCGAGAACAAGACGATGACTGTTTTCATTAGACCACTCCTTTGTTTTTTTGTTGTGCTGTTTTATCGGTTTCCACCCCTCTCTCAAGGGATACGCTCGTAAATATTATAATATTGCAAAAAATTTTTTTGTCAACCAAAAACCGCCTAGGGGGCTTTTAATTTTCTATAGTTTTTTATTTATTAGATAACAATTCTTTAACAATTTTACTAACCTGACCGCCATCTGCCCTCCCTTTGATTTTTGAATTTAACTCTGCCATAACTCTTCCCATATCTTTTATTTCCTTGGCTCCGATTTTAATAATTGTTTCTTGCGCTAATTTTTTAATCTCCTCTTCTGATAGTTGTTCTGGTAAATATTTCTTCAAAACCTCAATTTCCTTATTTTCTTTTTCAGCCAATTCTGGTCTTTTTCCTTGGTTATATAAGGCAATAGCATCTTTTCTCTTTTTTATTTCAGAAGAAACCACCTCAATTATTTCCTCATCTGTTAGTTCGGACTGTCTAGAAAGCTCTTCTTCTTTCAAGCCTGGTTTATTCTTGAAAATTTTGTATCTTTTCTCTTTTTCTTTTCCGGTAATAGCCGCCAACAACATGCGCAATGTTTCTAATACAAAAAGGTCGCCAGTTTTTAGGGCTTGTTTAGATTCTATTTGTATCTTTTGTTTTAACACTTTCGCTTTTTATTATTATTTTATTTTGGTTTTGCCATTTTCTCTTCTTTCCTCCTTTGTAAAATCAATTCAATCCTTCTTAGGGCGCTTCTCTTCTTGGCTAAATCAGACTTCGGTCTTTCCTTAAACTGTTTTTTTCTTAATTCAAGCAAAATGCCTGACTGGCGAACCGCTTTGGTAAATCGGCGAATAAGGTTTTGGGAGGTTTCTTTTTCTTTTTTTGTTATAATTATCGCCATAATTTATTGTAAATTATAAATTTTTAAGTTTATTTTTCATTTCTTCTACGACCTTGTCAAGCTTTATTTCTTCTTGATTGCCGGTTTCCATGTCTCTTAAAGTAATAAAGTTTTCTAAAGCTTCTTTCTGACCAAAAATCAAAACCCACTTTATTCCCATTTTGTTGGCTGTTCGTAATTGACTTCTTAACGAGTCTTTGGAAAACGATTCTGCCACAGGAATTTTGGCTTTTCTAAACTCTTCGAAGAGCTTCATGCTTTTTCTTTTAGCCAATTGTCCCAATTGGGCCAAAAATATTTTAGGGGTTTGCGTTTTAATCGCAGTGGTTTTTTGTTTTTTTGAACTTGGTTTTAAGCCAATGGTTTTCATTAATTCTACAATCCTTTCTATACCTCCGGCAGATCCACAAGCAGGAAAATCCCTACCACCCAAAATTTTGGCTAAATTATCATATCTCCCGCCGCCAACCAAAGAACCAACAAACTTACCCTCTTCTGAGTTTTCAATAATTTCAAAAACGGTTTTGGTGTAGTAATCCAATCCGCGTACTAGATGGGGGTTTAGGGTATAGGGCAATTCTAATTCATCTAAAAATTCTAAAACTTCTTTGAAATGGGCATGACAACTTTCGCAAAGATGATCTAACATTTGGGGAGCGCCTACTTTTACCCTTTGACATTTCTCTTCCTTACAATCAAGAATTCTTAATGGGTTTTCTTTTAATCTCCTCTGGCAATCAAGGCACAAAGAAGCTCTTCTTGATTTAAGATAGTTTACAAAAATTTTTTTAAAATACGGCCTACACTCCGAATCGCCAATTGAATTCACCTCAATCGTTAAGTTTTTAAAACCTATCTCTTTTAGTATATCATAATTCATCTGGATAATCTGACTATCTATTGAAGGACTCTTGTCCCCAATTACCTCAAATCCAAATTGATGAAATTGACGAAATCTTCCCGCTTGCGGTCTTTCGTGCCTAAAAAATGGGCCTAAATACCAAAGTTTTACCGGCTGGGGCAAGTTGTGCATTCCATGTTCTAAATAGCTTCTCATTACTGGCGCTGTTCCCTCCGGCCTTAAAGAAACTAAATCACCGCCTTTTGTTCTAAAGGTATACATTTCTTTTCCTATTATATCTGTGTTATCACCAATCGCCTTCTGAAAAATTTCAGTATACTCTAAAATAGGGGTTTCAATTTTCTCAAAACCGCAATAAGCGGCAATAGATTCAACCGCCCTCTCAACATTTCTAAAATAAACCTGATCAGCCGGCAAAATGTCGTGCATTCCTGTTAGGGTTTGGTATTTTATTCTAGTCATTTTAATAATTTGGTCTAGAAATCACTGATAGAGAGGTAATTGGCCAAAGCTTTAAGAGCGCTCTGCCAATTATGTCTTTTCTGTTTACTACCCCCCACATTCTTGAATCATAAGAATATTCTCGATTGTCTCCCAAAACAAAATATTCATCAGGACCAAGTGTAACGGTTTTGTCTCCGTATGTTTTAGTATTATCTGATAAATATTTTTCCTCTAAAACAATGGTTTGGGAATCTTTGATTATTTCAACCTGCCCATTTTTTATGTTTATTGTTTCTCCGGGAAGTCCAATAATTCTTTTTATAAAACGCTGACCTTTATATCCGGGTATAAAATTAACACCAAAAACAACGATATCTCCCCTCTGCGGATTAGAAAATCTGTAAGAAATCTCATCAATAATTAAATAATCTCCTGTTTCAAGATTTGGCGACATCGATGCGCCACTTACAATAAAAGGCTGGAAAAGAAAATAACGGATAGGCAGAACTATAACAAGAACAATAATCGCCATCTTAATAATCTCCTCCCAAATAAAAATTGCGGTTTTTTTGATAGTTGTAACGATTTTTTCTTTTTTGTTGTTAGTATCCATATTTAATCTTTATACCATATTTTTAAACTAATTACAATGTGCGTGTAAAACAAAGTGGGAAGAAAAACCGGCTACAAATTAGAATTAATCTTCAAACCCAATTCCTCTCGGGGTTAGCAAAAAATAAAAAAAGTGATATTATAAACTTAAAAAATATTTTTATAAAAAATATGATTATCATTGTAGGGTTAGGGAATCCCGGAGAACAATATAAAAATACCCGCCATAATGTTGGATTTATGGCAATTGATGAATTCGCAGAAAAAAACAATTTTCCTCAATTTAAATTGGAAAAAAAATCCAATTCTTTGATTTCTGAGAAAGACAACATTTTGCTTGTAAAACCCCAAACATTTATGAATAATTCCGGTCAGGCGGTGGCAACTATCCGGCAAAATAGAAATGTTAAGAATTTAATCGTTATTCATGATGATATTGATTTGCCTCTTGGTAAAATAAAAATTGTGAAAGAAAGAGGTTCGGCGGGTCATAAAGGAGTTGAGTCAATAATTAAAAGCATTGGAAATAACGAATTAATAAGAATCAGAATTGGCATTGCCCCGCAAAATGAAGTAAGGGCAAAAGAAATTGTTTTAAAAAATTTTAGTCCAGAAGAACAAGAGATTATAAATCAAACTATAAACAAAACCGCAAGCGCCCTAAATTTGTTTATAGAGAAGGGCTTAGAAGGGGTTATGAATGAATACAACAAATAAAAAAATAAATCAGTTCTTAATAGTTAGCATCATCCCCTATTTTCTAGATAAGGGGTTTTTGTGGTTTCAAGAAAATCTACAAAAAATGCTGGATGCCAGAAGGACGCAAAATTTTTTTGAAGACAATATAATATATATCCAAAAAGATCATAGCTATCAATTTTCGCAGTTCATAAGAAAACTTGACGAAATGGGATATGAAAAAGTTTTTAAGGTTCGAGATCCTGGCGAATTTTCCCAACACGGAGGAATAGTTGATGTTTTCCCAATCAATCTAACAAATGCCGTACGTTTAGATTTTTTAGGAAATGAAATTGACTCTATAACTATTCTATCCGACATAAAAATCGATGATTTCCAAAAATCTCGTGAAATTTTAAAGAAAAAATTAAAATCACAAAAATTATTCTCCGAATTAAAAGGATTAAAAAATGGAGATTATTTAGTTCATTTAGACCATGGAGTGGGAAAGTTTGTTGGTTTTGAAAATATTAAAAAACAGAAATATTATATTTTGGAATATGCTGAAAACGATAAACTTTATGTTCCAATTGGACTAGAAAAAAAATTATCAAGATATGTTGGATTTCAAGACCCTAAAATTTCAAGACTGGGCTCTGATTTGTGGCAAAAAACAAAAAGAAGGGTAAGAGAAGATGTTGAAAGGCTGGCTAAAGAGCTTCTTAATCTTTATGCCACAAAAGAAATTTCGCGAAGGCCACCATATTTAGAGGACGAAGAATTAGAGTTTCGTTTCAAAAATGGGTTTTTGTTCCAAGAAACTCCAGACCAGATTCAAACAATGGAAGAAATTAAAAATGACTTAAAAAAAGAAAGGCCGATGGATAGAATCGTTTGTGGCGATGTTGGTTTTGGTAAAACAGAAATAGCAATGCGAACCGCCCTGCTGGCTTGTATTAATAATAAACAAACAGCTCTAATATGCCCAACGACAATTTTGGCAAACCAACACTTTAATACTTTTAAAAAAAGATTCGAAAAATTACCAGTAGAAATTGCTCTTCTTTCTGGATTGCAAACAAAAGCTGAACAAAAAAGAATTATAAAAGATTTAAAGAGGGGAAAAATTGATATTTTAATCGGCACACACAGGATTCTATCAAACGATGTTGATTTCAAAAATTTGCAACTTCTTATTATTGACGACGAACAAAAGTTTGGAGTTAAACAAAAAGAAAAGCTTAGACAAATGAAAGCCAATCTGGATGTTCTAAGTTTATCTGCTACTCCTATTCCACGTACGATTTATTTGGCTCTTTCTTCTATTAAAAACATAAGTTTAATACAAACCCCTCCCCAAGGCAGACAGGCAATAAAAACAAAAATTCTCCCTTATGATAAAAGAATTATAAAAAGGATAATTAACGCTGAATTAGAAAGGGATGGCCAAGTTTATTTTCTGCACAATAAAATACAAACAATCAAAGAAAGGGCAGAGGAAATAAAAAAATTATGCAAAACGGCTCGGGTGGGTATAATTCACGGCAAAATGCCAGAAAAAAGTTTAATAAAAATAATGAATGATTTTTCCGGCTACTCTGAGTCTAATCCGGCAAAACAAAAACCAAAAATTAATGTGCTTGTAGCAACTACTATTATAGAAAGTGGATTAGATCTGCCAAATGTAAATACAATTATAGTGGAAGATGCAACCCAACTTGGTCTTTCTCAGGCGCATCAAATAAGGGGAAGGGTCGGAAGATCTTCAATAAAAAGCTTTGCCTATTTTTTCTTTAATCCAAAAAAACTAACTCCTTTGGCTAAAAAAAGATTAAAGATATTGGAAGATACGCAGGAATTAGGGGCGGGATACAGACTTGCATTAAAAGATTTAGAATTAAGGGGGGCGGGTAATATTTTGGGCAAAGAACAATCCGGCGCTATAAATAAAATAGGCTTAAACTTATACAGCCAAATGCTCTCTGATGCTATTGAAAAATTCAAACAATAAAAATGCACCCCTTTTCTCTTTTTTATTAAAAAACGAATTTTTAGAAGACAGGTTTTTGTGTTATCATAACTGAATGGAAGAAATAAAATTTGTAAAAATAGAAGATAAAGAATATCCGAAAGAACTTAAAAAGATTAAAGACGCTCCTCGGATTTTATATTATAAAGGAATCCTTCCCTCTCCAAAAGAAAAGTGTTTTGCAATTGTTGGAACCAGGCGCTGCTCAGCCTATGGCCAACAGGTTACTCTAAAAATAGCTGGTCAACTTGCCGAGGCTGGTCTTATAATAGTTTCTGGTCTGGCTCCCGGAATAGATACCCTAGCACACCAGGCAGTGGTAGAAAAAAAAAGACGCACGATTGCTGTGTTGGGAAGCGGGTTAGATGAGAAATCAATTTATCCCCGAACAAATTTGGGTCTGGCAAGAAAAATCATTGAATACGGCGGCTGTTTAATTTCTGAATTACCGGCAAAAACTCCCGGTTCAAAATTCTCTTTTCCCAGAAGAAATAGAATAATTTCCGGATTAAGTTTGGGTGTACTAATAATAGAGGCGAAAGAAGGGTCGGGCTCTTTAATAACAGCTGAATATGCAAAAAAACAAAATAAAAAATTAATGGCAATACCCGGACCAATTTATTCGCAAAATGCTACGGGTCCTAATAAATTAATAAAAAACGGCGCTATATTAATTACAAATTATACTGATATTTTAGATGAATTAAAATTACCTCTTAAAAATCTTTCTGCCGGTGTGGAGTCTAAAATAAATCATAAAACAAAAGAAGAGGGGTTGATTATAATGTCACTAAAAGATCAGCCCCTTCAAATAGATAAAATAATTGAAAAAACAGGGTTAAGCGCTTCGCTGGTGGTTTCCACACTTGCTTTAATGGAAATTTCCGGTAAAATACGCAATTTAGGAGGGGGGATATATTCTTTAAACTAAAAATATGAAAAACTTAATAATAGTAGAGAGCCCGACAAAAGCTCGAACGATACAAAAATTTTTAGGAAACGACTTTATTATAAAATCATCTTTTGGACACATACGAGATCTTCCCAAAAACGAATTTGGTGTTGATGTTGAAAACAACTTTAAGCCAAAATATGTAGTTCCGCCAAAAGCCAAAAAGATTATATCGGGACTAAAAAAATTAGCAGGCAAAGCAAATAATACCATTTTGGCAACCGACGAAGACCGCGAAGGAGAATCTATCGCCTGGCATCTCCAAGAAACCTTAAAACTAAAAAATCCCCAACGAATTATCTTTCATGAAATTACCAAAGAGGCTATTGAAAATGCCCTAAAAAATCCTCGTTATATTGATATGAACTTAGTTAATGCCCAACAAGCAAGACGGATTTTAGACAGAATAGTTGGTTATAAACTTTCTCCTTTTTTGTGGAAAAAAGTTGCCAAGGGCCTTTCCGCGGGTAGGGTTCAATCGGTTGCTGTAAGATTAATTGTTGATAGAGAAAAAGAAATAGAAGAATTTGTACCAACAGAATATTGGAGCATAGAGGTTTTATTAGAAAAGGGTGGCAAAACTTTTGACGCCATTCTTGTAAAGAGGGATGATAAGTTGTTAGAAAAGTTAGAAATTAAAAATAAAAACGAAGCTGAGAAAATTCTGCAAGACCTAGCTGGTAGTGAATACATTGTTGAATCGGTAGAAAGAAAAGAAACAAAAAAATACCCCTACCCCCCATTTACAACCAGCACCCTGCAACAAACTGCCTGGCAAAAACTGGGTTTTTCGGCCAAAACCACAATGCTTTTGGCCCAAAAATTGTATGAAAGCGGCTATATAACTTATCATAGAACAGATTCGCTAAACCTTTCTGAATCATCTTTATTTTCTGCTAGAAAATTTATATCTGAAAAATATGGGCAAAATTACTGGGCGGGTAAAATGATAAAGTATAAAACAAAAAATAATTCTGCTCAAGAAGCCCACGAAGCAATCAGGCCCACCTATGCAGATAGAAGCCCTGATTTGTTAAAAAAAATTGATACAAAACAATTAAAACTTTACGCTTTAATTTGGCAAAGGTTTATTGCCTGCCAAATGGCACCAGCTGTATTTGATTCTCTATCGGCTGATATCAAAGCCAAAAATTACACTTTCAGGGCCAATGGCCAAACGTTAAAGTTTGATGGTTTTTTAAGGGTTTATCCAATAAAGTTTGATGAAAAAGAAATACCCCCTATAAAAAGAGGGGACGGACTAAATCTTATAAAAACAGACTCTGTCCAACACTTTACAGAACCGCCCCCAAGGTATAATGAAGCTAGCCTTGTAAAAACTTTAGAAAAATACGGAATAGGAAGGCCATCGACCTATGCCCCAATTATTTCTACCATCCAAGAGAGAAATTATGTAACCAAAAATAATCAAAAAAGATTTTTTCCAACAGAAATTGGAGTTATAGTTAATGATATTTTGGTTAAAAATTTTCCAGAAATTGTTGATGTTAACTTTACAGCAAAAATGGAAAAAGAATTAGATGAGATCGCAGAGGGAAAAGATACTTGGCAAAAAACCTGTAGAGATTTTTACGAACCATTTTCCAAACGTTTAGAAGAAAAATATAAGGAAGTCAAAAAATCAACCACGGTAAAAAAAATAGATAAGGTTTGTCCTAAATGCGGCACTCCCTTGGTTGAACGCTTAGGTAGGTTTGGTAAATTTTATGCCTGCTCAAGATTTCCTCAGTGCAAATATACTGAATCAATTGAAGGCGACCCTGATATTTTAAACATAGTCTGCCCAAAATGCAAAAAGGGGAAGTTAACCGGCAAAAGGACTAAAAGAGGAGAAACCTTTTATGGGTGCGATCGTTTTCCCAAATGTGATTTTGCTCTTTGGGATAAACCAATAGATGAATATTGTCCAAAATGTAATTCAATATTGACCGAAAAAACTACTTCCCACAAAAAAATAATTATAATATGCTCAAATAAAAACTGCGATTTTGTTAAAAAATAATGGAAAATACTACGCAAAAAATAATTAATCTCTTGCTGGAAAAAAGCCCTAATCCAAAATTAATTAAAAGCGCTTTTTATTTTGCCCAAGAGGCTTATAAAGATAAATATCGTCCCCCTCACGAAAACTATATTCATCACGCAGTAAGGGTTGCTGAAATGTTAAACAAAATAAATGTTGACCCCACAACCATTGCTTTTGGAATACTCCACGACGTAGTTGACGATGCGCCTGATATCACCAAGAAGACTGAAATTAGAGAAATTGAAAAGATCTTTGGCAGAGAAATGGGATATTTAATAGAAAAAATATCTAACCTTAATAAAATTAAAATTTCTTTATCGGCCGACACCAAAAAATCAAAAAAGTTCACTAAAGAAAAAATTATAAACCTAAGGAGAATGTTCCTGGCTATTGCAGAAGACCTAAGGGTTGTTCTGGTAGAACTGCTTTCGAGGTTAGATACCCTAAACTCATTGCATCTTCTTCCGCCTGAAAAACAAAGGTTGTTTGCTTTTGAATCTTTGCGTGTTTTTGTGCCTATCGCTGAAAGATTGGGACTATTTGAAATAAGAAGAAAAATGGAAGATGTGGCCTTTTTTTATTTGTTTCCTAACAAATTTAATTGGATTAAAGAGAACGTTAAAGAAAAATATGAAGAAAGGGAAAGATACTTAAAAAAACTTCTACCAAACTTTAAAAAAATTCTTAGAAAGGAAGGAATAACAGGGGTAACTATAAATTATAGAGCTAAGTCTTATTGGAGCACTTATAAAAAACTTATAAAAAAAGGGGGTGATTTTAATAAAATTCATGATTTACTAGCTTTAAGGATAATCACCGCTAATACTGAAGACTGCTATCGTATCTTGGGCATTATCCATAAGCACTTTCAACCAATTTCCGAAGAAATAAATGATTATATAGCCAAACCAAAAGCAAATGGTTACAGATCCTTACATACAACTATAATTTTTGGCAAAGACAAAATAATAGAAGTCCAAATAAGAACAGAGGAAATGCATAAAGAGGCTGAATATGGTATTTGCGCCCATTGGGCATATAAGGAGGGCGTTGACCCTAAAAAAGAAAACCAAGAGATTCTTCAAAATGTTCCGGAATTTTGGAAAACCTTTAAAATTAATTTCTATCCAGACAAAGCTTTTTGCCTTACTCCCAAGGGAGATATAATTGTTTTGCCCAAAAATTCAACGCCCGTTGATTTTGCTTATGCCGTGCACTCAGAAATAGGAAATCATTGCGAATCGGCAATTGTAAATGGTAAAATCTCTCAGTTGAGCTATATTTTAGAAAATGGCGATATTGTTGAAATAATCGTCAATAAAAATAAACTCCCCTCCAGCGACTGGCTAAAATTTGTTAAAACTTCGCTGGCAAAAAACCATATAAAAAAACTAACTGATAAGGGCGGCAGTTTTTGGGGCTTTAAACTTCCCGGATTTATAAGAAAAAAAATCATAGAAATTTCCGAGGTATCAAAAAGAAAAAGGGTTGAAAAAATTTTAAAAAAAGAGGGGATAAAACAAATTTATTTAGCCGGCCAAAAAGGAATATTGGTACACATTGCCAAATGTTGCAACCCCCAACCGGAGGATGAGGTTAGCGCTTATATTGCATCAGGACGAGCCGCTGTTTTGCATAAATCCTCCTGCGAAATCCTTAAAAAAATATCTGAAAAATTCCCAGAAAGAATCGTTGGTGCTTCGTGGAAATAAATTGAAAATTCTTTTAAAATTTATTATTATGTATAATGTATAAATCAGCCCGAGTGGCGGAACTGGCATACGCGTACGACTCAAAATCGTATTTCCTTTACGGAATTGTGGGTTCAACTCCCACCTCGGGCACTCGTAGTATCAGATACAAACTCTGTTTCGTTAGAGAAAATTTAATTCATAAATCAAGGAGAAAAAATCTCAAACGCTAAAATTTAGCAGGCGGGGCTTCGCCCCGCCTGCCCTTCCTCACTTTCTCAAGTTCTTTTTCTTTGGCTTATGGATTAAATTTGGTAAGATGATAGAGAAGGTTTGAACTGATTTAATGTGCGCACATTTCAGTAAAGATTGAGTTTTTTGAGACCACCGAGCGAAGCGGGGCTGTCATTTTGTATTCAATTTTGGATCCCCACTGATTATTCTACCAAAATAAAAGTCCCAACATTGAAAATCTATCTA
>Ga0272448_1008099_pt1 | contig 11001 bp, 8 predicted proteins | sample YNPCB0191_FD_202220 | JGI IMG/M metagenome (GOLD analysis project Ga0272448, IMG submission 202220) | Hot spring sediment microbial communities from Yellowstone National Park, WY, United States - YNP-CB-019-1 | ecosystem: Environmental > Aquatic > Thermal springs > Hot (42-90C) > Sediment... | reverse complement strand
TAGCTGTAGTAATTGGTGTCGCAGCTGTCGCAACTGTCTCCTGTAAAACCTTCGTCGCAAGAACAGGTGTTGTCAGCAATACAAGTACCGTGGCCAGAACAGTTGTTTAAAGACGAACAATCATAGCTGTAGCTGTCGCAACTGTCTCCTGTAAAACCTTCATCGCAAACGCACGAACCGTCACTGGCGCAGGTTCCATGGCCGGAACAGGTCTCGCTGTCTAGGCAGTAGACGCAGGTTGGGTAGCTGTAGTAATTGGTGTCGCAGCTGTCGCAACTGTCTCCTGTAAAACCTTCGTCGCAAGAACAGGTGTTGTCAGCAATACAAGTACCGTGGCCAGAACAGTTGTTTAAAGACGAACAATCATATATCGCTATTGTAATTGTCCTTTTTTCTGTCTCACTTTTATTGCCAGCTGCATCAACTGCATAACCTTTAATGGTGTGGTTTCCGTTTGCTAGACTTGTGAAGCTATGGTTATATTGATTTGCTTGCGCATCATACAATGAGGATATTTCATCTGCTGACAAGGCTCTCTTAAAAATAAGGACGTCATCAATTGCGCCGTTATAATATCTTTGGGGTTCTGAATGAATAGAATGCACCCCAAATACCAACTTAGCATCGGTACAACTTTCGGTTGGGGAAGCAGGAACGCTATCTCCGCTTTGAACTCCGTTAATATAAATTTTAAGGTACGATCCATCAAACAAAGCTACATAATGAGTCCATGTTTGAAGTGGTGGTTGATTCTCCTCGGGTCCTGCATAAGTCCATCCTCCGTGCCAAAAGTATAATCCATTTGGTCCCCAATGTGGATCCTCGTTCCACTCAATGCCAAAACCCGGAAAATTAGGCGAATCACACATCCAGCTCACCAAATCAGATAAAGAATTATTCCAATTATTAGGATTTAGCCAAAATGAAATAGTATAGGGTTGTGTTGTAAGATCGCTAAGTGAAGCAGGGCTAGAAACCTCAAAATAGTCGTTGCTGCCGTCAAAGGTAAACGCCTGGCCAAACTGTCCAGATGTGTAGGTCGCATCGCCATGTAATGTACCATTGTTTCCATTTCCAGATTCATCATTAGCGTTATCCTCGCCCCTCCACCAACCAACTAGCGAGTCGTCAAAGTTTACAAAAGAATAGTGACCGCTTTCTGTATCGCTTGTTGCCATTGCTACTTCAAAATTGTCTACGTAAATAGTTGCTTGGTCTGCAGGCGTTGGGGGTGTGGTAAATTCTATAGAAGGTGGTGTTGTATCTGGCGGGTCAACGATGTAGTCAACGTCTATATTGCCCACAATTTTTAAGTCAAAGGTGTCAGTGGGTGTTTTGAGTCTGTTAAGAAAGACCTTGTAGATATTCTCTTGGCTAATTTTTGGGAAGGTAGTAACCAGTGGGCCTTGTGTGGTGTTGCCGTCTTTGTCTTTGTAGATGGGGTAAACTCTTATTGTAGCTGGTTGGTTTGAATTGGTTGGTTTAGCATAAACAGTAATGTCTTTTTTGTTGTTTAGGGTTTTTTCAAAAGTGACCCTCATATACTGGCCATTAGTTAATTGCGCCCAAATGTTGTCCTTGGTCCTAACCTGTTCGTATATATCAACTAAAATATTTTTGTTCTGGTCGAGCTGAAAGGCTTTGGAGACGAAGATAAGCTCAAAGGTTTGTTCAGATAGGTGGGGAACGGTCCACTCAGCGTAGTCAAGGTAGCCATTCTTGTCTGTATCGTAAGCGCGCAGGGAGATTTTCTTATTGCTGTTGTTTATCCATTTAATTTTTATCTTTGATTGTTGGCCCACCTTTAATATTTCGGGTATCTTGGTTGAAACTATTACATTAGTAAGTGGAGCATTTTTATCTTCCCTAACAGAAGAAACCTTAACTTTTAATCCTGTATCTGTCAGCTTAGAGGCAATCTTTGGGGCTGGGGTTGTGTATTCAATGGCTACGTATTCTGGCTTTTGGGAAGCGTAGCTTGTTAAATCAATATATGTAGATCCTATAATTATTTCTTTGACACTGCTTAAGACATCGCTTAGCTTGTCAAAAGAAAGCTGAATAGCGCTCGTGATACCAGCTGTCAAAACAGAAACGCCTCGCTGGCTTTTAGTTGGAGTAATTGCCACCTGCTGGCGTTGTTTTAAAGATAGTTGTTGTTTAGGTTTTGACAAGGCTATTTTTTCTGCTTGTTTGGCAGCAATGGTTGCAACCTTAATATCACTCGCACCCTTGGGAAGCTTAGCTAAATACTTGCCATTCTCAATTTGACTTTTGGGGACTAAGGCTACCCATTTGGTTGGTTGACCGACGACGATTTGGGTGCGTTTTATCATGATTGGTGTTGCTATTTTTTCCTTGGGAACAGATAATTTTTGGTATATAGAAAAACCACCAAAACTTAAAATTGCCAACAAAAAAATTGCTGAAAAAATATAAAACAAAAACCATCGTCTTTGCCTCTTTCTTTTTCTTTCCCTATACGCTCGGATGAGCTCTTCGGGAAAAGAAATCTTTTTTTCTACCCCGTTTTCTGCTGGCATAAATGGATAACTTTAAATTACCCTATAAATAAATCCTGTCTTCTTTAATTATATCAAATTTTGGATTATTAGCCAGCAAAGTTGAACCTCAGGCGCAATCGCTATCGCCAATTATTGTTCCACCATGCACTTGACTTCATTTCCATAGTTTACCTTCAAAAAGCCTGATTTAATCGGAAAAAAATATTCTTTTTGAAGTTGGTCTTTTACCTTCAACACCCCCTCAGATAAAATAGAAATTAATGGTTCGTGGTTATCCAAAACCGTAATCTCGCCCAAAGGGGTTTTGCAATTCAAACTAATGGCTTTGCCTTGAAAAAGAATTTTTTTTAGGCTATAAATTGATAACTTCATCTATGCTTCCTTTTAAGTAAAATTTTTCTTCTGGAACATCATCATATTTTCCATCTAATATTTCCTCAAATCCTTTTATCGTATCTTCTAATTTAACAAATTTTCCCGGCCGTCCGGTAAAATTTTCTGCCACGAAAAATGGCTGGGACAGAAATCTTTGTATTTTTCTGGCGCGATTGACAATTTTCTTGTCTTCGTCGGAAAGCTCTTCAATTCCCAAAATAGCAATAATATCTTGCAGGTCTTTATATCTCTGAAGCGCCCCCTGCACGCCTCGCGCCACCCTATAATGTCTCTCTCCAACTATTTTCGGGTCTAGGGCGCTAGAGGTAGAAGCCAATGGGTCCACTGCCGGATAAATACCAATTTCTGTCAAGGCTCTGGATAATACAATCGTTGAATCTAAGTGGGAAAATGTCGTTGCTGGCGCTGGATCTGTAATGTCGTCGGCTGGCACATAAATTGCCTGAACCGAAGTAATTGAACCATTCTTCGTTGAAGTAATTCTTTCTTGTAGTTCTGCCATTTCCTGCGCCAAGGTTGGCTGATAACCTACGGCCGACGGCATACGGCCCAATAATGTTGAAACCTCAGAGCCTGCTTGCGAAAATCTAAAAATATTGTCAATAAATAAAAGAACATTTTTCTTTTCTTCGTCTCTAAAATATTCTGCCATTGTCAAAGCTGACAAGGCAGTCCTTGCTCTGGCCCCGGGCACTTCATTCATTTGTCCAAAAACTAATGCTGTCTTTTTTATAACACCAGATTCTGTCATTTCTTTGTACAAATCATTCCCCTCCCTTGTTCTTTCTCCCACACCGGCAAATACAGATACTCCACCAGATTCCTCTGCCACGTTTCTTATAAGTTCTTGCAAAAAAACCGTTTTGCCAACACCCGCTCCGCCAAAAAGACCAACTTTGCCACCTTTAATAAATGGCGCTATCAAATCAACTACTTTGATACCGGTCTCAAAAATTTCTGTTTTAACCGATTGCTCGATAAGAGATGGAGCCGGCCGATGAATGGGCCAGTACTTTTTAAATGTTTTAGAGGTTTTAGCTAATGGTTTTCCGACCACATTAAACAGTTCTCCCAAAACTTCTGACCCCACGGGCACTGAAATTGGTTTGCCCGTATCTTCAACCTCCTCCCCTCTTTTTAAGCCGTCGGTAGAATGAAGAGAAATTGTTCTTACTTTTGTCAAATCAAGGTGTTTAACGACCTCTAAAATAATTTCTCCCTTTGGTCCCCTAACCTTCATGGCGTTGTAAATATCGGGAAGTTTTGAATCTTCGGGAAACTCTATGTCTACCACTGGACCTATAATTTGTATAATCTTTCCTTTCATATTTGTGATTTAAATTATTTTTATTTATTTTTTATTTTTTATTGCAAAGCCTCAACGCCTGCCGTTATTTCAGATATTTCTTTAGTAATTAAGGCTTGTCGTGACTTATTGTACTGTAGACTTAATTTTTCTCCTAATTCTGAAGCGTTATCAGAGGCAGTTTTCATCGCCATTCTTCTTGCTGAATGCTCGGAGGCATTGGTTTCTAAAATCAAATGATAAAACTGAATAAAAAACAGGTGTTCGGCTAGTTTTGACAAAACTTTCTGCGGAGATGGTTCAATTAAATATTCTTTTATTTTTGATTTATCTGGTATAAAACTAATTTCATTCTCTTTTATTAATTCGGCAAATTTTCCTCTTTCTGGAAGTATTTCCCTCACGGTGTCGGTCACATGATCAAAACTAATCGGCAAAATTCTTCTAACATGCGGCTCTTGCTTTAAGGCGGATTTAAAATGTGTAGAAATGACAATTACCCTGTCCCAATCTTTATTTTTGTAGCCATTAACGATAAAATCAACTATCGGTTTTATCTGTTCAGGGGTAGTATAATCTCCAACCCGTGTAAACTTTTTTATAACCCTAAATCCTTTCTTTATTAAATAAGCGTAAGCCTTTTCTCCAATCGCTACATATAAATGCTCTTCCTTTTTCCATTCTTCTTTTTCTTTTAGCAGGTGGCTTTCAAATTTTTTAAATACAGCGCTATTAAACACACCAGCCAAACCCTTATCAGAAGAGACAAGAATAAATAAAACTTTTTTAATTGGTTTTCTTGTTTCAAACAAAGCAGACATCTCTTTTTTTAGAGGTTTTTCAAAAACAGAAAGGGTGGCCAACAGCTCTAAAGCCATAAAACTGTATGGCCTTGAAGCCAAAGCAATCTCTTGAGCCCTTCGCATTTTAGTGGCTGCCACCATCTCCATTGCCTTGGTAATCTTGTTTATGTTGGCAACTGATTTTTGTCTCTTTTTTATATTTTGTGGACTTTCCATTTTAATTTAACTCTACGAACTTTTCAATTATTTTTTTAATTTTTTCTTCTAATTTATCGTCTATCTCTTTTTTTGTCTTTATCTCTTCTATGATATCCTTGTGCAATTTTTCCACGTACTCAATAAATTTTGTTTCAATATCTTTTATTTCCTCTAACTTAAATTTGTTGAAATAATCGTTCAAAGCCGCATATAAAACTAAAACCTGTTTTTCAAAAGAAATGGGCATTAGATCTGATTGTTTCAAAACTTCCGTAATAATCCTTCCCTTGTTGATCCTTTGTTTGGTTGCCTCGTCAACATCCGATGCAAACTGAACAAAGGTTTGCAATTCCCTAAACTGCGCTAATTCCAACCTTAACTTGCCGGCAACTTTTTTCATTGCCTTTGTCTGAGCCGCGCCGCCAACTCTGGAAACCGACAAACCGATGTTAATGGCTGGTCTTATTCCCTGATAAAACAAATCTGGCTCCAAATAAATTTGACCGTCAGTGATGGAAATCACGTTAGTGGGAATGTAGGCTGTAACATCGCCAAGCTGCGTTTCAATAATAGGAAGAGCTGTTAAACTTCCCCCTCCTTTTTCTTTAGAAAGTTTGGCCGCTCTTTCTAACAATCTTGAATGTAAATAAAATATATCTCCCGGATAAGCTTCTCTTCCCGGTGGCCTGCGAAGCAACAAAGAAATCTGCCTGTATGCCCAAGCATGTTTTGACAAGTCGTCATAAATTACAACAGCGTCTTTTCCCTTGTCCCTGAAATATTCTCCAATGGCGCACCCTGCAAAAGGGGCTAAATACCAAAAAGCCGCTGGCGAAGAGGCCGGTGCCGATACAACAATTGTGTAAGATAGGGCGTTGTGTTTTTTAAGAATTTCTACTATTTTAGCAACCTTGGATTCTTTTTGGCCTATAGCAACATAAATACAAATTGGCGGATTTTCAGAATTATCTTGGAGTTGATTAATTATTACGTCTAAAGCAATAGCGGTTTTGCCTGTTTGTCTGTCACCGATAATTAGCTCTCTTTGCCCCCTCCCAATTGGAATCATCGAGTCAATGGCTTTAATACCGGTATGTAATGGTTGATTTACACCCTCTCTACTTAAGACATCCGGCGCCTCGTTTTCTAAAAAATTAATCTGAGGATTATCTTCTCTGCTAAATATGGGACCCTTACCATCTAAAGGGGTTCCTAACGGATCTATAACTCTTCCCAATAATTGTTCGCCTGTTGCTATAGAAAGAATTTGTTTTGTTCTTTTAACTGTTTGTCCGGCTTTAATCAAAGACTCATCGCCAAGTATCAAGGCCCCAATAAAATCTTCTTCTAAGTTTAATGCCACTGCTTTAATTTTGTGTTCACCCGCCTCAATTACTAATACCTCCTGCGACTGGGCATTAGTGAGCCCGGATATCTTGGCAATGCCATCTCCAATCTCAAAAACCCTTCCTATTTCCTCCCATTCCAGTCTATCTTGATAATCCTCTATAGCTTGTCTAATTTTTTCTATTATTTCTTGGCTCATAATGATTTATAAATATTATTTATTTTATTCAATATAGAATTATCAAATTGTTTTTCGTTGTTTACCGTTATTTTAATACCAGCTACCAAATCCTGATTTATTTTTTCCTTAACAACATCCCCTTCTTTTACAAATTCCTCCAAAAAAGCGCGCGTTTTGGGGGTTAAACTTCTAGCTGTCTCAAAAATAATCTTTCTCTTGCCTTGTTTCTTTAAAAGCATCTCTTCGGCTAAATCTAAAATTTGGTTTGTTTTTTTTGTATAGCCGCTGCTTATCAAAAATTTAATAAAGTTTTTTATAATTTTCTTCTCATCAACCTTCCGTTTCGCTATCACATCAGAAAGAGCTTTGGCGTATAATTTTATTTTATTAGTTTTCATTTCTTATTTCTTTTATAGCTTTTTTTATAAGTTGTTCATCTATCTCTTCCGGTTGCAATTCCACTGTTTTAATTAAGGTCTTTTTTACTAATTCAACTGCCTCTTTTAAAATAAGGTCTTTCACTTCTTCTTGTTGTTTCTTATAAATTGACTGAATTTCTTTTTGCATTTGGATCTGCTTTTCTTCAATTTTTCGCTGCATTTCTTGTTCCAAAACTTTGGCTCTTTTTTCTGTTTCTTTTATTATGTTTATTGATTCGTTTTCCGCTTCTTTTATTTTTCCCTTGGCGATATTATCAATTTCCTTTAACCTTGCATCTGCCTCTTCTGCTTTCTCTAAACCCTCTTTTATTTTTTGGCTTCTCTCTTTGATAATTTTTATAAGGGGTTTATAAACAAAAAATGTTAACACCAATAAAAGTATAAAAAAATTAACCGCTTGGCTTAAAAAAAGCTTCCAGTTTATACCTAATTGAAACAATAATTGATTTTCCATATTTAAGGCCTAAAGATTGTCCCCCGTCCTTCCTTACTTAATAAAAGGGTGGGGACAACTTTTAAACCTTGTTAAGCAACGAACTTAATAATTAGGGATATAACCAGGGCGTAAATAGCAATAGCTTCAGCAAAAGCTATGGCTAAAATTGCCGTTGTCTGCACTTTTGATGCTGCCTCTGGGTTTCTTCCAATTGCTTTTAGGGCGGATGAACCTATCCAACCAATGGAAATGGCGGGGAAAATAGCTCCCAGCACAATAGTTGCCGCCACTGCTAATACTCTGATTGCTTCTGCTTCCATATTTTTTAATTTTTTAATATTTTAATTATATTTTGTTAATTTTATTGATGACCTTTTTATTTATGTTCGTGCGTTGTCGCATGTAAAGAAATCGAAACTAAAGTTATCATGGCAAAAATAAACGCCTGAATTATTCCAACAAAAATTTCTAAAAATAAAAATGGCAAGGGAATAAAATAGGGCGCCAAAAAACAAACTATTGTTAATAAAACCTCGCCAGCAAAAACATTGCCAAATAATCGAAAGGACAAAGAAATAATTTTAGCCACCTCTGAAATAAGCTCTAAAATTCCGATAAAAAATTCTATTGGGCCCTTAAAATTAATAAATTTCCCCAAGTGTTTAAAAACCCCCACTGCAAGCATTCCAATAATATTGGTGGTTATAACAGAAATTATGGCAAAGGCTAAAGTAAAATTTAAATCAGCCGCCGGAGAGCGAAAAAGCGGCACTTGGTGACCGTTTTTTTCAAACACAAAGGAGCCGACACCCGGAAATAAACCTAAAAGATTTGATGTTAATATAAAAATAAAAATTGTAGAAACTAACGGAAAATATTTTTCTGCCATCCGCATAGACCCAAGGGTAGAACTCATCAAACCTAAAATACCCTCCATCACCATTTCAACGCCTCCCTGTAACGTTCCCGGAATCAACCTAATCTTATTTTTAAAAATAAGAGCAAAAGATATCAAAACCAAGGACGCAATTATAGTTAAAAACAAACTGTTTGTAATCTCAAAACCTCCTATATTAAATAATTGTTCGGCTTTTAATGATATTTCTTCCATTTTTCACAAAAAAATCAAATTTTATTATACACCTATTCTCAAAAAATTGCAACAAAGCCGCATGGGTAAAACAAAAATCTCAATTACTTGAATTTATTTGATAAATAATTTATTATAAAAATAAAATAAACATTCCGGTGTAGCTCAACGGTAGAGCGGCTCCCTGTTAAGGAGATGGTTGTAGGTTCGAATCCTACCACCGGAGCCAAACGAAACCCCTTTTATGGGGTTTTTGTTTTGCTCTGTGTGGTGTGCTGAGAACCTACTCTCCGAATTGCGACGAGCGAAGCGAGGAGGCAATGCCTTCGGGCAACTCTTCGAATCCTACCACCGGAGCCCGATTGGACACGAATAAAGTCGCCAAATGGGCGACTTTTTAGTTTGTGTCCAACTTAAAACTCCGGAAGAGTCAAAAATAACCCAATTTTATGCGGGTTATTTTTATAGCCCATCGTAGAGTTAGAACTTTTCAAACAACAGTAGGTAATGTGATGGGATGAAAATAAAGCTGGCTAAATCAAAGAAAAAATGGTATTATCAAAAATGGCGATGAGGTTCGCCGAAATTGTCCAATTGGACTGATAACCTCTATCTTAATTGGTAGAGGTGTTTGTTTTTAAAATTTAAATTACGATATAACATGCTTAATTATTATTCAAAAACAAAAAATGAATTAAATAATATTCTGGTTGACCTTAAGAATATTGCCGTGAGCAATCGTTCAAAGGAGATGGCGCAATCAATTCAAGATAAACTTGAGGCCAATATATTTTCCCTTGTCGTGGTGGGGCAATTCAAACGAGGGAAAACTACTTTCATTAACGCGCTACTTGGGGCAGACATCCTGCCGACTTCGATTATTCCGTTTACTTCTATTATTACCGTGCTCAAATACGGCGAGAAATTAAACGCTGTTACCCTGATGAACGATGGAACAAAAAAAGAAATTTCGATAGAGGATATTCAACTTTATGTAACCGAAAAATATAACCCTAAAAATGAAAAAGGCGTAAATCGAGTGGAGATTTCGTATCCTTCCGCATATCTTAAAAGCGGAGTCCAAATTATCGATACTCCCGGTGTAGCTTCTATCCACGATCATAATACAAAAACAACCTATCAATACCTGCCACAAGCCGATGCAGCCATATTTTTAGTAAGTGTTGACCCGCCGCTAACACAAGCCGAACTCCTGTTTTTACGGGATTTGAAAAAAGTAGTTTCCCAGATATTCTTCATACAGAACAAGATTGATATTGTTAGCGACACTGACCGCCAAGAAGCACTTGATTTTACAAAAAGTGTTATTGAAAAGCAGGCGGGTTTTGAAAATGTAGAAATCTATCCGCTTTCAGCGAAAGAAGCCCTTGAGGGCAAGATTAAGAACGACACGGAACAAATTATTAAAAGCGGTTTACTTGATTTTGAAAAATCATTGGAGCAATTTCTTTTGAAAGAAAAGGGCAATGTTTTACTTCACTCGTCTGCTGATAAAATTAGAAACGTCATTAGTGAAGAACTGCTTTTGGCAGAACTTGAAGAAAAATCCCTCCACACACCATTCAAAGAGCTTGAAAGCAAATTAGCCGATTTCCAGTCGTTTCTTTTAGAAATAAATCAAGAATGTCTTGACAGCGGGCGGCTGCTCGCCGAAGAGGTAAAAGAGCTTCAAAAAGAAGTCTTGGAAGCGGATTTGGAGAAATTAAAAAAAGAAAAAACAAAAGAACTCATTGCTAAAGTGGATGAGCTGGCGACTATCCATAAAAAAACGGCTAATAAAAAATTTATTGAACTGTTGAACAAATTTCTGGCTAATCAAATTAGAGAGATATTTGCTGATTGGAAGATTGCAGAAGAAAAAAATCTGAAACACCATCTCGGAAAGATAATCAGCCGTTTTACCAAGCGTATAAATGACGTCTTTGAGAAAATTTTTGTTTCTTCATCCGAACTTTTTGGCATATCCCAAAGAGAAGTTAAAATACAAGAAACTTTGCCAGCAGAAATAGAGTTTAGGTTTCAAACAGAAGATGAAGAAGATATGCTCGGTCTTACGCTTAATGCAGTTAAAAAAGCATTGCCTAAAACTATTGCCCATAAGATAATTTTGAAAGAAGCGAGAGACCGAGCTGAAATGCTGGTTGACCGCCATTGCGGAAAACTTCGTTACGATTTCTCACAGAGGATGGAGAAACTTGTGAGAGATTACAAAACCATATTTGAAAGTGCGGTTATGGAAATGCAAAAAGATGTGTTGC
>Ga0272448_1008097_pt1 | contig 11002 bp, 11 predicted proteins | sample YNPCB0191_FD_202220 | JGI IMG/M metagenome (GOLD analysis project Ga0272448, IMG submission 202220) | Hot spring sediment microbial communities from Yellowstone National Park, WY, United States - YNP-CB-019-1 | ecosystem: Environmental > Aquatic > Thermal springs > Hot (42-90C) > Sediment... | reverse complement strand
CGGCCAGCCCTTCTCCCTTGTAGAGCTTGATCAGCCGGCGGGTGAACCTTTGCCAGTCGATCCGTTGCTTGAGCTGGCGCAGAAAATGGTTGGCTGGGATGACCTGATCATACAGATATTCACCAAAAAAGGATTGGCTCCCGGTTTCGCTGAAATGTTGGGGTTCCACAAGCCCCTCCATTTGTGGCAATATGGCCGTTGAATCACATTTCTGCGAAAATGGCAATTTTAGGGTTGTTTTTCAACACTCTCGCTTTCTATATTGACTTCTAATTCAATATGTGCTATATTTAAGATGTATACACATATTAACATTTAATTGGAAATTACCATTAATCTGAGTAGGAGGTGATTAAAAACCTGAACTCAAAACAAACATCCTAAACTTGAGATAAATTTCACCATTTCTCCAGGAGGAAGAAAAGATGTCTGAAAAGAGTTTCAAAATAATTGCTTTGTTTGTTGTATTTTCTGTGCTGATGTCGCTGCTCGCTGCTTGTGGTGGCGCCACGCCTTCTCCTGTCCCTGCCTCTGAAAAAGCAAAGACGGAGGGCAGCGAAGCCCAACAAGCCCCAACGATCGAAGAAACCAAACCTGAGGGGGCACAGTCGCAGGAGCAAGTACCAGCGACTGAAAATGGTAAAGCATATACCATTGGTCTATGCAGCTTCCAACAAGGAAATGACTGGAATATCCAAGTGGCCGAAGGCGCCAAGGCGCGTATTGCCGAACTGGGTTGGAAAGTCATTCACACCAATGCTGAAGGTAACACCGATAACCAAATCGCTGCTTTAGAAGGTTTCCTTACCCAGAAGGTCGATGGTGTGATTGTTGGCGGCGGTTCAGGTCCTGCTCTTGAACCGGCCATCAAAAAGCTGATTCAAGCCGGCATTCCGGTCGTGACTATCGATCTAACTATCCCTGATGCGGTCACTAACATCTTTCCGGATAACTATATGTCAACCGAACTGCTGGCGGTTTTCGCAGTGAACAAGCTTCAAGCAAGGCCAGGTAAATACGCTCACGTTACTATCCCTGGTCTTGGTTGGAAAACTGTCGATATCCGCGACTTCATCGCCGATAAAATTTTTGAGATTGAAGGGTGGACAAACGTAGGAATAATTGACAGCGGCTTACAGGATGCTGTTAATCAGACTATGACTGGCGTCCGTTCTACCCTGTTAGCCAATCCTGACCTAGATATGATTTACTCGTCGTGGGGTATGCCAGCCGTTGGTGCCGCCCGTGCTATTCGTGAAGCCGATAAGCAAGGTAAGGTATTTGTAGTAGCTACTGACGCCGACCGTATTGTTCTGGCTGAAATGGCTAAAGATGATTCACCCATCGCCGCTGTGATAGGTCAAAAGCCTTTGGAAATGGGCAGAATGGCTGTGGATTATCTAAATAAAGCATTTGCTGGCGAAAAGAACATCCCCAAGATCACCTTTGCTCCATTTGTCTTCGTTACCAAAGAACCGCAGCTACTGCCTCCTGGCCCCGAAGCCATGGATCCGAAAAAGGCGTGGGAGGTTTTATACCCCGGCATCGAATTCGGTAAAACTGAATGATTGAAATCTTTTAAATTACAATTACACGGCAAATTTAGGTACCCCATGGTTGAGACACCAATACTTCAAATGAAAAAAATAAGTAAGCGTTTTCCGGGTGTGCAGGCACTCGCAGAAGTGGATTTTGATGTTTTGCCTGGTGAGGTACATGCGCTCGTTGGACAAAACGGCGCGGGTAAGTCCACATTGCTGAAAATTCTAGCTGGAATTTACAAAGCCGATTCGGGCGAGATCATTGTTGATGGCCAGAAAGCCACGAATTGGACGCCTCGAGACGTGCTCAACCATGGGGTAAGTTTTATCTACCAAGAGTTAAATCTAGTACCCGATTTAAGCGTGGCTCAGAATATTTACTTGGGACGTGAACCATATAATTCTTTGGGTATCATCCGTTGGGATGAATTAAACCGACGAGCACAATCTGCTCTTGAGCGCGTCAATGAAAACGGGATTGATGTGCGTTTACCACTTAATTGCTTGAGCGTTGCCCAACAGCAGATGGTAGCAATTGCACGGGCGTTGGATCAAAACCCCAGGTTGCTCGTTCTGGATGAGCCAACCAGTCGTCTCTCCAGAGAAGAGATCGAAGGTCTTTTTCGCGTCTTAAATCAGATGGCCGAAAGAGGAATTGCCATCATCTATGTTTCTCACCGCTTGGAGGAGGTTTACCGTATCTCCCAGCGAGTAACGGTATTGCGCGATGGCCAACGCATTGGTACTCACATCACAAAGGAACTGCCCCCGAATGAGTTGATTACCGAAATTATAGGCGAGAGAGTGCGGAAAATTACCCCTGCTCAACCGGTAAGTGCAGAAGCGCCTGTCTGTCTAGAAGTAGAAAACCTGATTGGACCAAAAGTCCATGGAGTCAGTTTTTCCTTGAGACGCGGGGAATTATTGGGCATTGTTGGTGCCGTTGGTGCTGGCAAAACGGAATTACTTCGCTATATTTTCGGCATTGATCGTCCTATATTTGGAAAGATAATTGTCAATGGGGAGTTTGTCAACGTCAGCTCCACGCCAGTTATGATTAGTAAAGGTCTGGCTCTCTGCCCTGAGGATCGGAAGGCTCAGGGGTTGCTTCTTGATAGTCCATTGACGATTAACATCTCTTTGACAGCACTTCGTTCCTTTGTCTGGGGGGGATGGTGGATTAAGCGTCGGCAGGAAAAGCTTCACGCTGAAAACATGGTTCAATCGCTCCGTATAAGCACCCCAACCGTAGAGCAATTAGCGCGCTACCTTAGTGGAGGTAATCAGCAAAAAGTTGTCCTTGCAAAGTGGCTGTCTACTAATGCGAATCTTTTTATCTTTGATGAGCCAACTGTTGGTGTGGACGTGCTTGGGAGAGTGGAAATTTACGACCTGTTAAAACAACTTACTGAAAAAGGTGCAGGTGTGATTCTAGCGACCAGTGACCCCGAAGAAGCCTGGCAAATATGCAGTCGCTTGTTAGTTTTATATGAGGGGAGAATCATTGCAGAATTGAATACACAACAGGTTTCATTGGATGATGTAATGTTTTACGTAATGGGAGGGAAGAAAAGTGCCTGAGAGAAGCAAACTCCTATTACAACGTTATGCCATTCTCAGTGTGTTTGCTGGCCTATTTATTATTTTTTCCCTAACTGTGACTTCATTTGCCACGACTGAGAATCTGTCCAACATAATCGTCCAGTCATCTTTATTAGCTGTGCTGGCTTTAGGTTTAAATCTAGTCATAATGGCTGGTGAAATTGATATCTCTTTCTCAGGTTCGGTACCTTTGCTTGCCAGCATATTTGTAATGATGATTCAAGAAAACTGGCCGTTTCTATTTGCGCTTGCTTTTGTCCTTTTCATAGGAGCAACCATTGGGCTATTCAATGCTCTTTTGGTTACTAGCTTGAAGTTAAATTCCTTTGTTTCTACTGTGGGGGTTATGTTTCTTTTATCAGGTTTCTGGTATGCCTATACTGGTGGGACATCTATCTGGATAGGTGAAACTTTCAACCGCGAACTAATTTATGGTTATATTGGCCCACTTCCGATTATTGGATTGATTCTAATTGTAATTTTTTTGTTATTGTATGTAATTACTGAACACACACGTTTTGGGATGGCAATGCGCGCTGTCAGGACTGACCAAGAAGCGGCCCGCGCTGCCGGCATTAATGTCGAAAAGACTAAAATACTTGCTTTTATTGGGGCAGGTTTGGTCTTTGGATTAAGTTCTGTACTCAGTGTTGCCAGGTTATCAGGAGCCATGGCAACAGCTGGTGCAGATATCATGTTGCCAACTATGACTATTGCCTTCGTCGGCCAAACTGTGCTGGGAATGGGGCGGCCAAACACGTTAGGCATTATTCTTGGTGCCTTGCTCTTAGGTATGATCAACAACACTTTTGTTCTTATGAATCTGCCTTTCTGGTCAGTACCAATGGCTTATGGCATCATTTTGATGATATCAATTGCCCTGGCAAACATTGGTCAGACGGATATCAAACAAATACGCTTATAAAGATCATATAGACAGAAGGAAACACCCACTTTATGAAAACAACGACTGTAGAGAAAAAAATTACCTGCCCACAAATCCGGTTCAGATCCTGGATGGGAGGGATGTTTGTCTTTGTAGCGATATTTATATTCTTATCCATAAAGGCGCCGGGTTTCTTTACAACCATCAACCTCGTACGCAACCTTCTCATGCCGGCTGGGATAGTTGCTGTTATTGCCTGTGGTATGACGGTTGTGATGGCGGGCGGGGGTATTGACCTCTCCGTAGGGGCCACAGCGGGGTTGAGTGCTTTGGTTGCTGCAGTAACTGCTGCTCGTTTAGATTTAGAAATTCTTCCCATGTTAGTACTGGCAATAATGGTTGGTTGTTTCATTGGCAGCATTAATGGCCTGTTTGTTGCTTACCTTGGCGTTAGCCCTTTCGTAGTCACTCTCTCTTCAGTTTTTCTGATTCGCGGTCTAGAATTCCTGATTTCTCTGACTAACGTAAGAGGCACCTACCTCATGCTGCCTATGGAATTGACTGATGCTGGTAGTTCACCTTATTTTCAGCTGGGGTTGTTTCTGGTGGTTGTTTTCAGCGTTTTTATCTTTCTGGATCGTAGTTGCTTTGGTCGTTACATTCGCTCCGTGGGCGAAAATCTGGAAGTTTCTCATTTCTCTGGAATACGCTATCGTTTTTATACTTGGCTTACCTACGCCGTTTGTGGCATCCTGACTGCTATTGGTGGCTTTATGCTCACCTCTTACGAAGGTGTGGTTCGCGTCGGTTCTGGGGAGAGTTATTTGATCGACTCTTTCGTCTTACCTATACTTGGCCAGGCTGTCTTTCGACGCATTTCGGTTGAGGGAACCGTTTTTGGGGCTCTATTGATCTACATGGTACTCAATGGTTTATTCATCTTTGGTACTCCGCCGGTCTTTGTCAACCTCATCAAAGGTAGCCTATTACTGCTGGTAATTATCCTGAGCGGTATCCAAAAACTACGCGAAACATGAGGTGGTAATGGAGAAAAAAGAATTTGTAATGGCATTAGATGCAGGTACTGGTGCCGCGCGCTGTTTCTTGATTGCCTTAGATGGAAATGTTAGCTATGAGGCCTATGAAGAATGGCAGTATGAATATCCCCCTGAAGCCCAACCGGGTGGTGCTCAATTTGACCCACAGCAATTTTGGGGTATTTTTGCTCGCCTGATCCAACGCGCTCTAAAGGAGAATAACATCACTGCCGAGCAGATTGTTGGGGCTAGTTCAACCAGCCAGCGTGAAGGGATTGTCCTCTTGGATTCAAGCGGTAGAGAACTCTATGCTGGACCCAATATTGACATGCGTGCTCCGGCAAACTTTCCCCAGATTGCTCAGGTATATGGTGAGGAAATTTATCAGGTGTCTGGACACTGGCCTTTTCCCATGTTCGCTCCTTATCGCCTGTTGTGGTTCCGTGAACATCGTCCCGATATTTATCAAAAGATTGACTGCATGCTTATGCTCAACGACTGGGTTCTATACCGGCTTTCAGGTGAAAAGGTCAGTGAGCCTTCCAATGCGACCGAAACGCTCCTTTATGATATTAAACACCATCGTTGGGCTGATCATTTAATTCGCCATCTGGAGTTACCAGAACACATTTTCCCACCAGTGATGCCCTCAGGGACGCAAATTGGCGTCGTTACTAGATCAGCATCTGCTGAAACCGGGTTACTGCCCGGAACGCCGGTCATCAGTGGTGGCGCTGACACTCAATGCGCCCTGCTGGGAACTGGTTCGATCAATCAAGGACAGGTGTCAACCGTAATTGGAACTTTTGCTCCTTCGCAAATGGTGTTGGATGAACCTTTGATTGACCCGTTCTACCGTTCCTGGAGTGGCTGCCACGTTGTGCCGGAAAAGTGGGTGGTAGAAAGTACCGCCATGGAAGCAGGTCAATCATTCCGATGGGTAAGGGATGTATTTTACGCCGGCGGTGATACTAAGAAATATTCCCTGATGGATTTAGAAGCCAGTAATTCTCCAATTGGCTCGCGTGGGGTAATGGCTTTCATTGGCCCAAGAGTACCGGACTACCGGTGTTTGAAATTTGATGTACGTGGTGGCTTTTTCTTCAATCTTCCTCCTGCTCCTGGCTCATATAGTCGTGCTGACTTTGCTCGTGCCGTATTGGAAAGCATAGCTTATGGTATCCGTGCTAACGTCGAACGACTCCAGAGAATTACTGGCGTCAAGGTGAAAACTCTAAGCATTTGTGGTGGTATTTCAAAGAGTATTGCCTTTCGCGGCATATTGGCTAATGTAATGAACATTACTGTACGTATCCCTCAGTACAAAGAGGGCTCTGCTTTAGGTGCTGCTTTATGTGCCGCGGTTGGTTGTAAGCGGGTTTCTAACTATGGCGAGGCTGTTGAGCAACTTGTACGTTGGGAAGTTGAAGTTGAGCCCTCAGCAGATCGAGTTGAGGCCTATGAGGCACTCTATCGACAATGGCTCTCCTTTCTGCCGGTTGTCCATGGAACTATTGGATTAGGAGAAATTGTATGATCATTGATGGGCACATGCACATTGGCAAGCAAGACCTTATCTCGGCCGATATGGTCGATTTTCTAAAAAAGAAAGGCATTTGGGATAAGATGAAATATTGGCTTTCTCTAGAAGGTGTAATAGAAGCCCTGGATGAAGCCGGTATTGAAAAAGGTGTCATCTTCCCATTAACCTTTCCTAATGACCAACACAGAATGCAAGATCTAAATGATTTAACAGCTAGTTATGTACAAGCACAACCTCAACGTTTAATTGGTTATGCAGTTATCCACCCCAAACAGATTGAGGCTAGCTTGAGAGAATTAGATAGGGCAATTAACCAACTAAAGCTGAGTGGAATTAAGCTTCATCCCTCCATGCAGGAGTTTTATCCTAATGATCCCAATTTTGCGCCAATCTTCGAATATGCTCAAGAGAAGCAAATAGTGGTCCTGTGTCATACGGGGGCAGCCACTTCGAGCCACGTTGATAAATACAGTTGCCCAATAATACTTGATGAGATTGCGGTTAAGTTTCCTCGTGTGCATTTAATCATCGCCCATGCTGGCAGACCGTTTTACGCTGAGGCAGCCCTTCTACTCCGTAAGCACACCAATGTCTATGCTGATATCAGTGCTAATGTGGGACGCCGAGATGGCGAAGCACTATTATCTTTTGTCTTGCTTGCTTTGCAAGTGTATGCCGGGGCTGCAAGGCGTTTGATCTTTGGTAGTGATTACCCCATCTTTTCTCCAAAAGAATTTCTAGAACAGTTTCAACGGGCAATCAAAAATAGTCTTGCTGAAAAGCTCGGATTGACAGCAATTAGCAACGAAGAAGCTGATTCAATCCTTGGCCAAAATCTGGCTGATATTTTGAGCACACACTAAGTGGAGGTAAATGAGTCACACATGTCAAAGAAAATCTTTATTTCTGCACGACTGGCCGAAGAGTGGGTAGCTAAATTATATCCATATGGTCAGGTAGATTTTTATGACTGGGGAAAGACCAATCGCTTACTAGAACCAACTGAGCTGGTTTCTCGTATAGCTGATGCTGATCTAGCGATAATCGAATCTGATAATATTACTGCGGAGATAATCGCTCATGCCAAGAATTTGCGCTGGATTGTCGTTTGTCGAGGGACAGTGATCAATGTTGATATTTCAGCAGCAACTGAACGGGGCATTCTAATTGCCAATACTCCAGGGCGCAATGCCGACGCTGTAGCTGATTTAACCGTTTGCTTTATGATCATGATTTCTCGCCATGTTCTCAAAGCTGTTCAATCTATGGCATCTGGTGATTGGGTTAAAGAGGGCAAACGTGAAATTTATTTGAGATTTCAAGGTATTGAATTATACGGGCGTACAGCTGGCCTTGTGGGTTTAGGCGCCATTGGTTCCCGGGTGGCTGAGCGATTGAGTGCCTTCCATATGCAATTGCTGGCATATGATCCGTATGTCTCGCCATCAGAAGCACAAAAGATCGGAGTGCAACTAGTCGATTTAGATACTTTGATGAGGCAATCTGACTTTGTATCGTTACATGCCCCTTTGACTGAGAAGACGCGGGGTATGATAGGCTCTCACCAAATCGGATTAATGAAACCAAGTGCTTATTTCATCAACACTGCTCGTGCAGAGTTGGTAGACGAAACTGCTCTCATTAATGCCTTGCGCGAGCATAAGATTGCGGGGGCAGCAGTCGATGTTTACCTCGAAGAACCATTGCCTTTGGGCCATCCATGGTATTCTTTAGATAATGTTATCTGTACACCTCACATCGGAGGCGCTAGCAAAGACGTGGTTAATCATCAGTCCGAAATGGCTATTAAAGCAGCAATTGACTTTCTGGAGCGTAGAATCCCTAAGCACACTATTAATAACCCTTTAAAGGTTAGCTAAAAATAGGTAGCATTATGCAAGAGATCTCATTAGTATCTGGAGTTCCACTCTACATTCAGATACGGGAAGCGATTCGCGACCGTATTCGGCGCAATGAACTCGGTGATGGAGATAAACTCCCCACTGAAATTCAGATAGCAGCTGAATACGGAGTGAGCCGGATGACGGTGCGCCAAGCTTTAGATGACTTGGTCAACGAGGGATTGTTGGAGCGTAAGCGCGGTGTGGGCACTTTCGTAACCGCTCGTATTACGCGCAATTACACTCGTTTAACCAGTTTTCATGAGGAGGCAATTGAGCAAGGATTAAAGCCCACTTCTAGAATATTGGCTATTAGGTTAATGCCGGCGTCAGAAGAATTAGCCAATCGACTCAAAATCGATCCTGGCAATGAAGTTGTGTATATAGAGAGATTACGTATGTTGAATAAGAAACCTATAGCCCTTCACAAGGCATTTGTACCTCATGAACTGTTTCCCGGCATTGCCAGACAAAATCTGAAAGGCTCCCTATATGAACTTTATTATCAGACTTATAAACGCCCGATAGTTTGGGCAACGCAACGTATTGAAGCCCGTATCGCTGATCAGGAACTAGCCAAGTTGCTAAAACTTGATCTTGGAGCGCCTATCCTGTATTCCTGCCGCATCACTTTTACTACTAATGATATACCCATCGAATGTGTGGAGGCCTATGCTAGTGGTGCACCTTTTGCTATCGAGGTGACCTTATATCGCAAGCCTTTCAATCTCACTTTGAAGGAGTGACTATGAGTATCTATCAAGAAGAAAAACAGAGCGTTTACAATGCCACGATGGCTCTTTACAAAGCTGGCCTTATCCGTCTTTCTGCAGGCAATATCAGTCAACGCACCTATGACGGTAACATTGCTATTACCCCTTCTGGCCTACCTTATGATGTGATGAGCGTTGACGACATTGTCATCATAGATCTCGAGAGCAAGATCATTGAAGGAGAACTGAAACCATCCTCCGAAGTGCCTATGCATACCGCTATTTACAAAAGCATTAAGGAGGTCAATGCAATTGTGCATACCCATTCGATTTACGCTATTACCTTTGCCGTTGCCGGGCAACCACTTGAACCAGTTTGTGTAGAAGGTTTGGCGGCGCGAGGAACAGTTCCGGTAGCTCAATATGCTGCTCCGGGCTCAACCAAGGCTGGAGAAGTGGTTCTGGATGAGTTACGAAAACAGCCGGGTCTGCGCGCTGTGCTCTTGCGTAATCACGGGTTGGTTGTGGTTGCTGCTGATATGGAAACAGCTTGGCAGACTGCTTATAAAGTTGAGCTCCAAGCCCAGATTATCTTGCAGGCCAGGATATTGGGCACCCCAACCGCGCTAACCAATGAGCAAATTGAAGAGATTTATCAAATATATCGTAATATCAAACGATGATTTTTTGGTAACAGGATGAATTCATGTAAGGTCTGAAGTTCAGAAAACCTGCCTTTCACCGGTTGATGAGAGGCCTGTTGCCAGTAAAACGGCCATGTCGCGGACCTTTCCAGCCTATCTAACCTTCTCATAGCAGGCATCCAGATAGAGATAAGTGATTACGCCTAAAGGCCGCTCGCGCCATGCCTGCAAAACGGCATCCAGTTGGCCTGTGGCTCGGCTGACCGCCTCTGCTGAAACCTCAAAAATACATAACTGCTCGGTGATCTTCTTCACCTTGCGGGTGGAAACGCCTTGAACAACCATCTCCGCCAAGGTCATGACCAGCGCGCGCTCGCTGCGTAAGCCTTTCTCCAAAGCCGTAGGGTAGAAACCGCCCTCCCGCACTTACCGAACGGCAAAGGTAATCGCCCCGACCCGCGTTTTGACGGTTTTCGGCTTGTAGCCGTTGGCATGACCATTCCGGTCAGGAGAATGTTGGTAAGGTGCGGCTCCCAAATATTGCTGGCGTTCACCCTGCATGGCAGCATTGAGCACGATCCGGATCAATTCCGGCACAATGTCGAAACCTTATGAGACAATTTGCTCCAGCAATTCGGATGGTAAGTTAAAATCGCTTTGGTAGGTCATGGTGGTCTCCTTTTTTGGTGTGGTAACCTGAAGGATACACCAGACCTACCGCTTTTTGGGCGGTCAGAAATTACAGAAACAAGGATACACTACTAAATAGATTTTCTCAGGATAGAACCAGCGAGTCAGTGTGTTTTTCGCCAGGAATTTAGGTCAACTGATACTTTTCGCTTCCCAAAACAGGTCTTCCCACTACCATTTGGACCTCCTTGCCTGAACTGGCGACGATTCTCTCCCAGGTCTCCTCAACATTACGCCTTGGGTCTTGAACCCCACTCCGGACAATAGCTTGACCCTTCTTTTTAGGTTAAGGGCGATGGCGGTCAAAAACGCCTGCACGAGAAAGCCCATCCGACCCACAAAGCGGCAGCGACCCAGGCCATGCCCTTGCTTGGCCTCCCCGAACTTGCGCTCAATCTTGTAACGCTCTGCCAGCCCTTGGCGATAGGAGCGGCTATCGCTCAAA
>Ga0272448_1008096_pt1 | contig 11002 bp, 9 predicted proteins | sample YNPCB0191_FD_202220 | JGI IMG/M metagenome (GOLD analysis project Ga0272448, IMG submission 202220) | Hot spring sediment microbial communities from Yellowstone National Park, WY, United States - YNP-CB-019-1 | ecosystem: Environmental > Aquatic > Thermal springs > Hot (42-90C) > Sediment... | reverse complement strand
GCGGGGGGCCGCTGGGGCGGGGGGCGGCGGCTGGCCCTGTGCCCAGGCCGTTAGCGGGCTATCGGGCAGGATGCCCATGCCGTTTTGCGGCGGAGCCGCAAGCCAACAGCAGCGGCAGGGAGGCCGCGGCCACTCTGCTGTTGGTTGTTGCGGCTGTTGCCGTTGTGCCGTTTTGCGGCTGAGCCGCAAAGCGACAAACGCGGCATGGATGCCGCGGCCTTTTTGCCGTTCGTTGTTGCGGTTGTTGCTGTCATGGGCTCCCGCCCTGTGGCCTCGCAACCATATGGACCGTGCGCTTAAAGTGGAAGACTCGCAAGCCGGGCGGGAGCCCATGATCCGGAGGGGGACCCCCGCGGGTGAACCCATTTGGGGCACGTCTCGCCTCCGTTTTGAGAGGGACACTCGCAGGCAAACGCCCGCGGGGGGGCTGGTGGTGGGGGGGGCTTCGCGGCCTCCCGGCCGCGACTATGCCGTTGCGGCTGTTGCGTTTCTCCTCGCCTAACAACGACCCGGCCGGTCATTTCTGACCGGCCGGTTCGCTCGTGCGTGTGATGTGCTGGGTGGGTTATGCTGAAAGATCGCGTGCCATGCGAAACGCTGCTGCTGCAATACTCACGCACTCGTTGACGATCTCCGCATTTGATGCTGCCTGGCCGTCCGCATACACTAAATCCTGCAACTCAAAGACCTCTTCTTGGATGATACTCAACCCCTCGTGTCGCGTGGTAATCGGTGCGTGGCGTTTGTCGGCCTTGCAGATCTTCTGTGTAAAGCGTGCAAGCCATTCGTCCGGCGTGACCATTGGCACATCCTCCTGGGCCGTGGGCCCTCTATGGGTTTGTGGGGGCTACGCGCCCCCTTGTGGACCTTGGACCTGCTGACTGTGCGCTACGTGGGCGTCGAACTCTGCGATGAACTGTGCGGCCAGTTGTGGTGCCTCCTCGATGATCAGCACAAGCTCCGCGTGATGCTTGCGGGCATTGTCGGTCCAGTTCATCGACCCGCATATGATGATGTAGTCATCGATGACTGCGTACTTGTGATGGAAGGCCTTATGGCGGTGGTCAAGATATATAGTGAGCCCCTGGTGAGCGAGGGGTGCCGCCTGTGATGTAGCGTCCAGACCGTGAAAGTGATCTAAGAGCAGCACAACGCGCACGCCTCGCTGGTGCGCACTCAGCAGGCGTTGGGCCAGTGATTGGTCGGTCAGTTGATACATGGCGACGCGTATGGTGCGCGTTGCCCTGGCCAAGTACTTGTTGAGTGCTGCCGTTATGGCGGTGTTTGGGCCGAAGTAAGCGGTCAATGTAGGCGTTTGTGACATGCGTCACCGGTCCTTGACTGGTTCCGCGTCTTCGTGGGTTAGGCTGGTTGGGTCCGCCCCCCCGCTCTGTGGTTGGGTCGATGCCGTCGCGAGTACAGCGAGTAGCGGGCTTTCCGGCCGCGGCCTGGCCAATGCGCAGTGCCTCCAGGTGTTGGACAGCACGATCAGGTTGGGCCAGCGTGGATCGGCGCGGCAGAACACATAGCGCGGGTTGCGGCGGAGTGAGCCGCCGTAGTGCGCACAGCAACTGCATGGGATTAAGTCTTCGGGCCTAGTGTGCATGGGCATTCCTTTCTCTGCCTACGGACCTGGCAGTAAACGCTCTGGGGAGGTAGGTCCAGGCATGTCGGGGTGGGCGGCTCGTCGAAGGGACTGGGCGGACAAAGGTCCAAGGTGCCAATCGTGCAGCCTGAGTTGTTGGAGCAGCCAGACGCTTTCAGGGTCGCCCTGCAGGCCTCGCAGGACGACCTCGGATAACGGTGCAATGTACAGCCATTCGGCTGGGTCATAGGCGGGGTCCTCGGCTTGTGCAATTGCCTTGCGTGCCTGGGCCATGCAGCCCCATGTTGACCAGAGTCGCAAACTTCGGGCCGTGACGATGATCTCCGTGGCCTGTGCGATCGTCCAGCCGGACAACTGGGCTGGTTTGCCGATGTACTTGGCGATGTAGCCTAGGGGGCCGTCGAAGGCACCGTCGCGGCCTGGATTGACCTGGCGGACGTCGACTACGGTGGAGTCCGACGTGAGCGCGTGCCATTTCTGGCGTAGCCGCCGTGCGGAGATCCACGGGCTGAAGATGACGGCGTGGATGTGGGGGTGCCAGCCGCCGTAGCGGCCGGGCTTTACCTCGATGGCCCAGATGCCGCCCGCCTGGCTATCTCGGAACCAAGGGTCGCGAGTTAGGGCTCGCCAGCAGTCCTTTAGGTGGCGGAGCACTCGCTCCAGGGGTTCGTCGGCGTGGCGGACCGTGAGCGTGACTAGGCGTGGCCGGTGGCGTGGGTGCGTGGCGATCACCGTGGCGAAGGCTGGACGCAGGGCGCGGATTACCCTGCGGCGGCGTGTTGCTGCGCAGGCCGGGCACCAGCGATCGTGGCAAAGGTTGCCGGACAGCCGCCATTCGTCGCGGTCTTTATGACGTACAACGTCGACATTTGTGGCACAATGGGCAAACCGGTCCAGCCTGCCTGGTTTTACCAGCGGTGAGCCTTTGCGGTCAAAGTATGGTCCGTTGGCCACCGCGGCCAGAGCCGCGAAGGCAGCGGCACGCTCCCGGGTATGTCTATTGTGGTATGCGGCTTGGGCTAGATTCAGCCTGACAGATGTTTCGTATTGATCTAGGCTAACAGCATAAGGATCATCCGCGGCGGTGCGTACCTGCGTGTGGGGTAGGTCCGATCCTGGCTGTTGGTCGAGCGCAACATAATATCCGTTATGCGGACCGTGGGGGTTGGAATTGCACCGCTGGTCTGGTGGTTGGTGGATGTAGTCGGGGTTGCTGGCTGGGTGATCTGTCGCAGTGGTTGGCGAGCACGTCACGTCGGATAGTGCCTCCGGCGGGAGCAACTCGGAACCTGGCACACCTGAAATAGGTACTGGGGGGGGGCGAAAGCCCCCCCCCTGTGCCAGTTTCCGCCGCGGGCTTGCTCAAGGCCCAGGCGTGTGCAGTCTAGCCCCCTGGGGCTGGGGTTGCAATTCGGGGTTGCCCTGAATCGGTGGTAGGGGATTCCCCGATGCCCCATCGGGGAATCCCCTAGGCTATGTGGTGAGAGCCTGGCTCCACTCTTTGGGCGATAGCCTGTTGTCTGGGTGCAACACTACGAGCTTTACCCAGATCCGCGCCTTGCCTTCGTATGGATTTGTGCCCCACGGGTTGTCAAAGAGCAGGTCGTAGCCGATGGGGTGCTCCGGATCGCCTGTGTGCACGGTGTCTGACAGCCGCAGCCGACCTTGGAAGGTGTAGCGCGTGGGTGAGTGTGGGTTGCTGATGTGCAGAAAGACGGCCGTGTACGGGCTCTGGGTGTCGACGTACGTCGGGTCGATCGAGACAGCGACGTAGTTCAGCCCGCCTGGTGCTTCTACGTTGCGGATCGCTACTGCCCCTGCGTGCCCTGGACGGGTCGGTGCAGCGTGCCATGAGATGGGGCCCGCAAGGTACCGGTACCAGTAAGAAGCGATGAACGCGTTGTACCCGGATCTTGTGATGGGCTTGCCCATGCGGCCTGGATCGTTGAGGGTTGCGGCGTAGTGCCGCCATGCAGTGCGTTCGGCTGACGACAGCATGTTCCGCCATGTGGCCGTGCATTCCGTGAGTTGTTCGCGTGCCACGGTGCGGCGGGCCGAGTCCTGCCACGGTTTGCTCGACTTGAGCCGGATCGTTGGGCCTGATGCGGATCGCGAGTAGATCACGTTTCCGATTGAGCCCCGGACGTCCGAGACCAGGCTGCCGAAAGTGATATTCGCCATGTGGTGGCCTCCGCGCGTGGCAGTGCGAGCGGGGCGGGACAACCCGCCCCGCTCGCCATGTCAGGGCATGCGGTGCGGATCAGGCGATGTCGTTGCGGAAGGACTGGATAACCGATAGCCGACCCGTCGAGTCGATACAGACAGCCTCGGTGTAGTACTCAGCCGATCCGGCGTCGCCGATGGTGCCCCACGGGCAGTCGGGCGTCTGGGGGCTCGAAGGCGGGCTGCCTGAGGAGCCCTTGCAAACGCACACGATGCGGGGCGGGGTCTGCGACGTATTGCGAGTGACGCGTTGCGGTGCGTGGACGCGCAGAAACAGCGCTGTGCCCGTGACGCTCTTCCACCACGGCGATCCGAACGCGACGCTGATCTGCCCCGATGCGTGTGTGAAGGTGATGCTGCTCAGGTTGGGTGAGGCGGCCAGGCCGGGGGTCGACGGTGCGGACGTAAGCGGCGACATGCCTGCGATAGCGCGCAGGCAGTAGTCCCTCACGAACATGTCGAACCCGGATACCTGGATTGTGCCGCCCATTCTCGACGGTACCGGCGTGTCGGCCGCATATGCGTCCCAGGCGGATCGGACGTTCGCGTTGAGTGCTGCCCAGGCAGCCGGGGCCGCCGAAAGTATGCTGCGGACTTCGCGCTGGCGATCGGACTTGGGGTTGCGCGGGATAACGCGCATGCGGGCGATCGGTCCGGCCTGCGTGTTTCCGAAGACCGTCCCGCCCACCTTGCCGCGGATGGACTCGATTAGGGCCGATGGACTGATTAGTGCCACGTGAGTCACTCCTTCTGTTGTGGCCGTGGCTGTCCGCGTGACAACCAGCGGCGTATGCGGATCTCCACGACGGTCAAGCCTAACGCGGCCAGACCGTAGACTGCGATGTTAGGGCCCGGCTGGCTGTGAGGTGGGTACTTGAACGGCTGGTGCCGGGGTTACGACCGGTGCGATGGTGACGGGTACCGTAGTGCGTGCCCCGCCCTGCTGGGTTTCCTGGTGTCCTGGTCCGGTTTGGACCGGGGCCACGGTTGCCGGGCTGGCGCAGCCAGCCGCGGCCAGTGTGGCTGTGAGCAGGCAAAGGCTCAGCCAGCGGCAAAGGATCAGCAACAGTTGGATCAGCCAGGCCACGGTGCACCTCCTTTGTAGTTATTATGGCCGTGGCGGCCACGGTCTGTCAAGGGGGGGTGCCCTGGCGGTTGGTTGGGTTGTAGGCGGGTAGCAAGGCCGCTGAAGGTGTTGTGGATTGAGAACGTCGGTTTGGAGTGGGGCCTGGCTGAGGAATCGGACGGCGACGGCCGACGGGCCCGGCGGCGGAACTCTGCGGCGGCTTGCCGCCGCCCCGCCGACGGGCCTGCGGACGGCGACGTCCGGCACCGGCGAAGCCGGACGGGGCATCGCCCCGTTGGCGAGGCGGCCGTAGGCGGTTACCCGAGGCGGCCAATGGTGCACTTCCACCTCGGCCGCCTATCCGCCGTCGGCCGCCGTTGCCGCTTGCGGCAATGGCCCGCGGAGCGAAGCGGAGCGAATAGGCCGCCGCCTCTGCCGGCAGGGATGCCGGCAGACAGCCCGCGTTTGGGCACAGGGCCAGCCGCCGCCCCCCGCCCCACCGACAGCCCCCCGCGAATCAACGGCCACAACGACCTATCGCAACGGCAGGCCGCGGCCACGGCCAAAAGGGCATCGATGGAAGGCCTTAGGGGGGTGGGGCACGCGGGGGGGCGAGCGGGGGGCCGCTGGGGCGGGGGGCGGCGGCTGGCCCTGTGCCCAGGCCGTTAGCGGGCTATCGGGCAGGATGCCCATGCCGTTTTGCGGCGGAGCCGCAAGCCAACAGCAGCGGCAGGGAGGCCGCATCCACCGTGCTGTAGGCTGTAGTTGCGGCTGAGCCGCAAGCCAACAGTAGCGGCATGGATGCCGCGCCCTTTTTGAGGCGGGCCGCTGCTGTTGTGGCTGCCGCGGCGGCGACCGGCCTATATGGGAGCCCGCGGCAGCGTGTGGCACGCCGCGTGGGCTGTTGCGCGGGTCGTCGGGCCTGCAGGAAACGCAGCGTGTAGTGACTCCGTTGGAAACGTGCGCATACGCGCCGTTTGCGCCCTGTGCAGTCTCTTGTAATGTGCAGGTTGTCCAAAGGTTTGATGGTTGGCCTGAACTGATCTTGTAGATAAGATCGCCACGTCATAACTCGCGACCGGTGTCATACTGGCACCACCTCAACACATACGGCCGAACAGGCGGTTGTCTGGTGGCCACGGTCGGCTTGACCGCCCGTGCATGGGCCTTGAAACCGCTTGTTGACCTTCAGTGCCGTGTCGCCCATTCCGCCAACGCCGCCAGATCCTCCGGCTTGAGGTGCCGCACGTTCTGATCCCCTGGAAACCGGCCTGCCGCCACGTCTTCCGCGTACCGCCTGACCGCCCCCTGGCACCGTCCGCGTATGTCCTCGTACCTCGTGACGTGCCGCAACTCCAATTCGTGTATGCCGAGCAGATCGTGAAAGATCAGCACCTGCCCGTCCGTGTATCGCCCCGCCCCGATCCCGATCGTCGGTACGACCAGCCGCTCCGTCACCAGCCGCCCGACCTCCTCCGGTATCATCTCGAGAATCATAAGTGCCGCCCCGGCCAGCGAGTGCTTCCGTCGCCTTGGTTCCGTGTAGCAACACACCGGCCGGTCATTTCTGACCGGCCGGTGCGCTCGTGCGTGTGATGTGCTGTGTGGGTTACGCTGTAAGATCGCGTGCCATGCGAAACGCTGCTGCTGCAATACTCACGCACTCGTTGACGATCTCCGCATTTGATGCTGCCTGGCCGTCCGCATACACTAAATCCTGCAGTTCAAAGACCTCTTCTTGGATGATACTCAACCCCTCGTGTCGCGTGGTAATCGGTGCGTGGCGTTTGTCGGCCTTGCAGATCTTCTGTGTAAAGCGTGCAAGCCATTCGTCCGGCGTAACCATTTGGACGCGCTCCTGGGCCTTCGGCCCTGTATGGGTTTGTGGGGGCTACGCGCCCCCTTGTGGACCTTGGACCTGCTGACTGTGCGCTACGTGGGCGTCGAACTCTGCGATGAACTGTGCGGCCAGTTGCGGTGCCTCCTTGATGATTAGCACGACCTCCGCGTGATGCGTGCGGGCATTGTCCGTCCAATTCATCGACCCGCATATGATGACAGACTCATCGATGACCGCCCACTTGTGATGGAATGCCTTGTGGCGGTGGTCAAGATAGATCGTGAGCCCCTGGTGAGCGAGGGGTGCCGCCTGTGATGTGGCGTCCAGGCCGTGAAAGTGGTCTAGTAGCAGGGTGACGCGCACGCCTCGCTGGTGCGCACTCAGCAGGCGTTGGGCCAGCGATTGGTCGGTCAGTTGATACATGGCGACCCGTATGGTACGCGTTGCCCTGGCCAAGTACTGGTTGAGTGCTGCCGTTATGGCGGTGTTTGGGCCGAAGTAAGCGGTCAATGTAGGCGTTTGTGACATGCGTCAACGGTCCTTGACTGGTTCCGCGTCTTCGCGGGTTAGGCTGGTTGGATCCTCCCCCCCGCTCTGTGGTTGGGTCGATGCCGTGTCGAGTAGAGCGAGTAGCGGGCTTTCGGGCCGCGGCCTGGCCAGGGCGCAGTGCCTCCAGGTGTTGGACAGCACGATCAGGTTGGGCCAGCGCGGATCGGCGTGGCAGAACACATAGCGCGGGTTGCGGCGGAGTGAGCCGCCGTAGTGCGCGCAGCAACTACACGGGATCAGGTCTTCGGGCCTAGCGTGCATGGGCATTCTCCTCGTTCTCTACGGACCTGGCAGTAAACGCTCTGGGGCGGCAAGTCCAGGCATGTCGCGCTGGGCGGCTCGTCGAACGGACTGGGTGGACAAAGGTCCAAGGTGCCAATCGTGCAGCCTGAGTTGTGCGAGGAGCCATACGCTTTCAGGGTCGCCCTGCAGGCCTCGCAGGACGACCTCGGATAGCGGTGCAATGTACAGCCAGTCGGCTGGGTCATAGGCGGGGTCCTCCGCTTCGGTGATGGACTTGCGGGCCTGTGCCATGCAGCCCCATGTCGACCAGAGCCGCAAACTGCGGGCCGTGACGATGATCTCCGCGGCCTGGGCGATCGTCCAGCCGGACAACTGGGCGGGTTTGCCAATGTACTTTGCTATGTAGCCTAGCGGGCCGTCGAAGGATTGGTCGCGGCCGGGGTTGACCTGGCGGACGTCGACGACAGTTGAGTCGGACGTGAGTGCGTGCCATTTCTGGCGAAGCCGCCGTGCGGATATCCACGGGCTGAATATGACCGCGTGGATGTGTGGGTGCCAGCCGCCGTAGCGGCCGGGCTTTATCTCTAGGGCCCATATGCCGCCCGCCTGGGTATCTCGGAACCAAGGGTCGCGAGTGAGGGCTCGCCAGCAGTCTTTAAGGTGGCGGAGCAGGCGCTCGAGGGGTTCGTCGGCGTGGCGCACGGTCAGCGTGACCAAGCGGGGCCGGTTCCGCGGGTTCGCTGCGATGACCTCGGCAAATGCTGGACGGAGGGTACGGATGATGCGGCGGCGGCGTGTTGCGGCGCAGGCCGGGCACCAGCGATCACGGCACAGGTTGCCCGAGAGCCGCCATTCATCGCGCTCTTTATGACGCACGACGTCCACATTGGTCGCACAATGGGCAAACCGGTCCAGGCGGCCTGGTTTGACCAATGGCGACCCTTTGCGGTCGAAGTATGGGCCGTCGGCCACCGCGGCCAGAGCCGCGAAGGCAGCGGCACGTTCGCGGCTGTGTCGGTTGTGGTAGGCCGCTTGGGCCAGATTCATCCTGCCAGATGTTTCGTATTGATCTAGGCTAACAGCATAAGGATCATCCGCGGCGGTGCGTACCTGCGTGTGGGGTAGGTCCGATCCTGGCTGTTGGTCGAGCGCAACATAATATCCGTTATGCGGACCGTGGGGGTTGGAATTGCACCGCTGGTCTGGTGGTTGGTGGATGTAGTCGGGGTTGCTGGCTGGGTTATCTGTCGCAGTGGTTGGCGAGCACGTCACGTCGGATAGTGCCTCCGGCGGGAGCAATCCGGAACCTGGCACACCTGAGACAGGTACTGGGGGGGGGCGATAGCCCCCCCCCTGTGCCAGTTTCCGCCGTAGGCTTGCTCAAGGCCCAGGCGTGGGGAGTCTAGCCCCCTGGGGCTGGGGTTGCAATGCGGGGTTGCCCTGAATCGGTGGTAGGGGTTTCCCCGATGGGGTATCGGGGAATCCCCTAGGCTAGTCGGTGAGGGCCTGGCCCCACTCTTTTGGGGATAGCCGGTTGTCGGGGTGGAGCACAACGAGTCTTACCCAGATCCGCGCCTTGCCTTCGTCTGGGTTGGTGCCCCACGGGTTGTCAAAGAGCAGGTCGTAGCCGATGGGGTGCTCCGGATCGCCTGCGTGCACCGTGTCTGACAGCCGCATCCGACCTTGGTAGGTGTAGCGCGTGGGGGACTGTGGGCTGCTGATGTGCAGGAATACGGCCGTGTACGGGTTGTCGGTGTCGATGTACGTCGGGTCGATGGAGACAGCGACGTAGTTCAGCCCGCCTGGTGCGGTTACGTTGCGGATCGCTACTGCCCCTGCGTGCCCTGGACGTGTCGGTGCAGTGTGCCATGAGATGGGGCCCGCCAGGTAACGGTACCAGTAGCTCGCGATGAACGCGTTGTAGCCCGACCTCGTGATGGGCTTGCCCATGCGGCCGGGATCGTTCAGGGTTGTGGCATAGTGCCGCCATGCAGTGCGTTCGGCTGAGGACAGCATGTTCCGCCAGGTGGCGGTACATTCAGCGAGTTGGGCCCGTGCCCCTGCGCGGCGGGCCGAGTCCTGCCACGGTTTGGTTGACTTGAGCCGGATCGTTGGGCCTGATGCGGATCGCGAATAGATGACGTTGCCGATGGAGCCCCGGACGTCCGAGACCAGGCTGCCGAATGTGATATTCGCCATGGGTAGCCCTCCGCGCGTTGGGTTGCGGGCGAGGCGATCGAGTCCGCCTCGCCCGCTATGTCAGCCTGCGGCGCAGGGGTTAGGCGATGTCGTTGCGGAAGGCCTGGACCACGGACAAGCGGCCGGTCTGGTCGATGCAGACAGCCTCTGTGTAGTACTCCGCCGATCCGGCTGCGCCGATGGTGCCCCACGGACAGTCTGGCGTCTGGGGGCTAGAGGGGGGGCTGCCTGAGGAGCCTTTGCAGACGCAGACGATACGGGGCGGGGTCTGCGACGTATTGCGCGTGACCCGTTGCGGTGCGTGCACGCGGAGAAACAGCGCGGTGCCCGTGACGCTCTTCCACCACGGCGACCCGAACGCGACGCTGATCTGGCCCGAGTTGTGGGTGAATGTGAGGCTCGTCAGGTTGGGTGAGGCGGCCAGGCCGGGGGTCGACGGTGCTGACGTAAGCGCCGACATGCCTGCGATAGCGCGCAGGCAGTAGTCCCTCACGAACATGTCGAACCCGGATACCTGGATGGTGCCGCCCATCCTGGACGGTACCGGCGTGTCGGCCGCATATGCGTCCCATGCTGATCGTACGTTCGGGTCGAGGGCTGCCCAGGCAGCCGGGGCGGCCGAAAGTATGCTGCGGACTTGGCGCTGGCGATCGGACTTGGGGTTGCGCGGGATTACGCGCATGCGGGCGATCGGTCCGGCCTGGGTGTTGCCGAACACCGTGCCCCCTACCTTGCCGCGGATGGACTCGATTAGGGCCGATGGACTGATCAGTGCCACGTGAGTCACTCCTTCTGTTGGGGCCGCGGCTGGCCACGGGACAGCCAGCGGCGTATGCGGATCTCCACAACGGTCAGGCCTAACGCGGCCAGACCGTAGACTGCGACGCTAGGGCCCGGCTGGCTGTGAGGTCGGTACTTGAACGGCTGGTGCCGGGGTTACGACGGGCGCGATGGTGACGGGTACCGTAGTGCGTGCCCCGCCCTGCTGGGTTTCCTGGTGCCCTGGTCCGGTTTGGACCGGGGCCACGGTTGCCGGGCTGGCGCAGCCAGCGGCGGCCAGGGTGGCGGCGAACAGGCAAAAGCCCAGCCAGCGGCAGAACATGAGCAGCAATTGGATCAGCCACGCCACGGTGCACCTCCTTTGCAGTTATTGTGGCCGTGGCGGCCACGGTCTGTCAAGGGGGTGTGCCCTGGTGGTTGGTTGGGTTGTAGGCGGGTAGCAAGGCCGCTGAAGGTGTTGTGGATTGAGAACGTCGGTTTGGAGTGCGGCCTGGCT
>Ga0272448_1008095_pt1 | contig 11004 bp, 6 predicted proteins | sample YNPCB0191_FD_202220 | JGI IMG/M metagenome (GOLD analysis project Ga0272448, IMG submission 202220) | Hot spring sediment microbial communities from Yellowstone National Park, WY, United States - YNP-CB-019-1 | ecosystem: Environmental > Aquatic > Thermal springs > Hot (42-90C) > Sediment... | reverse complement strand
TGATCAATAAGATTATTAATCATGATGATGTATCAAATAGATTATTAACTAAGATGATTATTGATCAAATACATTATTTATTAAGATGAGTATTGATCAATAAGATTATTAATAATCTTGAATATTAAGATGATTATCAATCAAATAGATTATTACTCAAGATGATTGATCAAATAGATTATTAATCGAGATGGTTGAGCAAATAGATAATCAAGATGGTTGATCAAATAGATAATCAAGATGGTTGATCAAATAGATAATCAATCAAATAGATTATTACTCAAGATGAATAATCAAATAGATTATTAATCAAGGTTATTGATCAAATAGATTATTAATCAAGATGATTAATAATCAAAATGATTACTCAAGATGATTATTGATCAAATAAATTAATAATCAAGATGAGCATTGTTCAATAAGATTATTAATCAAGTAGATTATTTATCAAGGTTATTAATCAAATAGATTATTAATCAAGATTATTTATCAAATAGATTATTAATCAATATGATTATTGATCAATAAGATTATTAATCAATTAGATTATTTATCAAGGTTATTAATCAAATAGATTATTAATCATGATTATTGATCAAATAAATTATTAATCAAGATGATTATTGATCAATAAGATTATTAATCAAGATTATTGATCAAATAAATTATTAATCAAGATTATTGATCAAATAAATTATTAATCAAGATGATTATTGATCAATAAGATGATTGATCAAATAGATTATTAATCAAATAGGTTATTGATCAAGATGATTGATCAAGAAGATTATTGATCAAATAGATTATTAATCAAGATGATTATTGACCAATAAGACTATTAATCAAGATGATTCTTGATCAATAAGACTATTAATTAAGAAGATTATTGATCAAATAGATTATTAATCAAGATTATTGATCAAGATGATTATTGATCAAATAGATTATTAATCAAGTTATTTATCAAATAGATTATTAATCAAGTTATTTATCAAATAGATTATTAATCAAGGTTATTTATCAAATAGATTATTAATCAAGATGATGATTGATTAAGATGATTATTGATCAATAAGATTATTTATTAAGATGATTCTTGATCAATAAGATTATTAATCAAGATGATTATTAATCGACATGATTATAATTAAGATGATTTTTGATATTGATCAATAAGATTATTAATTAAAATGATTTTTGATATTGATCAATAAGATTATTAATTAAGATGATTATTGATCAAATAGATTATTAATCATGATGATGTATCAAATAGATGATTGATTAAGATGATTATTGATCAATAAGATTATTATTGATCAATAAGATTATTAATCATATTGATTATTAAAATAGATAATCAATCAAATATATTATTAATAAAATAGATAATCAATCAAATAGATTATTAATAAAATAGATAATCAATCAAATAGATTATTAATCAAGTTATTTATCAAATAGATTATTAATCAAGATTATTGATCAAATAGATTATTGATCAAGATGATTGATCAATATTATTAATCAAGATGATTATTGATCAAATAGATTATTAATCAAGATGATTATTGACCAAATAAATTATTAATCAAGATGATTATTGATCAAATAAATTATTAATCAAGATTATTGATCAAGATGATTATTGATCAAGATGATTAATCAAGATGATTATTGATCAAATAGATTATTAATCAAATAGATTATTAATCAAGGTTCTTGATCAAATAAATTATTAATCAAGATGATTATTGATCAAATAGATTATTTATCAAGATGATTATTGATCAAATAAATTATTAATCAAGATGATTATTGATCAAATAGATTATTTATCAAGATGATTATTGATCAATAAGATTAATCAAGATGATTATTGATCAAATAGATTATTAATCAAGGTTATTGATCAAATATATTATTAATCAAGAATATTATTGATCAAATAGATTATTTATCAAGATGATTATTGATCAATAAGATTATTAATCAAGATGATTATTGATCAAGGTTATTTATCAAGATGATTATTGATCAAGGTTATTGATCAAGGTAATTGATCGAATAGATTATTGATCAATAAGATTATTAATCAAGATGATTGATCAAATAGATTATTTATCAAGATGATTATTGATCAATAAGATTATTAATCAAGATGATTGATCAAATAGATTATTTATCAAGATGATTATTGATCAATAAGATTATTAATCAAGATGATTATTGATCAAATAGATTATTAATCAAGGTTATTGATCAAATAGATTATTAATATGATTATTGATCAAATAGATTATTAATCAAGGTTATTGATCAAATAGATTATTAATATGATTATTGATCAAATAGATTATTTATCAAGGTTATTGATCAAATAGATTATTAATATGATGATTGATCAAATAGATTATTAATCAAGATTATGATCAAATAGATTATTTATCAAGATGATTGATCAAATAGATTATTTATCAACATGATTGATCAAATAGATTATTAATCTAGATGATTATTAATCAAGATGATTATTAATCAAGATGATTATTGATCAATAAGATTATTAATCATGATGATTGATCAAATAGATTATTAATCAAGATGATTATTGATCAATAAGATTATTAATCATGATGATTGATCAAATAGATTATTAATCAAGATGATTATTGATCAATAAGATTATTAATCAAGATGATTATTGATCAAATAGATTATTAATCAAGATGATTATTGATCAAATAGATTATTAATCAAGGTTATTGATCAAATAGATTATTAATCAAGGTTATTGATCAAATAGATTATTAATCGAGGTTCTTGATCAAATAGATTATTAATCAAGGTTATTAATCAAATAGATTATTAATCAAGGTTATTGATCAATAAGATTATAAATCAAGATGATGATTGATCAAATAGATTATTAATCAAAGTTCTTGATCAAATAAATTATTAATATGATGATTGATAAAATAGATTATTAATCAAATAGATTATTAATCATATCATGATTGATCAAATAGATTATTAATCATATCATGATTGATCAAATAAATTAATAATCAAGATGATTATTTATCGAGATAATTATTGATCAATAAGATTATTAATTAAGATGTTTATTGATCAAATAGATTATTAATCAAATAGGTTATTGATCAAATAAATTATTAATCAAGATGATTATTGATCAAATAAATTATTAATCAAGACGATTGATCAAATAAATTATTAATCAAGATGATTATTGATCAAATAGATTATTTATCAAGACGATTGATCAAATAAATTATTAATCAAGGTTATTTATCGAATAGATTATTAATCAAGATGATCATTGATCAATAAGATTATTAATTAAGGTGATTATTGATCAAATAGATTATTAATCAAATAGGTTATTTATCAAATAGATTATTAATCAAGATGATTATTGATCAAGATGATTATTGATCAAATAGATTATTAATCAAGATGATTCTTAATCAATAAGATTATTAATCAAGATGATTCTTAATCAATAAGATTATTAATCAAGATGATTCTTAATCAATAAGATTATTGATTAAGATGATTATTGATCAATAAGATTATTTATTAAGATGATTATTGATCAATAAGATTATTTATCAAATAGGTTATTGATCAAGATGATTGATCAAGATGATTATTGATCATTAAGATTATTTATCAAGGTTATTGATCAAATCGATTATTGATCACGATAATTGATTAAGATGGTTATTGATCAATAAGATTCTTGATCGTTAAGATTATTTATTAAGATGATTATTGATCAATAAGAGTATTTATTAACATGATTATTGATCATTAAGATTATTTATTAAGATGATTATTGATCAATAAGAGTATTGATTAAGATTATTCTTTATCAAGAAGATTATTAATCAAGAAGAGTACTTATTAAGATGATTATTGATCAAGAAGAGTACTTATTAAGATGATTATTGATCAAATAAATTATTAATCAATAAGAGTATTTATTAAGAATCTTAATCAATAAGAGTATTGATCAAGATGATTATTAATCAAGATGATTATTGATCAATAATATTCTTAATCAAATAGATTATTGATCAATAAGAGTATTTATTAAGAATCTTAATCAATAAGAGTATTGATCAAGATGATTATTAATCAAGATGATTATTGTTCAATAAGAGTATTGATCAAGATGATTATTAATCAAGATGATTATTGATCAATAATATTCTTAATCAAATAGATTATTGATCAATAAGAGTATTTATTAAGAATCTTAATCAATAAGAGTATTTATTAAGAATCTTAATCAATAAGAGTATTGATCAAGATGATTATTAATCAAGATGATTATTGTTCAATAAGAGTATTGATCAAGATGATTCTTGATTAAATAGATTAGTAATCAAGATGATTATTGATCAAGATTATTTATCAAATAGATTAGTGATCAAGATTATTGATCAAGATTATTTATCAAATAGATTAGTGATCAAGATGATTATTGATCAAGATTATTTATCAAATAGATTAGTGATCAAGATGATTATTGATTAAATAGATTATTAATCAAGATGATTATTGATTAAATAGATTATTAATCAAGATGATTATTGATTAAGAAGATTAGTTATCAAATAGATTATTAATCTAGATTATTGATCAAGATGATTATTGATTAAATAGAATCTTGATCAAATAGATTATTAATCAAGAAGATTATTGATCGAATAGATTATTAATCAAGGTGATTATTGATCAATAAGATTATTAATCAATAGTATTATTTATTGAGATGATTATTTATATTAATCAAGAAGATTATTTATTAAGACAATTAATTATCAAATAGATTATTGATCAAGATTATTGATTAAGATAATAAATAATCAATAAGATGATTATTAATCAATAATCTTATTGATCAAATAGATTCTTAATCAATAAGATTATTGATTAAGATGATTAGTGATCAAGAAGAGTATTTTATTAAGACAATTATTAATCAAGATGATCATCGATCAATAAGAGTATTAATCAAGATAATTATTAATCAAGATGATTATTTATCAAATAGATTATTGATATTGATCAAGAAGAGTATTGATTAAGATGATTATTGATCAAGATTATTTATCAAATAGATTATTAATCGGGCTGATTTATCAAGATGATTATTTATCAAATAGATTATTTATCAATAAGATTATTGATTAAGATGATTAATCATCTTAATTAATCAAGAAGATTATTGATCAATTAGATTATTTATTGAGATGATTATTGATCAAGAAGATTATTGATCTAGGAGATTGTTGATCAAGGAGATTGTTGATCAAGATGATTATTGATTAAATAGATTATTTATCAAGATGATTATTGATCAATAAGATTATTAATCAAGATTATTTATCAAATAGATTATTAATCAAGATTATTGATCAAGATTATTGATCAAATAGATTATTTATCAAGATTATTGATCAAGATGATTAATCAAGATGATTATTGATCAAATAGATTATTAATCAAATAGATTATTAATCAAGATTATTGATCAAGATTATTGATCAAATAGATTATTGATCAAGATTATTGATCAAATAGATTATTGATCAAGATTATTGATCAAGATTATTGATCAAATAGATTATTGATCAAGATTATTGATCAAATAGATTATTGATCAAGATTATTGATCAAATAGATTATTGATCAAGATTATTGATCAAATAGATTATTGATCAAGATTATTGATCAAATAGATTATTTATCAAGATTATTGATCAAATAGATTATTAATCAAATAGATATTAATCAAGATTATTGATCAAATAGATTATTAATCAAATAGATTATTAATCAAGAAGATTATTAATCAAGATGATTGATCAAATAGATTATTAATCAAGATGATTGATCAAATAGATTATTAATCAAATAGATTATTAATCAAGATGATTGATCAAATAGATTATTTATCAAGATTATTTATCAAGATTATTATTAATCAAATAGATTATTAATCAAGATGATTGATCAAATAGATTATTAATCAAGATTATTGATCAAATAGATTATTGATCAAATAGATTATTAATCAAGATTATTATTAATCAAATAGATTATTAATCAAGATGATTAATCAAATAGATTATTAATCAAGATGATTGATCAAATAGATTATTAATCAAGATTATTTATCAAGATTATTGATCAAATAGATTATTAATCAAGATTATTTATCAAGATTATTGATCAAATAGATTATTAATCAAGATTATTTATCAAATAGATTATTAATCAAGATTATTTATCAAGATGATTCTTGATCAAATAGATTATTAATCAAGAAGAGTCTTGATCAAATAGATTATTAATCAAGATTATTTATCAAGATGATTCTTGATCAAATAGATTATTAATCAAGAAGAGTCTTGATCAAATAGATTATTAATCAAGATGATTATTGTTCAAATAGATTATTAATCAAGATTATTTATCAAATAGATTATTGATCAAATAGATTATTAATCATGAGTATTGATCAAATAGATTATTAATCAAGACTCATCTTGATCAAATAGATTATTAATCAAGATGATTATTGACCAAATAAATTATTAATCAAGATGATTATTGATCAAATAAATTATTAATCAAGAAGAATCTTGATCAAATAGATTATTAATCATGATGATTATTTATCAAATAGATTATTAATCATGATGATTATTTATCAATTTGATTACTAATCAAATAGATTAGTAATCAAGATGATTATTGATCAAATAGATTAGTAATCAAGATGATTATTTATTAAATAGATTAGTAATCAAGATAATTATTTATCAAATAGATTAGTTATCAAATAGATTATTAATCAAGATGATTATTGATCAAATAGATTAGTAATCAAGATGATTATTTATTAAATAGATTAGTAATCAAGATAATTATTTATCAAATAGATTATTGATCAAATAGATTAGTTATCAAGATGATTATTTATTAAATAGATTAGTAATCAAGATAATTATTTATCAAATAGATTATTTATCAAATAGATTAGTTATCAAGATGATTATTTATTAAATAGATTAGTAATCAAGATGATTATTGATCAAATAGATTATTGATCAAGATTATTTATCAAAAAGATTAGTTATCAAAAAGATTATTAATTATCAAGATTATTGATCAAATAGATTATTAATCAATAAGAGTATTGATCAAATAGATTATTAATCAATAAGATTATTTATCAAGACGATTATTAATCAATAAGATTTTTGATCAATATAAATAATCTTTACGGAGATTATGGTAGATCATTTAAAACATTTATCAAGGAATTATTGATTTAGATGATCAATCAATATAAACTATTCAGATAATTATTTTCAAGATAATCAAGTAAAATTATTGATCAAGGAGCATATTTATTAAGATAATCAATTAAGATAATCCATATGATTATTTATCAAGATGATTAATTAGAGTAATTATTTATCAAAATGATTATTCATCAAGATAATTATTTATTAAGATAATCAATCTAATAAATATTTTATCAAGATAATTATTTATCACTAAGCTTCTTGATCAAGAAGATTATCAATCAAGATAATTATTTATCACTAAGCTTATTGATCAAGAAGATTATCAATCAAGATGATTAATTAAAATGAATATTTATCTTGATAATAATCAATCGAGAAGATTATATATCAGGATAATTAAAAGGGAATATTAAGAGAATTATAATTAATAATTCTGAGGGATTATACTAAACTATGTGTTGAGATATTAAGATTAACAATTAATTTAACCTTAAATTACTAGACATTATCCATATGTTAATAATATTTATAGTCACACACTGTTACTTTTTAAGATAACTGAATTTGATGTCAAATCTCAAATAATTAGTTTAATAAAATCCATTATCCTGTCAATAATATTTAATTAATCTACTTAAATTATTTATTAAATCAACTTAATTAATATCTCATTATGATGCTTTATCTAGATCTCACATCATAATACAATTCATTTATCAATATATTAACTCCTGTTGAGATTATTAATCTTCAATCTAACAAATCTAATTACCAATAGAATAACTATTATTAACTATAAATCTAATTATTCTTTTGATTATTGTCTATCTCATACCATTAACGAAAATATTGTATTTTTGAAGGTATACTTCATTTTTAAATGAACACTCTAATAATAGTAATAATTCTTCTGACTATTAACATAATCAATCATATTCATCATTACTCTTTTAAAAGAATAATATTCAATATATTTATAATTAACCTTAATATGACAACTTACTTAACATCTTTAATATTTATCATATTAACATATTCCTTTGTATTGTCTAGGGAAAAACATTGAAGTTACGAAGCTTGTTAATAAGAATTCTTGATATTAACGGGAAAATTATTATTAACCTCTTAATTATTCTTAAGAGGTTAATTATTCTTAACAGGTTAATAAGCATTTTAAAGGTTAATGATAATTAACAGTGACATTTTAAAGGTTAATGATAATTAACAGGTCAAAATTCTTAAGCGGTTTATTATTAATGTTAATAATAATAATTGTTGAGTTTTATAATTATAAATCTCAACAGGTTAACAAGAATTGTTAAGGTTAATTATTTTTAAATAATTGTTGATGTTAATTATTTTTAACAGATTAAGAAGAATTATAGAGGTTAATTCTTCTTAACAGATTAATGATAATTATTGGGGTTAATTCTTCTTAATCGGTTAAGGGGAATTCTTGAGGTTAATTCTTCTTAACCGATTAAGAAGAATTCTTGAGGTTAAATCTTCTTAACCGATTAAGAAGAATTCTTGGGGTTAATACTTCTTAACCGATTAAGAAGAATTCTTGGGGTTAATACTTCTTAACCGATTAAGAAGAATTCTTGGGGTTAATTTTTCTTAACCGATTAAGAAGAATTATTGAGGTTAATTTTTCTTAACCGATTAAGAAGAATTATTGAGGTTAATTTTTCTTAACCGATTAAGAAGAATTATTGAGGTTAATACTTCTTAACCGATTAATAAGAATTGTTGAGGTTAATTCTTCTTAACCGATTACTAATTCTTATTAAGGTTAATACTTCTTAACAGATTAATAAGAATTGTTGAGGTTAATTATTTTTAACAGATAAATAAGAATTATTAAGGTTAATACTTCTTAACAGATTAATAAGAATTGTTGAGGTTAATTATTTTTAACAGATAAATAAGAATTATTAAGGTTAATAAGAATTATTAAGGTTAATAAGAATTATTAAGGTTAATAAGAATTATTAAGGTTAATAAGAATTATTAAGGTTAATAAGAATTGTTAAGGTTAATTATTTTTAACAGATTAATAAGAATTATTAAGGTTAATTATTTTTAACAGATTAATAAGAATTATTAAGGTTAATTTTTCTTAACCGATTAATAAGAAGTATTAAGGTTAATTATTTTTAACAGATTAATAAGAATTTTTGAGGTTAATTCTACTTAACCGATTAATAAGAATTATTAAGGTTAATTTTTCTTAACCGATTAAGGTTAATTTTTCTTAACCGATTAATAATAATTATTAAGGTTAATTCTTCTTAACAAATTAAGAAGACTGATTAAGATTAATTCTTCTTAACAACTTATGAAGAATTGTTAAGGTTAATTATTTTTAACAGATTAATAATAATAATTGTTAAGGTTAATAATTATTAACAGGTTAATAAGAATTGTTAAAACTAAGAATAATTATTAAGGTTAATTCTTCTTAAGCGATTAATAAGAATTGTTAAAATTAAGAATAATTATTAAGGTTAATTCTTCTTAACAGATTAAGAAGAATTGTTAAGATTAATAAGAATTATTAAGGTTAATTATTTTTAATAGATTAATAAGAATAATTATTAAAGTTAATTATTCTTAACAGGTTATTAAGGTTAATTCTTCTTAACAGATTATTAAGGTTAATTATTTTTAACAGATTAAAAAGAATTGTTAAGCTTAATTCTTTTTAACAGATTAATAAGAATTGTTAAGGTTAATTCTTATTAATCTGTTAATAAAAATTGTTAAGATTAATTATTTTTAACAGGTTAATAAGAATTGTTGAGATTAAAAAGAATTGTTAAGGTTAATTCTTCTTAACAGATTAAAAAGAATTGTTAAGGTTAATTCTTCTTAACAGATTAAGGAGAATTGTTAAGGTTGGTTCTTCTTAACAGATTAAGGAGAATTGTTGAGATTAATTCTTCTTAACCGATTAAGGAGAATTTTTGAGATTAATTCTTCTTAACAGATTAAGGAGAATTGTTAAGGTTAATTCTTCTCAACAGGTTAAGAAGAATTGTTAAGGTTAATTATTTCTAACAGAATAACAAGAATTATTAAGGTTAATTATTTTTAACAGATTAATAAGAATTGTTAATATTAATAAGAATTATAAAGGTTAATTTTTCTTAACCGATTAAGAAGAATTATAAAGGTTAATTCTTCTTAACCGATTAAGAAGAATTATTAAGGTTAATTCTTCTTAACCGATTAAGAAGAATTATTAAGGTTAATTATTCTTAACCGATTAAGAAGAATTATTAAGGTTAATTCTTCTTAACCGATTAACAATAATTATTAAGGTTAATTTTTGTTAACAGATTAAGAAGAATTATTAAGGTTAATTTTTGTTAACAGATTAAGAAGAATTGTTGAGATTAATAAGAATTGTTAAGGTTAATTATTTTTGAAGTTAATTTTTCTTAATAAATTAATAATTCTTATTAAGATTATTTCTTGTTAACAGATTAATAAGAATTCTTAACAGATTAATAAGAATTCTTAACAGATTAATAAGAATTCTTAACAGATTAATAAGAATTCTTAACAGATTAATAAGAATTCTTAACAGATTAATAAGAATTCTTAACAGATTAATAAGAATTCTTAACAGATTAATAAGAATTCT
>Ga0272448_1008093_pt1 | contig 11006 bp, 11 predicted proteins | sample YNPCB0191_FD_202220 | JGI IMG/M metagenome (GOLD analysis project Ga0272448, IMG submission 202220) | Hot spring sediment microbial communities from Yellowstone National Park, WY, United States - YNP-CB-019-1 | ecosystem: Environmental > Aquatic > Thermal springs > Hot (42-90C) > Sediment... | reverse complement strand
TGTTGGAAACTACACTATAGAAGCTTCATACGAAACGCATTTCAATAGCACAACAGTCAACATGACTGGAAACAGAGAAATCACCCTATCACTAGATTTTGTAATTCCAGAGTTTCCGTCACTCCTGATTCTGCCACTGTTCATGACAGCAACATTACTTGCAGTCATAGTCTGTAGAAGAAAACGCATAAGCATCGGATAGAAGAAAATTCCATAGTGACTTATACGCCTCTAAACGAAATCCTAATTATGGAACTCACTCCTTAGATAGGGCTAGTTCGGGTGACGTCTCTACTTGTTGCTGGCTCAAACCTGTCCCTAGAATCATCGCTGATCTGCAGAGTTTTTGAACGTCGCCCTGAATTGGGGTTCATGGTATCCCGGGTTACGTGACTTATCTCGTTTAAATTTCTCACTTCAGAGCACGCGCAAAGCTTGATAACATTTGTCCTTTCCAAAAAAGTCAAGGTAGACTTTCCAGATAAAAGCATTTATCTATCGAATACTTTCACTCTGATTGCTGGTGAGCCGGGTGAAGAAAACCGTTGAAGAACAAATGAGAGCCTTACTTACAAAACACGGATACCCACCTCCCGAGGTGGTAATTCCAATTCTTGAGAAAGCCGGCAGGGGGGAGAAGGAACTTGGGGCTCAACTTCATGAAATAGACATGTCTCTGTTGAGCGGCATAATGAAGATCCTGAACCTAAAGGAAAAGAACATGAGAACCGTATCCAGAATGATCGGAGTAATATTCAGTTCTTACGGTCAGAAATACGAGCCTATTGAGCTGTCGGAAAATCGCTTTCGTTTGAGCGTCTCAGACTGCCCCATGCTACACGTAGGCAAGAACGTAAACACGACGGTCAAAAGCAAATTCTGTGATGTGTACTGCTCTTCAACAGCAAAAGCCATGGCGCAACTTGTGCTCGGTGAAGAAGGCAGTTGTAGTTGGGATAAAGCTTTGATTAAAGGTGGTCGTAAGTGCACCGTAACATTTGACCTTGTGAAGACAAAATGAACCATTCAAGAAAGCTCTCGATAGCCATTCTGCTAGGAACTTCTGTCGTAGCTTCCTTTCTAGCTTGGCGAAACATCACCTCGCCAATCGATTTTGCCGACCTCAAAACTGTGTTAACCACAACAACAGCAACGTTTGGAAGCCTGCTGGGCATAATAACAGCTGGACTCATGTTCACCCATGGAAAATTCAGTGAACTTGCAAGTGAACTCGGTGAAAAATCACCTGACTACCTTTCAGGCACTTTATCTCTGGAAAAAGCTCAGACGATCGGAAACAGCCTTCTTGCACTGCGGAAAACCTTCTCGCTACTCGAAACTCAAGCGACCGTGGAAGAAGAGAAGAATCTCTACAGAAGAGTGGTAGAGAAAGCATCGTCAATGTATACAAAGTTAGCCGTTCTGTCAGATCTGATGCTGATGCAACAGGGACTAGCAAAGACCGATCTGATGATTTCAGAAATGGATTCCCAGCTTTATGTGAATTACAGGGAGGAGAGAAAACAAGTAAAAAGGGAGTGGCATATACTCGTCACAATAAGGCAAATGGTAGACACATGGGAAGGCTCAAAAACACTAGTCCTAGAGAAATACGAAAAGAGAACGTCACTGCAGCAAGACCTTAGGAACTCCATTTCCCTCCTAGGGTTGAAAGAAAGACTCGACAAGAACTCAAAACATGTCCGTGCCGAAACTGAAGAAATCTACAACGAACTGGCAGAAGACATCGGTAAAATTGGCAAACAACTGTATCAAGACAGAATACCTCAATTACTCTCTCAGATGGAAAACGCAAACACCATCCGAGGCAAATACTTCTATCTCGCACTGGTCTTCATCGCAACACCGCTTTTCATAAACATCCTCATACTGCCACAACTATCCATAGGAACAGCAACATTCTTCCAACCCATCATTTCAATCACAAGTTCATTGAGCGTGATGGGAATAGCTTTCCTCCTCCTCTACATCAACAGAATACTCAGTGTCTAGACAGCCCGACGGCTTGTCTAGAGGAAGGAACTGGAGATTCTATCTAACCAAAACCCGTCATTTTGTGTGTGTGGCATGGAAATTCTATCAAACCAACCAAACGGCGGCTACGGAATAGTTATAGCTGAACCAGTCAGAGAAACAATGTGGTGCATTACTGTTGTTATATGCTATCTCTCGATGGAAGGTCTCTAAAGCGAATGCTAAGAAGCATCTCGAAATAATAAGCAAAGTCTCTGAGTGGGTGAAGCAGAATCGCAGGAAATGCTATTTTGAGCATTCAACATATTGCCTTCTGAAAACCGAAGACCCATTCATTGAAACATGGATGAACATTGACGAATACAAAGATCAAGAATCATATGAGAAATTTACAAAGATGTTCCAAAAGAGCAATCCAGACTATGGTGGGCTTTTCGAAATCGAGGAAGAGTTAGTATCTCTATTAGTTTCAAACTCACTCACTCGAGAAGTCTATATTGAAAAGCCAGAACTACGCATAGCCTGAAAAGCCAGCCTATCTTCGCGTCTAAAAGAATCCAATACGAAGATACAACAGCAGGATAAAACCTCATTACTTGGCAATAGAGGTTTTCTCTATCAGTCCTTTTAAGCCAGTTTGGGTTTTGCGGAAAAGTTAAAGACAAACCATTAGGGACTCGACTGCGGCATTATCATCATCTCAAGATTTTTGTAGCGAGGTCTTCGCATTGCTTTTCAATATCTGTGATTTTAGAGGCGTCGTTTGGATCTCGAGCGGCTACGCTCATTGACCCTCTATAGTCTAATCCAAACAGGCTTCCGATTGATTTGAAGTAGTCTTCTACTTTTCCCCGTGAAGCAACTCCATCCGCTCCAGTAACCTGTCCAACGATTACACTTGCGAATCTTTTCCCTTTGATTTTACCATAGAGAGGATACATACGATGGATGAAGTTCAAAGCTGACGACGTAGGAGCATCCATATAATCTGGAGAACCTAACACAACCGCATCAGTAGAGAGCATCTTGTCATAGATTCCCTGCATATCATCCTTGATGTGACACGCGTTTGTCTTTTCGCATACTAAACAGCCATCGCAAACTTTTATGTTCCTGTCTTTGAGCATAATCAACTCGGTTTCGACACCTCTTTTCTTAGTCATCTCGATGAGTTTTCTCATCAACCATTCAGTGTTTCCTTTCCTCGGACTACAGCATATCCCTATTATCTTCAAGCTAAATCACTCATGGTTTATACGTACCAGGCAAATGTTACTTAAAGCCTTCGCTTCTCGCAATTCCCTAATCAGTTCATTAAAAAGACTGGAATGTACCTCTATCAATCGATCGATCGGAGGCACATCTTAAGTTACAACGTGCGCGTGTGTTCTTGTAAGATTTGGCAGTTTGGTTTCTTTTTGTTATGAGCTTGAAGTGTGCCGAGGAATGGCTTTCAGGTTAAGACATCTTCAAACTACTTTCCAAAATATCCCTAAAATGAGCGCAAAACCAAATTTTAAAGTGGTAGCCCGGCATGGTTGCAAACGCGAAAACCGAGAATTTAAACCTCAACCAGTCTACGGTTTTATGGTAGCCCGGGATAGCTTCAAACTCTCGGTTCAAACTTTTTCAGGTACTATCAATTTGCGAGTGAAGACTAGCTTGATTGCGATTGAAATGACTATGTTTTAATCGTTTTTTCGCTATTCACCCGAGAGCTCGACACTTTCTGGTGCTCATGTTATGAGGTGCGTTAGAATCCCTGAACGCTTATGCTGCGTGAGGATAAAAAGGTGCCTTTGATTTTGGAATAAAACTTTACTCCCAAAACCCAAACTTCTTGCACTAAGTCTTAGTCTTACTGTCGGGTTCAACTTTGACGGTTACATGTTGCCCTTTTATTCCTGCCAGTGGTAGAAGGATGTGGGAAAGCAGTTGTTCTGCACTGCAAGGTCTAACTGTACCGTTTGTACTAGTTTGAAACCAACCTTACTTTTCTTTTCTATATTTCTGTAGCCATCTATCTTTGAACATAATGTAGATTGTGCACCCATCATTCTTCAACTGGATTCATCAATCCACATGGTGTCCTTCGGTTGAGCTATAACCTTTCCGCACTCGTTGGCTCCGCCGCCTCTTGCTTCGCGAGCACTCTTGTGCATGTCCGTGTCGACAGGCAGAGGTCGATACACGAAGCAGGTGATTTCTGGAGCCTCGGATGCGAGTTGTCTTGCTAGATGTTCTTCCGCGGCCTTGGAGAGGCAGTAGGCTCCCATGCCTTGCTCACTGAAACAAAGGGACTAGCGAAAGCAACCACTCCAATAAGAAGAAAAGCCAAAACAAAAATGCAGAAAAGACTTCTACCCATCACATGTTCACCTTTCCCTACGATACTTGTTGTCTGACTTTAGGTTTTAACACTTACGTAATATGGATTTGTACACAGTGAGCTTGGAGAACTGAGTCTATCCGCATGAAGTAATGGTCAGATAAGCTGGACTCTGTGTCTTCTTTTGAGGAAAATGACTGCCATCAGTATCGTAGTCATGAAGATTGACAAAACCAGGAATGATGGAAACTCGAACTACAGGTGTGTTGAATGTGAAGTCGTCAACGCCAGCACCGTCAGAATCTGTCCAAAAGGTTACGTAGGCAATGTCGCTTGTAGGTCTGCTTATCGTCAGAGTGTGAAAACTCTGATCACTTGTCATGTATACGTCATTGCCTATTTGGGTTCCATTTTCGTCATATGCTGTGAGGTTTCCTCCCAAGGTGCCTATGTTGCTGTCCCCAACTTTGAGGCTAACGAAATCTGTATAGAGGGTATTCCCTGTGCTGTTGTCCTTGAACCATGCTGTGAAGTTGATGAAGTTATAAGGGTCCATGCCATGCCACGTTAACCCTCCAATATTCGGTTCTGAATAGTTCGAGGTAACAGCTGCAAATCCTGGCTCAAGTTCAGAGAGATTGTATACTCTGAAAGGTGTGAAGACAACCGACCATTCTGCATATTGGTCAGTAATAGCTTCCATCGAGGGTACTTGTGTTCCATTAGGATAAACATCAAAATTGACAATGACCTGAGCTGAAGCATAGGATTCTTTGACAGATACACAAGATCCGAAAGTGGCAATGGTGGACAGGAGCAAGATGATTAACAGTATTGACTTCATTCCATCTCCTCTTTTCATTATGGTGAACTCAGACAATATTTAAGATTTGCTGCAGAGATGGATAAGACCTTGCCCCAATCATTACTGAGCCGAGAGTTTGAACGTCGTCCTGACTTGGGTACAATGGTAGCCCGGGAGAGATTCGAACTCTCGTCAAGGGCTCCAGAGGCCCTCATGCTTGACCGCTACACCACCGGGCTTTAGTGCTGTTTAAACCAGTGAGATTTCCTTGTAATAACTTTAACGTTAAATTAAAAAGAAGGTGAGGATTATTTGCTGTTTCTTTTTTTCATGGCTTCTTCTATGCAATAGCATTCTTGGCTGCTTGGGTTCCAGTCTTCGCAGCACCATAATGTTTGCACTATTGGGTCTTTGTTTTCTGAAAAGCGTTTTGTGCAGAATACTTGGTCGGGATAATTGTAAGCATTGTGATTGCCACAGTTTCCGCAAAATTTCCTTTTTATTTCAGCTTTTTCTTTCACTTATAAGCCTCCAATTGTTTAAGATGTTTGCGTTTCATGTAGGGCAAACGCTTGTAGTCTTCGCCTAATCTTTCCAGAGCTGAAGCGACAATTATTGGAAAAACTATCATTGTATCGCCAATAACCATAACCTTGTCTGCTTTTCCCTTAACTTTTCCCCAGCTTACGGTTTCCTCTAAAGTTGAGCCTGACAATCCTCCAGTTTCAGCCCGATCCATAGTTATCACAATAGCATAGTCCATTCCCTTCTTAGACGCAAGTGCAGCAGATTGAACAGTATTCCTTGGCACTCCACCTCCAAGAACTATCATGCCATTTTTTGGAGAGTCCTTACAAATTTCCACAAGCTCCGGTAAATCTTTGAAGGCATCTACCAGCAATGTTTCCTCTGGAGCTTTTTTCCATGCGTGAAGCCAATATGCAAACCCAAATTCAGAATCGCGAACTGCTGGAAGGAAAATTGGCACTTGCACTTCATAAGCTGCTCGTAAAATAGAGTTTGGATCCTTAAGCCTTTTCCCTAATTCCCATGCAAACTGGTTTGAAGAGAGGCTTTTTCCAATGTTTTCTGCGGCTATTTCATCATACATCATCTTCAGATTGTAATCTAATTTTGTGAAATCTTCCTCTGGCACGAAAACATCATAGATGCGATATATGTGATACTTGTAGAGTATGTGATCATCCACAGCCCAGTGCCCTATGTAATGGTGCCCACCTAGAGCTTCTATTGCATCATGAACCATATTTGCGCCTGTACTAACTACGACGTCAATAAGTCTTTCACGGATTAAATCTGCAACAAGTGAACGTAAACCCGCAGGAACAACAGCCCCGGCTAAAGCCAAAAATATTGTACATTCATCGTCCCGCACCATTTTTTCATAGATTTCGCATGCAGTAGAAAGCCTCCCAGCGCCAAAAGAGCCAGAATTCTTAAACTGCTGGATAAGCTGGTCCACGGTGAGCTTTCCATTTATTCGTATATGCTTCACAGGTTCAATAAGAAAGTCTTTTCTCTGCATCAAATTTCACACTCAGAATTTCATTAGTATAGAATGAGTGAAAGAAATAATTTTCTATGCTTTCGCAAACAAAAAAACGGAAACAGTTTATTCTTTTGTAGGAAATTTAGTCACAAGAACTGGACATGAGGCATGATGTATTACTCCGTCAGTGACACTGCCCAAAAGCAGTTCTCTTATCTTGCTTATTCCTCTTGCCCCGATAACTATTAAGTCAAATTTGCCCTCTTTTGCTGTTTTAATGATTTCCTGAACTGTGTGTCCCTCCTTAAGTATGGTTTCAACCAGGACTCCTTCAGCCTTAGCTTTTTCTTCGCCTTCTACTAAAATGCGTGCACTTGCGTTCCGTGTTGCCTCAACAGTTTTGGAAATTTCTGCAGGAGTCATAACAGGAACCATTGGTGGTGTTAAAGTGGAGGGTTCAGGAATCATAACAGGGCTAACTGTTACTGAATAAACGTGAATCAACACTATTTTTGCATTAAATTTTTTAGCTATTTCAATTGCTATGGTTAAGGCTTTTGAAGAATGCTCAGAACCATCCAATGGAACAAGAATTTTCTCGAACAATTAACTCAACACCTTCAAGATTATATTGAGCAGTTTTAGATATAACCTTTGCATGCATGCAGTTGTTGTGGCTACGAATGATGAAAAATGGTTGATGTCGCAGATAAAATTCACTCGATTCACGATGGCAAATTAAGACTGCAAAAATAAAGGTAACTCCTTATAGCAGCGAAAAGTCTGTGGATTTTATTTTTCCCTTCTCGTCTATGATGAGCTCAAACTTCTCCGCCCAAGGATGACCTTCCAAGTCTATTGGACATGTGCCTCTTACAATCCAAACGCCACTTCTTTGTTCAACAGTGGAGACATCTATTTTCTCCGTGTTCTTCCTCTTCTTAAGATATTCCAAAGCTATTTTCTGTACAGATTCTGTTGAAATATTCTGCACAATATATTCCTCCAAGCAACTCTCATATTTTCCGTTAAAGAAAGCATTAAACATTATGAATAGAAAATCGTTAGCTAAATTAAACATACACCAGATCATGCACAAACACTCGCTGGTGATAGGTTCAAATCGCTAAACACACCGAATTTGATCTTGATACAGCATGAGCGAAAAAGGCGAATCATATTCCACATAGATATGGACCATTTTTCACTGCAGTTGAAGAAAGAGAGCATCCAGAATACTAGGGAAAACCAGTCATTGTTGGAGCTAACCGAAAGAAGGAAAAGGCATAGGAGTCGTAAGCACATACATGCAATTTTAAATTATAGGCAATTAATAACAAGACTTATGAGATGGACGAATAATGAAATGGAAATACTGAAGAGTATTACTCCACAACTGCCAAGTATGATTTGGTTGAAATATTTGGAAAAATAGGCAGAAACAGAACATGGTTATCTATTTTTAAAAAAGCTAATAAATTAGGTTTAAAGAAAATTACACATAAAGAAGCGATTGATAAAATTCTCAGAGAAAATTTGCTATGCACATTGAAAGCTGCATCTCAGGAAAGAAGAGGTTACTAGACTTAGTAAGGTTGGAATTATGGAAAACAAGATCATCATGCATGTAGATATGGACGCCTTCTTTGCCGCGGTAGAGGAAAGGGAACATCCTGAGTTTAAGGGAATGCCTATAGTTGTTGGGGCTGACCCTAAAGAAGGAAGAGGCAGGGGAGTAGTTAGCAGCGCTTCTTATAAGGCTAGAAGGTTCGGTGTTAGGTCTGGCATGCCGATCTCAAAGGCTTGGAAACTCTGCCCTGAAGCCATTTACCTACCTGTCAACTATGAACTCTACGTTAAAGTATCAAATGAAATCATGGATATACTAAGAAAATATGCAGGCAAATTTGAACAGTGGGGCATAGACGAAGCCTTCTTAGATGTAACATCAAAAGTCAAAGATTACACGGAAGCTGAAGCCTTAGCAAAGCAAATAAAAACAGAGATTCATGAAAAGGAAAAGCTCACATGTTCAATAGGAATTGGCCCAAACAAGCTTATCGCCAAAATAGCCAGCGACTTCCAAAAACCAGACGGCCTGACAATAGTCAAAGAGGATGAAGCTGAAAAATTCTTGGCTCCTTTGCCAGTGCGTAAACTGCTCTGGGTTGGACGGAAAACTGAGCAGAAACTGAAGGGTTTGGGAATAAAAACAATAGATGATTTAGCACATTATGATCCAACAGTGCTTGTGGAAACTTTTGGGGTTGTTGGCACTCAAATGTATCTTATGGCGCATGGAATTGACAAAAGTAATGTTGAAGAAAGAGGTGAAATCAAATCTATCAGTCGTGAGCGAACCTTTGAAGAAGATACATCTGACTTTAACCTAATCTTAAACACTTTAGACACGCTTTCAGAAGAAGTTTGCAATGATGTTTTAAGGCAAAATCTGTACTTTAAAACAGTCACTGTTAAATTGCGCTATGAAAATTTTGAAACACACACTCATAGCAAAACTTTGTCCTTAATAACCAATCGCATACAAGACTTGAAGAAAACAGCAAGAGAACTAATCCAAAACTATCTCACATTAGACAGAAAAATGCGGTTAATAGGCTTAAGAGTTTCAAACTTTGCTTCAACAGAAAAACAGAAAACACTCACTTAAAACTATTTTATTTCTGAATATTTTTCCCTAATTTTCGCATCTGCTATCCTAGCAATCATAGCATTGGAAATCAACACATACTTAACTCCAGTAAGCTCTGCAAGTTCAGCTGGCTTTTGATCTTGTGTAACAAGTAATAGGCCATTTTTCTTTGCATATTCCACAATTTCCTTATCCTTAGCTCCTTGCAATCCAACTTCTTGAACAGTTAAGACTTCCCAGCCTAAAGTTTCAAAATATTCCTTCAGACCCGCATACATTTCGTCAAGCAGAATTTTCACGCCCATCTGCCCTACACCTTTCAATATCCAATTATTGATAATTCACGTATTTAGATGATTTCATAGGCTACTGCTAAAGCAATTTTTATAAGCAAGTAAGCAGTGGAATATTTGCATCGTGCAAGAAGCAATTTTTGCACAATAAAATAGATAGGAGTTGAAATAGTTAATGTCAGGAAAAGAGATGCACAAGGCAGTCTGTGCTGATTGTGGAAAGGAATGCGAAGTCCCCTTCGAACCTGACCCAAACAGGCCTGTTTACTGCCGAGAGTGCTGGTCAAAAAGAAGAGGCCAAAGACGAAGATACTAAGTTAAGCTTACGCTAACCGTCTTAATCCAGTAGTAATTTCTTCATTTTTTCTATACTTAGTGTAAACGTTATATCTTGATGTAGAAATCTACTTTTGGAGTTTATATAGAATAAGTGCAGTGGCAAGAGTGCCAATTGAGTACAACCATCCAAAGAGCATAAACCAAAACTCGATTCCCCAGTACAGGAATACTTGCCAAAACCATGTTAAAGTTAAAATCGCTATAATAATGAAGATAAACCCAGTCAATGAGCCAAGTTTTGGGTATGGAAGAGACTTCCTAATTTCCAAGAAAGTTGCTCCCCAAACTAGCATTCCAATATTCAGGAATGCCAAAAAGATAGCAGTCATCCAGATATAGCTCCTCAAAAGGTAAAAGCTAACAATTGAATAACATAGCATAGCGAAAACAGCAAGATATAAAAAGCCACATAATAAGGCTATTATTGAATTATACTTAATTCTCAATCCAAAACAGGCAAAGCTGCCAAGTAAAAATGAGGCTAAGAAAAAACTGTAAACAACAATTGGATACGCTCCTGATTGAAAAAATATTCCACTCATAACACTTGAATAGCCATAACCAAGCCAATAACTAATCAGATTCAAAATTACAAGCAGAAACCATGTTAACCAACCTAAGAAACCAGCAACATACCCGATGAAACCAATTCGAAAGAGAATGGCACTTTTACTATCTTTAGCAGACAACCCGGAACACACTCTTAAGCCATAGATTTGATAAATAAATAAAACTTTTGCAACACCAACATACCAAAAAACCGAAGAGAGGTTTTAAAGTTTAAATTTATCAATTTCTATTTTGCATGTAAACGGGGCTGTCGGCTAGTTTGGTCTAGGCTTGGAGACTTGGGCTCTCTAAGCGCATGGGCATAAGCCTTGTGCGGGAAGGACCCCGGTTCAAATCCGGGCAGCCCCATAACTGGACCCAAATCCATTTGAGTTCAGAACCGAAGATTCCAAATTTAGCCTTAAGCGAGGGGATTGTGGCTTCGTTTCCTCCATCAAGGATATAGCTATTTAAACTACTTGCGAGTGTAATCGCAAGCTATTTATAAGTAAGTTGCGACTAAATATCAATGA
>Ga0272448_1008092_pt1 | contig 11006 bp, 6 predicted proteins | sample YNPCB0191_FD_202220 | JGI IMG/M metagenome (GOLD analysis project Ga0272448, IMG submission 202220) | Hot spring sediment microbial communities from Yellowstone National Park, WY, United States - YNP-CB-019-1 | ecosystem: Environmental > Aquatic > Thermal springs > Hot (42-90C) > Sediment... | reverse complement strand
GGCCGGGTGAGATACTGTGTTGGGAGTCAAGGGGTTTTTTAGGGAAAATGGAGTTTTGGGTTGTGCATGGGGAAGCTCCGTGGGATGAAGGGTTAGGGTGGTGTTCGGAATGGTTCGGGTTATTTTTCGGGGCGGTTGCGGGTTTCCTGGGCCGGGGGGTTTTCTGGGAGATGGGGATTCCAGGGTTGGCCGGTCCGGAGGATGGCGTTGAGGAGGATCAGGAGTTTCCGCATACAGGCCACCAAGGCCACTTTGGCCGGTTTGCCTGCCTCGCAGAGGCGGTGGTAGAATTGTTGGATGACGGGATTGAAGCGGGTGGCAGTCAGGGTAGCCATGTAGAGGACGTTTCGGACCTTGAGCCTGCCGCCCCAGATGGCCCGATGGCCATGGAAGCGTCCGCTGTCCCGGTTCAGGGGTGCGACGCCGACCAGGGCGGCGATTTGGCGTCGATTGAGCTGTCCGAGTTCGGGCAGGTGGGCCAGCAGACAAGCGGCCGTTTGCTCCCCGACGCCGGGCACACTGCGGAGCAGTTGCTCCTTGGCCTGCCAGACGGGCGACTGCTGGATGAGCTGGCGGATTTCCGCCTCGATGCGAGCGATCTGCCTTTGGAGGTTTTGGAGCAGTCGTTGGATGCTTTGCCAGACGATGCGGTTGGGTTCCTGCTGGAGGCGGATTTTTTCGGCGGTTTGGAACTGGACGAGTTGGTCTCGCCGAGTGGTAAGTTCTTTCAGGAGCAGGAGTTGCTCATCGGGCAGGGGCCGGATTTCTGGCGGGAGGGTTTTGGCCATTAGGGCCAGGACCTGGGCGTCGATGCGGTCGGTTTTGGCCAGGCGTCCGGCAGCCTTGGCGAAGTCGCGAGCCCTTTTGGGGTTGATGACGACCACGGGCAACTTGGCCAAGGCCAGGGCGAGGACCAGGCGTTGTTCGTAGCCGCCGGAGGCCTCCAGGAGGATGCACTTGCAAGGCCGCTGTTGGCAGAGTTCCAGAAGGCCCTGGAACCCTTCGGGAGAGTTGGGCAAGCAGAGGCGGTGGGTTTGGTCCTGGTCTTCGGCCAGCCAGACGATTTCCAGGGAATCTTTGGAGACGTCGATTCCCCCATACCAATGGGTCTGAGTTGTGGTAGAATCAGTGGCGACAGACGTCATATTGGGGTCCTCCGGACTGAGTGGGACAGAAGGCATATCAGGTTTTGACCTTGCTGAATGCGGGCTTGTCGGAAGTGGACAGCCCAAGGTACTGTTGAAAATCCTGATATGTCCACCAAGGCCGAGCCGCCGGGATCATTTCTCACCCGCGGGCTTCGTAGCCCAAGGGGGATGCGATCTCGCGGCGGCCGGAGTGAGTTGTGTGCGGGAGCTAGCTCCCGCACACAACTCACGGGTAATTACCTTACCAAAAACTCTCCTTTTCCAACATACAAGGGGGAAACACAAAAGAACACTGGATTCCTGCTTACGCAGGAATGACACATCGCTCCGCTTCATTCGGCTAAAGTGTTACGGGGACTCTAGGTAGGTTTTTGGGTTCGGAGCGGCGGTTACAACGAACGTTCTGAAGGTCGATTTTCCAACCCGATCGACGACTTTGTCAAGCAATCGGAGTGAATAGAGTCTTGGACGCATACACACGCCAATGGTTCGATCACATTTTGGAAGAAGTCCTCCAACAGATGCCTCCGCTGGTCCATCAACTGATCGAGCAAGTGCCGCTCCATGTCGAAGATTACCCTTCACCCAAGGTGCTTCGGGAACATGGCGCCCGGTATCGGGATGAGCTTTGCGGCCGATATACCGGTATTCCCATTACTCAAAAAAGCGTGGAACATTCCGGCACATTGCCCGATGTCGTTACGATCTACCGGGAAGGTATCTTGGCCGCTGCTGCGGATCGTTATGGCCGAGTCAGCACGAAACGCCTCCGAAAACAAATCCGTATCACCATCCTTCACGAATTGGGCCATTATCACGGTCTAACCGAAGAAGAACTTCGGCAGCTCGGCTACGAATAAAAAGAGCAGCCCGACGACGCCGCTGGGCTTTGGTTCTTACCCTGGGGTAAGCGGGCTGAAGTTACCGCAGAGTGCTATTCGGCCATTGAAGAAGAACCCGAGGGGTGGATTCGGGCATTTGGGGACGTGTCAACTGAGTGGGAACAGCCCCGGCTGGCCCACTTCCTTCAGGCGTTTTCGCCAAGGCCCTTCCCACCGAACTCGGGGCATATGCCGGACGTGTCCCGGCGGTAAACCAGCCATCCGGTCCCACCCGGCCGGGAGTTGGGGCCGAAGTCGATTCCCTGAGCGGCGCCAAGGGCCGATTCCATACGATCCCTGGTTGGCCTGTCGAGCCGGGCCGATAGGGAGTAGGAAAATTGGTTGATCCTGAAGATAAACTGGATGCCGGAGATAAAGAAGAGTTGCTCGCTAAGGCAGACGAGGCGGCTGTTAAGGAAGATTGGGCAGCCAAGGACTGGATGGAACCTGCTCCAACAGAGGCGGAACTTTCCGGGACGCTCCGCTGCGAAGGAAGCGAAACGGCAGGTTGGGAACTGTGCTGGCTCCATCCGGCTGGTTGTACGAGAGACGGAGAGACATTGGGCTCTGAGGCGCGGGAGGCTGCGCCGGTTTGCGCAGCGGCAAGCATCTTTTCAGACGGCGGTTTTAGCGCAGGAAATCCTTGCCCAACCCAAGCAACCCATTGGTTTTGTAACGTGCTCAGGTTTTGGATGCCGTAATGTTTTTGCAAGGCCTCGGCCCACCGGCCGGAGTTCATGCCGTCGGCCAAGAAGGCGAGGTATTTGGGGCGTCCTCCTTGTTGGATCAAATACTCGGCCAGGGCATACCCTTGAGCATAAAGGGGCAGGATGTCCGCCGGGTACTCCGTCATGGCGAACATGTGACTGAAGGGGATGCCCCGATGAGATTGCAAAAATTGGACCAGCATGTGGCGGTGTTTGGCCTTTTCGCTTTCATGTTCCATGGTGGTTGCCCCCCCTTCGTCGGCCCACCGGGGCAGGGGACGGCGGAAATGCGTAGCGAAAATCATATGGGTAATTTCGTGCGGCAAGACCGAATCCATAATCCGCTGGTAAGAGCCTTGGATGGTCATCCGCCAGCCATACACCTCCCCTCGATCAAACACAAAGCTGGTGGCCCCGCCAGCGCCTAAATGCGGTCCCACAGTGGCGGTGATGGGGCAAGGGTAAGACCAATCGGGCAGTTCTCGGCCAAGCCAGGCGATGGCCAACTCCCGCCGAAGTCTTTCGGCCTGTTGGGCAAAAGCCACGGCATGTTGAGGGTCAGCCGTGTGAACGATAAAATTCCGTGTCTGAGAACTGGCCCCTAACGAGGCCCATAGAACCAGAATGAGCCCACCGGCTCGCAATCGCCGCACCTCCATGCCCATACACTCCTCCCCGTTCCTCGGGGGAGCTGTAGTCCCATCCGTGGAACGCTTTTGGGGCCTATCCAGGTCCACCTCCTTCCGAACCTATCCACTCCCGGAGAATGGAAAGCAGGACGTTCAGCATAGGATTAGGCCTGTTTTCGGGCGGACCCGCTGAAAATGGCTTAAACCCTAGATACGCTTCTCCTGGCGATAGGTCTTTGTTGGGCTGCTAATCTACCCCGTTTACCAGAAATCCCCAAGAGCAATTTTGGGTTTTCTTTACATTTCCGCCGTCTGATGGGGGGGTATTCTATTTTTTCTTTCTTTTTTCGTAACATTTTAGCCGAATGAAGGGGCGTGCTTGTTACGTCCGCCCAAGGGCGATCCAAGGCAGATACCCCCAAGGCATCGGACCTGACAAGCAGGTCCCTCCAAGGGCGTCTTCATTCGGCTAAAATGTTCCTGGAGTTTTAATTTCTGGACTGCCGCTTGTGCGGCAGTGACACCCTTCATCCCACGGAGCTTCCCCATGCACAACCCGAAACTCCATTTCCCTAAAAACCCCCTTGACTCCCAACACAGTATCTCACCCGGCCAACCTGTCGGTTGGCCGGCCTCTTGGCGCAAAGGGGAGAGGCCAGTTGCTTCATTTGGCTAACGTGTTACGGATTTGTGGTTTACGCCTTTCCGGCAGTCCACCTCCTGCCATTTCTTGCCCAAAGAAGAGAAAATAAACAATACAGGTAAAATAAACCTTTCCCATCTTCCCATTGTATCCTGCGGGGTATTAAGAACACTGGATTTAGGGGGCCGTCAGCATCCTTTTGCTTCCTCCTATTTTGCTCCGAGGACTGGTTTTTATGAAAGCTTTAGTGTTGACCGCCTACCATCGGTTGGAATTGCTCGATGTACCGATTCCGGAGATAGGGCCAGAGGATGTTTTGGTACGGGTGGCGTGTTGTGGGATTTGCGGGAGCGATGTGCATGGGTTGGATGGTTCTACGGGCCGACGTCGGCCCCCGGTGATCATGGGCCATGAAGCCTCGGGGGTGATTGCCCAGGTGGGATCAGCGGTAGAAGGCTGGGTGGTAGGCGAACGGGTGACCTTCGATTCGACGATCTGGTGCGGTCGATGTCCGCCATGCCGGGCAGGCCGGTGGAATCTTTGCGATCACCGCCGCGTGTTGGGGGTCTCCTGCGAAGAATACCGGCAGGATGGGGCCTTTGCGGAGTACGTCGCGGTCCCCCACCACATTCTTTACCGGCTGCCGGCGGAGGTTTCTTTTGAGCAGGCCGCTTTGGTGGAGCCGTTGGCTGTGGCGATGCACGCAGTGGCACAGATTCCGGTCCAGCTCGGAGACACGGCGGTGGTCGTGGGCGTTGGGATGGTGGGACTGTTAGCCGTCCAGGTATTGCGACAAACAGGCTGTAGTCGTATTTGGGCGGTGGATGTGAATTCGGAACGACTGAACTTGGCCTGCCAACTGGGCGCCGAGGAAGGGTTTCGGCCCGATCAAGTCGATGTGCTGACAGAAATCCGCCAACGGACTCAGGGCCGGGGGGTGGATGTGGTCTTGGAGGTGGTGGGCGTACCAACCACGGTGGCGATGGCTGTGCAACTAGTACGAAAGGGGGGATATGTGAGTCTTGTGGGCAATGTATCCCCCCATGTAGAGTTACCATTGCAGAGTGTAGTTACCCGGCAGATTCGGCTTCAGGGGGTCTGCGCATCTTGCGGGGAATATCCCGTTTGTTTGGAAATGGTAGGGCAAAAGAGAATTCGGGTGGACCCTTTGATCAGTGCGGCCGCCCCGTTGGAAGAAGGTCCTCAGTGGTTTGACCGACTTTACCACCGGGAGTCGGGGTTATTGAAAGTGCTGCTTCGGCCATGAAGCAGATGGAGGATGGGGCCTGAGGAAGACTGCCCTGCATTCTGGATGGGGGTTCCTTAGGGCCTATAGAAAAAATAGATTAGGCTATTTGGGATAGATAGGCAGAATATTTCAGGTTTGTCGGTTTGTTAAGCTACGGGACGACGGTAATATTGGTAAGCCAAGAGGACTTCATAAAGGTCCATAGAAATGGTAACTTCGTCGTCCGCAAAATCCCGCAGCCAAGTGCGGTCGGATTGCACCGCATCGGCCAACAGCGGCAAAATTTCCCCTAATGATACTGTTATTGTGGGTTTGGTTTGTTGGAGGACCGAGGCGGTGGGTTGGGCTTCTTCTTGGGGGCCGTAATAAACTCGAAGGTTAGGACGCATGGAGGGTTCTTCCTTGAACAAGTAGGACTCACCTGGGCCGTAGATGCTTCCAGCCCCCCTATCCTACGGCCCCCGGACCGAGCCGGATCCAAGTTGTCTGATATATCGGCTAGACCTCCCTTGTGGATTTGACCTTTTTGGAGGAAAATGAGTTTTTTATGCCATAAGGCTGTTATAGGGTTTGTAGGGGGCACGCTGAGGAAATTGAAGTGAGGGCTTTCACCCAAGACCGATGGGGGAGGTCGCATGGAAATACCTTGGAAAATTCCAGAAACGGGGGACTCCCCCGGCGGGTGGGCAATTCCCATCGGGAATCTGTCCATTCCTTCCGCCTATCCAGACGATCAAGGAATTTCCTAGGGAAGATGTTTTCCTACTGGCCTGGGGAAATCTTCTCCCTGGGGTGAAATGATTTTTGGACCTATCCACCCAAGTGTTTATGACTGAGCCATTGACCATCCCTGTCCGTCAAATTGCCCGAAGTTTGCGGATTTCCATCCGTCAGGTGGAGGCAGTATGGCAATTGCTGGAAGAAGGCAAAACAGCGCCTTTCATCGCACGGTATCGAAAGGAGCAAACCGATGGGCTGGAGGAGGACCAGATACGTCGTATTCGTCGGACTCTGAGCGAAGCCCGGTTGCTCGCCCAGCGCAAAGAAGCCATTCTCCGCACCATCCAACTCCAGGGGAAATTGACGCCGGAGTTAGAAACTCAAATCCGTACTGCCACCACCGCCCGGCGTGTGGAAGACCTTTATTTGCCTTACAAGCCGAAAAAAGAGGGCCTAGCTGCTGCTGCCCGAGGCCGGGGCCTGGAACCGTTGGCCGAAGAAATCCTTCAAGCGGCGCCCAGTTGTGCCAATCTCAAGGCTCGAGCCGCAGATTTTGTCAATCCAGATAAACAGGTCCGCACACCCGCTGACGCCCTGTTAGGCGCAGGCCATATCCTGGCCGAAATGATCAGCGAACATGCCGATTTACGCAAAAAACTCCGAGAGGTTTTCTACAAAACCGGACGGATTTGTTCCCAACGGGTGGAAAGCATTCCGTTTCCTCCGGGCGGGGAGGCCAAGAAGAGCACGACCTCTTCGGCAGAAGGAAAACTTGCCCCCACGCAAAAGAGCGATTTGCCAGATTCTTCGGCTGACGGCAGTCCTATCTGTTCTGGAGAGACCTCCCCTCCGATGGATGCGATCGGCCAGGACGTCGGTTCTGTCCAACCTTCGGGCCGGGACGGGACCGATTCGGCGGGATTGGCTTCGGATGGATCCGGTCTGCCTCCCGAAACAGGCCAGAGCGGATCCATCCCCGCTGTTTCTGCTTCTGCTGGAGAAAACCAGACTGGCTTGAATCCACCGGAGGAAGTCCAGAAGGTATCCGATGGGTCCGGGGCGGCGGCTTCTTCGGAACCCCAGGACCAACCCCCCCTGGCAAACTCTTCGGACAACTCTTCTATCGGTCTGAACTCAGATCGGCCTGCCCAGGTCCCGCCGGTAGGGACGGATCCTGAGAATCGGTCGGGAGAGTTGTCCGATCCTGTGCAAAATCCCTCGGAGAGCCAAGGCGTCGTCGAAACGGGATTCGTAGAGGCTTCTCCCCAGGCGGGGGATTCTTCTATGGAGAAAATGGAGGCCTCGAACCCGCCGCCTTCGCAGACGCGGGAATCCTATAGGGCAGACGCTTCGTTGACCACCGAAACCCTCTCCGGCGAGAAGTCGCAAGAGGGAGAAACAGCGGCAGAGGCGAAGCCCCTTCCGGCGGAAGGGCAACCGCGCTGTTGCTCAGAAGAGGTCGGCGAGTCAACGGCGTCTGCTTCGGGCAGTTGCTCAGCAATGGTTTCTGGATTGCAGCCGGAGGCCGCGTCCGTTGCCGCTAAACCGTTGACTCCAGCGGAAATCCGCCGCCAGCAAAAAGAGCTAAAAAAGCAGCGGGAAATGGAACGTCGGCTTCGGGAGTACAGCGACCTGTTCGACTTTCAAGAGCCGATCCGTAAAATCTCCGCTCATCGCATCTTAACGCTCAACCGTGCGGAGCGGCAGAAGATGGTCCGGGTCTGGATTCAGTGCGATCTGGAGGCGATGAAGGAGGTTCTCTATCAGGAATGCGTGCCGCCGGACCATCCCCATGCGGATTTTTTGCGCGGCTGTGCGGAGGATTCGCTTCGGCGGCTCATCATTCCTAGTCTGGAGCGGGAAGCCCGCCGCGAACTGACCGAAAAGGCGGAAGCGCATGCGGTGGAAGTTTTCGGCAAATCGCTGCGGAAGATGTTGTTGCAACGGCCGGTCCGGAGCCAACGGATTTTAGCGGTTGATCCGGGGCTTCGGAACGGTTGTGTGCTCGCCGCGTTGGATGAGTTTGGGAATGTGTTGGAGCATGGGAAGGTCTATCTTGTGGGGCGTTCACCCCGCCGTCAAGAAGCCCGGCAAAAAATCCTCCAAACGATCCGCCGGTATCGCATCGGGTTGGTGGTGATCGGCAACGGGGCAGGGTCCCGGATTTTCGAAGATTTCTTGGCAGAGATCATCGACACGGAATTGAAAACCGAAGATATCCGGTATGGCATTGTTTCTGAAACCGGCACCAGCGTTTACGCCACCAGTTCCGTGGGTCAAGAGGAGTTTCCTTATTACGACGCTCGGGTGCGATCGGCTATTTTCCTTGGCCGACGCGTGTTGGACCCGTTGAGCGAGCTGGTAAAAATTGAGCCAACTCAACTGGCCGCCGGAACCTATCAGCACGACGTGAAGGCCAAACACCTTCAGCCGTTGTTGGAGGAGGTCGTGGAGTCGTGCGTCAATCGGGTAGGTGTAGATATCAATATATCCCATCCTTGGCTCCTCCGATATGTTTCGGGATTGAACTTGGTTCTGGCCCGCCGATTGGAGCAGTATCGCCGCGAGCATGGACAGTTCCGGACCCGAACCCAATTGAAAGAAATCCCCGGTTTCGGAGAAGGGACGTTTGAACTGGCGGCGGGTTTTTTGAAAATTCCTCACGGCCTGGAGCCGTTGGATCGAACCGGCGTGCACCCGGAATCCTATGAATTGGCGCGGAAAATTTTGGAGAAGATTTCCGCCCAGACGGAAGACTTATGGAATCCATTGTTAGCGCCGGAGGTATTGAAGCGGCTTAGCCAATTGAACGCCGAAGCGATGAGCCAAGAACTGGACGCCAGCGTCTGGACGGTTCGCCAAGTCCTCAGCGAACTTCGGCGTGCCGGCCGCGACATCCGGGAAGATGGCCCTCTGCCCACGTTCAAACGGGCCCGCTTGAAATTCGAAGAACTCGCTCCCGACATGGAATTGACGGGAACTGTAGTTCATGTGGTGAACTTCGGCGCTTTTGTCGATATCGGATTGGCCGAAAACGGTTTGGTCCATATCAGTCAAATGGCCCCACAGTATGTGCGGGACCCTCGAGAATTGGTTTCTGTGGGTGATAGTGTAAAAGTTTGGGTGCTTCAGGTGGATTCAGAACGTCGGCGGATTTCTCTGTCGATGATTCCACCGGATCGGCGAGCTCAGGCGGCCCAAGCTCCCCGATCGGCAAAAGCCGATCGGCCGCAGGCAGAAAAGAAAAGCCCCACCGACCAAGCCCCCTCGGCCGAGGCTGCTAGGAAACCCGCCCGGGCAGAAGCCGATCGATCCCGCCCTGTCCGATCGGCCCGAGCAGGCAGAAAGCCTACGTTTTCCCCACGCCGAGAATTCCGTTCCAAAGCTCCTCCCCCTCCTGCCCCCAAATTATCCGAAGCCGTCAAACAGGGCAAACAACCGATGCGGACCTTCGCCGAGTTGTTGCAATTCTTCCAACAGACCCGGCAACAAACCTCCCCATCGCCCACGGCCTCAGCGGCGTCGGCGTCCCAGTCCCCCGGAGGGCCTTCTGCCGCTACAGAATCTTCTCCTCCACCTGAGACGAGTTTGCCGGGGACCGAAGAAACCGGTGCAACTTCCGAAGCGACATCGCCCTCGGTTTCCGGGAGTTCTGCAGAGAGCTTGCCAGAAATGGGAGCAGACAGGCCCGAAATGGTTTCGCCTACCCAGCAGACCGAAACCCCAACCGCTCATTCCCAGCAGCCTTCGGCAACCCCGGGAACTAAAAATCTCCCCCCGGAAAGCCTTCCTCCTCAGGAATCGGGCTAAACGACGCCCAGCCTCTGCCCATTTCTCCAATCCCGGAACACTTTAGCCGAATGAACCAACTCGGCTCTCCCCACCGTAGGAGAGGTGTCCATTCGGGATTCCTAATTTCGCAGGAATGACACCCTCTTCTCCTTGCACAGAAATGATCCATAGGGCCGGGCTCTCGACGGCCGGGCAAGAAGGATAAATCAGCCTGTGCCCTTTTGGCAGAAATATTCCCGAGGAGTTTACTGCGGCACTTGCACCGGTTCGCCGCCGTCGCGGGTGCCCAGTTGGTTAAAGAGTTTGTAGTCGATGGTTTCGGCAAAGAAATGGACGCTGCCGTCGCACATGGCGAAGTTGGCCCCGCCGGGATGTCGGCTCTTAAACCCACAACCCCGCCACCAATAACTATCCACCCCTTCGACCGTCTGTTCCATGGTATTGATGGGAATCTGGGTGGCCAGGGCGGGGAAGTTGTGGTTGTAGGCCCCGTTATAGACGCAGTGTTTCGGCAGAGTTTCGCCGAGCATGATCGTATTCGAGAGGCCGTCGGTGATCTGGCCGAACCGGACGCAATTGGGGCTTCGGTCCATGATGCCCACGCCGCCGTTGCAGTTCGGGGAGCCGCACCCGTAATCGGCCGTATTGGCACAGCAATAGCTAGGCGGCGGCTCCGGACAATACACACAAGACACACTGGGAGAGGTGCCATCCCGTGTCGGCCCCATGGACGGGCAATACCAAGCCCCCATCGACTTACCCGGATTATTGATGCCGGTCTGGATGCGTCCGCCCAGCAGAGGGTCTCGGCTTTCCGGGTCGCTGGGGCAAATGTACGTCGCCACCACGGTCTGGACGGCCGGCACATTGACCGAATCCCAGATATACACCTTGAAGTTGAATTGGTCGTAGAGGGGCTGTTGTTCGAGATACGGCAGGATAAAGGCCGCCCAGGTTCCACCCCGCTTGTCCCGAAAATTACTGCCATAGGGCAACGTATTCCGGGCGGAGTGGTAGTTATGCAGAGCCAGGCCGATCTGTTTGAGATTGTTCGTACATTGTGCCCGCCGGGCCGCCTCCCGGGCCGCCTGCACCGCCGGCAATAGCAGGGCAATCAAAATCCCAATAATGGCAATGACGACCAAAAGTTCTACCAACGTGAAACCACGGAGCACCGGCCGGAAACCGATTTCCCGCCCCTCGGCTCGGAACCGGTCTGCTGGTTGCCTACGAACTT
>Ga0272448_1008089_pt1 | contig 11008 bp, 7 predicted proteins | sample YNPCB0191_FD_202220 | JGI IMG/M metagenome (GOLD analysis project Ga0272448, IMG submission 202220) | Hot spring sediment microbial communities from Yellowstone National Park, WY, United States - YNP-CB-019-1 | ecosystem: Environmental > Aquatic > Thermal springs > Hot (42-90C) > Sediment... | reverse complement strand
CAATAATTTTTGACGATCGTTTTTTCCCTTCTGATACGAAAATATGTTGACTTTTGTCTCCTCTTTTCCTATGTTTCTGGTCCTTGATTTGACAGTTATACCTAGGCGTTGCTTTGTTTTTGGATTGTAAGCTATTATGTCTATTCCTGTGTGGTCGACGATTGTTACTTCAAATCCTGTTCGAGATAGCATATTACATATCAGCTGTTCGCCAAAATTCCCTATTATTTTTTGATGTCTCGAACTTTTGGTTATTTCCATATTAATCAACTACTTTAAAGTATTGAGAAATTTCGCCTAACGTCCTGCGTGTTTGCGAAGTGCCGAAGGCATTTGGGTAAACCAAGCGAACCGCAAACACGCTGTTATCTGCTGGCATTGTGATATACATTCTCCAAAGTTTTGTAATGTTCGCTATCTTTACTTTCCACGGATTTTAAAACAATATCCACAATTGATTTACATTCACTGGCATCACAAAATCTTACAGACCTATTCAAATCTCTTTGGTGAGAAAATTCGTGCACAAACCTTTCAACTTTTATTCGATCACTTTCATTGCCTATTAGTTGGTGTAAACCATTTTTTAAACCTGCTGAATATTTGAATCCAATAAATGCCTCTAAAAATCTTCTGATTATATTTGGTAATTGATACAAACTTTCGTAATCTGTGGATGGATTATCTGCAAATGATTTTATTTTAGAGAAAAGAAAATGATATTCTGATTTGTATTCAAATAAGGTTTTAGGTAATGCTCTAATATCTGAAATCTCATCTCCGCTTTTTGTTATGCGTTCGTTCAAATAAAAACTACATTTACCCTTAAGTTCTTTATCCTTAAACCATTCTTTAATCAGATTAAAAAATTCGTGATTATGCGTAGAAACAATGAGTTGATGACAATCGCTAAGTTTAGCTTGTATTAACGCAAATGTATTATATAGGTGATTAGAATCCAAGCTCGAAATAGGATCATCAATAAAAATTATCGCCTTGGAAATATCGGTATCTTTGTCTTCAAGGCGAGTTAAAAAATACGAAAAAGCGATAGCTGTCTTCTCTCCTGAACTTAGATTTTTGGCATCAGAGCCATCTCTCAATATTTTGAATCTATTTTTATCAGTAGCTTCTATTCTTATATGTTCTCTACCAAACATGCTCGTTAAATATTGGTTTATCTTATCAGCAGCTTTTGCTATATCTGATAATTGTGACTCAATTTCCTTTATCCTTCTTTCCCTTTCCTCGATATCCATCGTGTTTTGATCTTTCTTGTTTTTTAATTCTTCTAATCTATTAAGGCCATCAAAGTAATTGTTTTCTTTATTGAACTCACAAGCATAATGTAGTTCTAGTCTTTCGAAAGCCTTTTCTTGTTCAATTTTGAAGTTATCACTAATATCATTATGCTCCCTGAGAACTTTATTCAATTCTTTGAGAGTCTTATTAATATAAACATCATCAGGGCGAATCAGTCTATTTGCAAGTTTATTGAAAGGATTTTTAATTTTTTCTCTCAATAATTCCATTAATTTATCAATGCTGTTATTATATTCGTTTATAATATGTTCAAAATTATCCTTAATATCTTTATACTTACTCTCTAAGCGTAGATTGAACCTTTTCTCATCAGGAAGAGATGTTGAAATTTTATATTTCCCTAAATCTTCAATTAGCATATTTAACTTCCTCATGAGGTTTTCATATTCTTCTGAAAAATGCTTTTCGTATTCTTCTAGTAGGTTTTCTGGAAGTGGACTACCGCAAAACTCACACTTATCTTTTCCTTTATGTAGAACTAATCCTTTTCGTACCCATTCATTAACTTCAGGATTATTTTTCAGTCTTTCAATAGTTTGGGATACCACTGTTCTATCTAATATTTCTTTAATTTCTGATACCTTATTTTGGGGTAAAGTTTCTATGGAAATTTCTGAAAGTTTATCTTTAGGAGAAGCTTTTGATACTTCAAGTAACTTCTGAACATCTTCTTCGTTTAAGCAGTATTTTCCAAGATCTGATTTTATTTTTTCTAATGCACTCCTTAATTTTCTTTTATCATAAGGCGGTTTAATTCTATTTAATTCTCTAGCTTTGTTAGTCAATTTATTCTCTAAATCTGTATCTAACTTTAGAAATTTCTTTTCCCTTATTCGTATTTTCATTGCTCAATTTTTCAATTTCTTGTTTTATCAGGTCAATTTGTTTTTGTAATTCAATGTCTTCTTTACCTAAAATAAAGATCGGTTCAGCTACTTGGCTATCCCAATGAAAGTTCTCCTTCACAAAATCAGTGTTGAACACCCGGAATTGATAGGATAATTCGCCCATTTGCCGGTGTGTTATCTTTTTATCTTGCTCATCAATAAGTTCAAATTCAGCATCTTGGAAGTCGCTGTGGATTGCTTTTAATTCAACACACCTAAATATTCTGGAAAGTGTTGTTTTGCCAGAATAATTCCAGCCATATATTAAATTAAACTGTTTGAAACTTGGTATATTGCTGCTCCACTTAAAATCTTTGAAAAGACCAAAATTTTTTATTTTATTAATACGTACGATCATATTAATCCCTCTTCACAATGCTTGCAACTAACTTGTTCATATCAGCACTTGGGGCAGATACGCTTCCAAAATAGGATGATATCAGCACCTGGTGCGGATATTTTCATTCTGGCAGAATTGCCAGAAATCACTTAACCTGACAAATATTGTCGTCTATCAACCCCTTTATTCAGATTTAAGGTATAAATTGGACTGACTATCTTCTTTAAGCTTTTCGTGCCTACATGAGTGTAAATCTCTGGTGGCATGTTCTAAAATTTCCTGGTCTCTGGACTTCGTAAACAAATTTTTTTCTCAACATTTGATAGAAGTTCTCTACCGAGGTCTTTAAATCCAACCTTACCCCAGAAACAAGTTAGGGGCAGGCGGTTACCCTCTACCGCAAGGGGAAAGGGGGCTTTTTTGGTCTGCAAAATGGAGTCTATATAGATTTTTTCACTACCAAATGCCGCTAAAATCTTCTCTATTGTTCCATCGATATTGGGGAAACTCCAGTATTTCTTTTCCGGATGCCATTTGTGGTCAGGGATAGTTTTGACCTTCTCGACAAGCTGAGGATTGTAATGGAAGGAAACTGGTATCATGCCGGAGGCATCTTTACTAACTGTTACTACCCCATTAGTAATATCTCCCCGGAGAGAAATGAATGTCTTTTAAAATTTCCACTTTGTATTGGGGCTCATTTTCCAAGACATTTTTTGTATCCCAAAAGTGTAGAGTTTTCATGCTACCCTTTTTAATGCCCCCTCATAATCACCAACTGGCAATTTTGCTTTTTCAGTATTACATCCTGAAAAACTCCAAGAATATCTTTCATTCTTATCAATTATCACATTTAATTCATCATTGTGGTAAGTTGTTAGCTTGACCTTTGGTTTTCTTTCCTTTAACGCTTTCTCCGTCCTCCAGAATATCTGCTCATATTCTCCCTTCTTTCGTTTTATACTTCTTTGTCAGAAACAAAAATTCACATCGTTTGTTCGTAGGTCTATCAAGGACGATAGCCAGTCTTTTCCCGAAACGCTTTAACGAAATTATAGGAGCCCTTTCAATCTCCTTTTCCAGTGGTTCTAAATCCCTATCATCTTCTCTTATACAGAAAATATTACCCTTTTGCCCCGGCCATTTATCCTGTACTCGGAGAGCGAGTAGTAACTTCTCCGCCTGCCTTATAGTAAGGCGGTAAGGGAATTTTGAGTTATTAACAGCTTCGAGAACATAAAATGTATTTGTCATATTCTTCTTCAACTCCAATCTACCATAACTAAAATTTTTTTCAATCTGAATCTTCTCCTTAGCTTAATGATTCCGAATACTTATGGGTAAATAAGGCAGAAGCTTTAAAAAAGATGAAGGCAATCGGGAATGAAAGTAGGAAGCGCTCTAATGATATTCCCGAAGTCCTGAATTAACCAAAAAGTGTTAAGGATCATCTTGACTATGACCTAAGGTTAATGAACAGAATTAAAAGATTTCTTTTGAGGAAGGTAATTAATTATAAATTGAAACTGCGGAAAGATTTGGGGTAAACGCATTAGATTGAAAACCATAACGCCGATGCTTAACCGATCGAGCCAGGAAGACATAGGCCACCCGAAATGGACGATAATTTGGCGATTTGGGAATTCATATTCTATCACTTTTAAAAGCGCCACCATTCTTTGATATAAGCTGGTCTTAACTAACGGAAAACGATAGTGATTAAACGATAACTTGCTGGGTATTCCCTCGCGAGGAGAATAAAAGGTAATGTAAGCCTCATTATTCTGGGGGTTATTAATGGCTTCTTCCCGCGGACGACGAAAATAGATATGGATTTCTGGCCGAGAAGTTTGGGCAAGCTGAAGAATCATTTCCATTTCATTGTCGGTTTTTTCAATCTCCTTGATTTCTGGTGCTCGTCTGCGAGCTATAATAAAACCACCTACCATAACCATGGTGGTTGCTGTTGCCCACATCATGGTGCCGTAAGGCTTTTTAATCGCCAAGAATACAAAGCAGCTTACAAAAACAACCCAGATTATTAGAGTAATTAATCGACTGGTATGAAATTGAACCACCTCTTTTGTGCCGCGAAAATACCGATAAATGAGAAGAGATCCTAAATTAATAAAAAAGCAGGCAGTCAGACCAATTGCATACATATCAGCTAAAATCTTTTGTTGACCGCCCGTAACCAAAATAATTGCGGAGAAAAAAACCGCATTTAGAAAGTGAATCCGGTAGAGTGAATGTTGCCGGTTTGTAGCAATAAGCCAGAGAAATCCATAGCGATGTGCTACCCGCTCCAATAACTCACTCGAAGCAACAAAAGCAGTATTAACTGCCATAATTAAAGTAAAGCTAGCCAGAGCAGCCACCACTATGCCAAAAGGAACGCCATTAACTACTGTAGCGAAATGAGTAATTAAATCACCTTCATGTTTAGAAAAGTCAATGGGAGCAGATAATGCCAGGGCGGCCACCGTAGGGGTTACTATCCCTACTGTGAGGGCTAAAAATATATATGCTTTCTTGATTTCTTGCCAGCTTCTCACTAACCCCGCGGTCTGAAGCACTGATTCCACTCCCGAATAAGCCAAAACGCAACTGGCAACTGAGGCAATAAAAATGTCGTAAGATTTTATTAAGGATCCGGTCTGTAAGTGGACATAAGTATGGTGCAGGACATTTTTAAAGTGGGTGATAAAAACACCATCTAAGTGGATAATACCAGTAAAAATCAAGTTTAAAAAAACAAAACTTGCTACCATAAATATGGCAAAAGTAAAACGAGCATTTTCTCGTATTCCCAAGATGTTAAGTCCGGCTATTGACCAAATAACTCCTAAAACTACAGCTATAATTATAGAAGGCGATAAGAGGAAAAAAGATAAGGCATTAAGCACTGCGCTAACGGCAGACATACAAGCAGTGAGAGTATAATCTACCATAATAGAAGCTACTGCTACAAAGGAGACCATAGGCCCTAACACTAAATAAGAAAAGGAATAAACTCCACCACCAATAAGTTTATGGTGTTCTAAAATCTCAGCGATTTCTACCAGTCGGGTGGTGGTATAATGAATAAATAGAGAGGTAAAGGCGATAAAAAAGATGGCACTGGGGCCTAAGAAGCGATAAGCCTCGGCTGGCGCATAAAACACCGAGGTTAATTCATCCATAAGTGTAATTACTGCAATGGAAAGCCAGGTGAGGTACCAGCGCCCCCCTGAATAATAAGAAAGGACATTTGGCTTTCGGAGGAAAAAAAGAAAAAGGGCCAGCAATGAAAAATTTAAGACAAAAAGGACTACCGGCTTCATTTATAAAGGGGTTAAGTTTGTTTTTCCAGCTCTCTACGGAAGGCATCAAAACTTTCTTTTCCAAACAAACAGAAGACCACGCGTTCAATACTGGTTTTGCCGCTTAAGTATTCAATTGTAGTTGAAAGCATAATTTGAGCACACCGGTCAATTGGAAACCCAAAGATACCGGTGCTGATAGCGGGAAAAGAAAGGCTTTTTAATTGGTTTTCTTCAGCTAACTTAAGGCTATTTAAAGTAGCATTTCTTAGCTTTTCATCTTCATTGCCCTCCCCCATCCGGGGACCAACTGCATGAATTACATACCGGGCTTTCAAATTACCGCCAGTAGTGATCACTGCTCCACCAACAAAAGTGCCGCCGATTTTGTTACATTCTTCTTGAATTTTTGGCCCCCCTTTCCGCCGAATTGCTCCGGCAACCCCACCACCTAATTGAAGGGCAGCATTTGCAGCATTTACTATGGCATCGGTATCCATCTCAGTAATATCCCCTTCAATCAGCTCAATGATAGACTTATTGATAATTTTTTTCATAGAGCACCTCCCTTTTAACTTTCAACCGGATTAGAAAAACCAGCCAATAAACTATTATCAGTTTATGAGAAATATTGCAAGCTCAACCGCTACCGATTCTTGGTAATGGGAACGAGCCGAGGATATCCTAACCAGAAGGAATTAGCTACTCCTTCTCGATAGGCAATCAGAGATTCCTCCGAGGAATTAACTCGGAGGTTGCTATAGCTGGAATCGCCGTTTTGCCACCGCTCATGCCAAAAAATGGCGGCTTTGAGCCGGGGAAATTCAACCGGCATTCGCCTAAGGGCTTCCGCAATCCATCTGGCTTTGTTTCCTGAGAAGGGGAATTCACCCACTCCCCATTCAGCCAGGATAAAAGGCTTGGAAGGATCAAGAGCACAAATCTCCTGGTAATAAGGAGATAGGGTCTCATCGAAAGAAATCCAACCAGAAGGATTGGGATATTGTTGGCCAAAGGCACTTAAGCCTAACCAATCTACATAATCACTCCCAGGATAATAATTGGCGATTCGGTTCCAGGGCTCATCAGGATTAGAGGAATTGTTAGCATGAAATACCCATTGGATGTTATGAGCACCTTTTGTTTTGACCCGGTCAACGATATATCGGTACGCTTTTTTATAAACCTCCGGGCCTTCATAACGAGGGGGATCAGTATTGGGTAACACCCTGCCTCCTCCATAAAAAACCCCTGACCAGGGAAACCAATTCCCATTCATCTCCAATCCCCAGGAGACCAGGATTGGCTTGCCATATTTTTTTGCCTGAATAGCCCAATAATCAATATAGCGATCCCACTCTCCCGCTAAAATTCGGTGAAGATTAAAGCGATCGGGAGGAGTGTCTTCTTGATAAGGATGGTCCCAGGGAGACCAATAAACCAAAGGCACGGCTCCGTAAGCCGCTATTATTTCTAATTGTCTCTCCGGAAACACCTGTTTCCCCCAGTAATTCGAAAAAGCTACAATTGCTTGATGCTTTCCTACCATTTTTTCAAAATCTTCCAAAGCTTCAAGAGTGACATTGTCTTCGGTTTCTCCAAAGTCAATATAAGCACCAGTATAGGCATTTGAAGCCGGCACCTCCAGCCGAAAGGATTCCTCCAAAGCAGCCTTGCCTTTTTGCGGCAAAGAGGAGGAATCTTGATGACATCCGGGATTAAAAGATAAGAAAAACAAAATAATTAATCCAGCTAAAAATTTTGTGCTCATAGAAATTTCCTTTTAATAATTGAGGGGGTGGTAGGGTTTGAAAGAGCTGACTTAATTTCTAAAGAGGTCTTTGAAAACACCGGGGGAATATTTTCCTTCCGTTCCGACCTTCCCCAGCTAACCCAGGTTCCCTGGAGAGCGCGATGAAACGCTTTCCAAACTACCCAGCTTAAAAGCGGACGATAAAATAATCGCATGGGAAGCGCCCGCCACGAGCAAGAAAGGGGGGTTTTGTCCAGCTTACAAGCGATCAATGCCAGCAAGACATCGAAAAGCGAAAAAAGAAAGATATAAACAAAAATAACTCCTTTGATCCCGGTAAAAAGCGAAGCAATTAATATAAAATCTATTATTGGTGCAAGCGCTACCAGGAAAAATTGGGAGAACCAGATACTGGGAAGGCTAAAAAACCCTAAACCGGGATAACTAAGGTGGAAAAAAAGGTCCCGGTGTTTCCAAAGACACTGCAAAGTTCCAAAAGCCCAGCGTCGGCGTTGGCGAATAAAAGCAGAAATGCTCTCAGGTGCTTCAGTCCAGGCTATTGCGGAAGGGGCATATCTGATCCGAAACCGAGTTCGGTGAATCCGAAGCGTTAAATCAGTGTCTTCGGCTAAAGTATCACTCATAAATCCCCCAGCTTTCTCAAGAGCTTGACGCCGGAAAGCGCTGCCGGCACCCGGGGCTACCGTAATGCAGTTCCAAACATCATAAGCCCGACGATCCAAATTAAATCCACAAATATATTCTAATGCTTGAAACTGAACAAGGCGAGAAAGGGGATTGTTCACCCTGATGTTAGCACAGACTGCGCCAGCGTGAGGATCAGCCAATAATTGGGAAATAAGATTAGAAATAGTGTCAGGCTGGAATTGGGTATCTGCATCTAAGGTAATGAGGTAATTATGAGAAGAAGCCTGGAATGCTTTGTCTAAGGCTATTGACTTCCCCATTTTGGGTTGCTGAATTAGTCGTACTCTCGGATCCTGGATGGCGATCTCTCTCACAATAGCAGCAGTTTTATCCGTAGAGCCATCATCAACTACAATAACCTCTAATAACCCTTGATAAGAAGTGTTCAATATCGAACAAAGGGTAGAGCGAATAACTTTTTCCTCGTTATGAGCTGGAATTAAAATCGATACCGGTGGTTCATTTTCTTTTTCTAAGTTGCGAGGCACCAGCTTTTTCTCCCGCCGGTGGTGTTTTAATGCGAGCAGGACAAGAATAATTGAACGCAAAAAAACTATTCCAGTGGTTATAATTATAAACCCCCAAAAAAACTCTACCCCAAATCGAAAAAGATAAAGCCCGGTTTGGGCAATTACCCTCGATTTTTTAGGGTCACAAGGCGGGATGGGAGGCATTAGTGACGCCTGGCTGGTCCCGATAAGGGTTTCGAGGGGGACTATTTTATCCCCGCGACGCCTAAGATAATCGATTATTAAAGGAAGAGCTGCTACAGTTTGGCTTCGGTCTCCTCCCCCATCGTGGAAAAGAAGCACATTCCCCCATTGCCGGCCTTCTTTGACTCGTTCAAAAATTATCTTTGCCCCCGGCTTTTCCCAGTCTTTCGAATCGATGCTGGCGCTTACCGGAATGTAGCCCTCTTTCTGGGCAATTGCAAGTGGAGCAAGCTCTTTTAATGACTGAGGTAATCGGTCAGCATTATAGGGGGGGCGAAACAGAACAGTTGAGCGGTGAATTATGCTTTGAATCACCCGTTGAGTGGCATTGAGTTCAACTATTAGCCGAGGGGTGGAAATTGCGGAGATGTCTTTATGAGTGAAGGTGTGATTGCCGATAGTATGTCCTTCTTTAAAAATTCTTTTTACTAAATCCGGATGGGCAAGGGCGTTTTCTCCGATAAGAAAAAAAGTTGCGCGAATATTATTTTTTTTAAGAATATCAAGGACCTTTGGCGTCCATTGGGGGTCCGGACCATCATCAAAAGTAAAAGCGACCAGCTGGTTTGAGGCTTCACCCTGTTGGTAAACCACCGGGTATTTAGGGTAAGTTAAGTATTCTGCAGTCCAAAATTGATTTGGCTCTATCGCTATTTTTCGCTTACCCTCAACTGATTCATTAACCACATAAAGAAAGTCTCCTTGCCCGAATTGGCTGATAAGATAAGATTCTTTAGAATTATTAAGATGTTCAAAAGTGGAAGTATGGGGATGAGGGTTAAAAGTGTCCCAGATTTGGGGGTCTTCTAACCCAAGCCGATAGATAGCAATTCCTCCTATTGGTTGTGTTTCCAACCAAACCTTTTGATTGTGGAAGGTGATTGCATCAGTAAACCAGACGGTATGAACAGTTTTTCCCTCCGTATATTGGTAGTTGGGGGCATATAAAGGAGGAATAACCCTCACCTCGGCCTTCTCTATCCAGTTAGCCCGAACCATAGCATCGGCAAAACTAATCAATTCTGCTTTGTTACTTTCTTTCCAGTCATATCCAAAAGTAGGAAGGGCAATAATCCATTGACTGGGGTTGCCATATTCTAATAACATTTTGCACCATTCTTCAAACCAGGGTTGGGAAGCAATTGGTCCGGGCTCGTCTTCTTCGCCACTTTCGTCAAACACTAATCCAACAAACTTATCCACCACGGGAGAAAGTTGTTCCAAATCAAATACCCGTAAATTGTCATCAGCCGGAATGCAAAGCCAGAGTTCAAGACCATTTTGGGAAAGCATCTTATGGAAGTTAGCAATAAGGTTGGTGATTTGGTTACGATAGGCTGGATCTACCTCTTCCCACTCGATAACCACCCCCCCGGCATCTAACTGATGGAGTTTCTCGATTAATCGGGAAAAAAATTCGGTTTGTTTTTTGCTATTTGCGCGGGCTAAGGTCTCCACTGCTTCCGGGTCCCAGACATTACGATTGAAATTGGCTAAAAGAGGCATAAGAATCAGATCGTTTTCTGATGCTAATTCCCTTACTTGAGGATCTGGATCTTCATGAAGTTCTGCTGGAACTCCAGTCATAGTAAACCACTCGGGGCAAAGATGGGTAAGTTTATCGGCGTTGTCTTTGAGGGAGCTAAAGCTATAAGGATCATAACTGGTATAAAATCCCAGGCGGATCGGCTGAGAATTCTCCTTTAAAGAATCAATGTTTTTCGGAACAAATTTATTTCGGGGTAATGGATAATTGGGGAATAATGCTGAGGGAGAGGGTTTAGGAGATTGATAATTTATGACCTCTGATTTTACCAGGGAATGAAGGCTCTTGGAAAGACCAGAGAGCCAGAGAGATCGTTGTAAGTAGGGATGCACAAAAAGAGCCCGGACAAAAGCAATCATCACTAAAAAGCCAATAATGAAGAATGTTAATAATAAAAGACGGATCCATCGCCATCGCTTTCCTTCTGGGTCCAGAA
>Ga0272448_1008087_pt1 | contig 11011 bp, 10 predicted proteins | sample YNPCB0191_FD_202220 | JGI IMG/M metagenome (GOLD analysis project Ga0272448, IMG submission 202220) | Hot spring sediment microbial communities from Yellowstone National Park, WY, United States - YNP-CB-019-1 | ecosystem: Environmental > Aquatic > Thermal springs > Hot (42-90C) > Sediment... | reverse complement strand
GGTTCTATCTTCTTCAATAGCACAATCTTCACAAACCTGTTTATCTTTTTGAATAAGAGAAGTAACTTTAAATTCACCCTTTTGAATAATCTTTCCACAATTACCGCATCTAATCTCTTCAGACATTTTTACCTCCCATAAATTCAATTATTTTTTTGAATTTTTGGTATTCATGGATTTTAACAAGGATTCATCTTCTTCAATAGCACACTGTTCACATACCCATTTTTCTTTATGAATTAAAGATTGAATTTTAAAATCTTTAACATCAAATTCTCTTTTACAGTTGGCACAGATCCATTTTGTATTATCTTTCATACTTTTTTCATAATGCAAAATCGGTGCCAAGATTATTTATTATTATAATTAGAATTAAAATATAAAAATTAAAAAGATTAAGTTACTTTATGTAACATTTAACCTGAGATATTTAGTCCACCATTTTGAGAAGGTTCTGATTGTCCTGGAAATTTTTGTAAGATTTTTTCCCAACTTTCTCTTAATTCACCCATAAGTTTAATCACAAGTTCTATTGGTTCTATTGTTTTTGTTATATTTGCTTCAAGTAATTGTTGATTTAAATATACATAAATTGAAGCAAGTTTTTTTGCTATATCTTTACCTTTATCATAATCAAGAGCAAGAAGAAGTTCTGTAATTATATCTTCTGCCCTGATAATTGCATTGTTTGCTTTATCATACTTTTTTGTTTTTATTGCATCTATTGCCTGATGACAGAATTTTATTACACCATCATATAGCATCAGAACAAGTTTTCCTTGACTTGCTGTTTCAATCTGGGTCTTTTTGTATTCTTCGTATGCTTTACTGGCTGTCATGTATTCTCCATCTATCATTTATATTATCGGTTTTTTTATCATTAAATTGAATAATATGGAGATTATAAACTAAATTCCCATCCTAAATGAATTTTCCCCGATTCAATAAGTTTAATAAAAGAACCTGTTATATATGGGTCAAACTGTGTTCCAGCATTTTCAAGAAGTTCTCCAAGAGCATACTCTTTTAACATAGGTCTTTTTCTATAACATCTTGAAGATGTCATAGCATCAAAAGCATCAGCAACTGCAATTATTCTACTTAAAATCGGGATATTCTCTTTTGATAAACCCGATGGATAACCTTTGCCATCATAACGTTCATGATGATGTAAAATTGCATCTGAAATATCTTTTTCCAGACAGAATTCATTCATAATCTTTAAACTTTCACATGGATGTGTCTTTACTATTTCATACTCTTTCTCTGTAAGAGAAGAAGGTTTTTGTAAAATATAATCATCAATATTTATCTTTCCTAAATCATGCAACATAGAAGAACAGAATAACTTTAGATACTGTTGTAAATTATCTTCTATTGAGATAGAATTCAATATGCACAGACTGTAATAGGTTACTTTTTTGGAATGAGATAAGAGGTTTATATCTTTTAAAAGAAGATTGTTCACATAATTTAAGTATGGAATGTTAATTTTAATACATTCTTCTATAATTTTTTTCATACTTTTTTTATTATAATTATAATATCTTAAAATCTTAGCATATTTTGTGCCAAAAATAATTTCACATATAATGTAAATTAATAAATACCATTTTTTATACTAATAATAAAAGTGTTTCAAAAAGTAACAAAAGTATTTATTTATCTTCTATAATTTCAAACTGAACTGCAGGAAGGATACTATAAAATGACTTTTGATTATAACCTGTCTGTGTTGAAATAATTATGGTTCCTTTTTTGCCTGGTTTACACTTTTCTTTTTCAGCAAAAAGATATAAAAGAACAGTTCTTGAATCTTTTAATTCTGTCTTTTTAATTGTGATACCTTCTAATGGTACAGCAAGAGTCATTATCATATCTTTTGGTATATAATTACCGTTAAATTCATACAATTTCAATATAGCCTCACCACCTGATGGAATCTTTATTATAGTATCTACAGGTCTTATATCAAGAAGAAGAGGTTTTGTAATTGCAATAATAGATTCTTTTCTTTTAACAAGTTGTGTCCATGAAAAAGCCTGCATAAGTTTATCAACAGAAAAAGCCTTATGTCTTACAGGCTTATCATCAACAATAGATTCTCCATAAAAGTTACATAAATATATACCAGTATCTATCTTCTTTGAAGCAGTTACAGTACAATTTAGTATTGTTGAATCTTCTGGAATTATAGCAGGTTTAATCTTTAAAAGGTTACTCATATCTGTCAAAACTCTTATTTTATTATTAAAACCATCTTTTCTTACAGCATAGACTGTAATTTTAGCATTTCCTCCTTTAGGGATATTTATTGCTGAAGGTTCAACAAGTAAAGTGAAATTAGGAATACTTTTATTTACTATCATTCTATACGAAGAAAGATCATTACCGATATTCTGGTTATCAAAAAGTTCAACAAAGTATCTTCCATCTGAAGGAATCATTAAATTATTTATAACAGAATCTGCATGATGTGTTACAAGACCAGAGGTTATATCTACTGAATCATCATTTTCTGCAATAACAGTTCCATCTTCTTTTTTAATTCTCAAAAAAGAATCGATAGGGCTTCCAAGTCTGCGAGCAAAAACTTCTATACTTATTCTATCATCTTTTTTAGCATCAAAATAAAAGATATCAACATCTTCTTTTGAAGAAAGTTTTCCGTCAACAGCGACAGGCAAAGTTAATTTTTGGGCATTTTCATAATTATTATTAAGTTCTTTTTCCATAATATCAGTAAAATCAGTTACAAGATAAAATAGTTCTCTTGATGGAATTTTAAAAACATTCTCTTCAGATAAATTAACAATCCCGGTCTTATTTTTTATTTTTATTTTTTTTTGATTAACTGAAAGATTATAACCTTTTAATTCAACATTTCTTATTTTATTTCTCTTTCCACCTAATGGAAATGTAGAAAGAATATAAGGGATCTTTCCTGCAACAACCCGATAAACAAAATCTTCTCTTCCTCTCCAAAGTGCATCTCTTATTTCAAGCAAATAGAATCCATCATAAGGCACTTTAAAAAAAAGAACAGGATCAGGGTCATAAAAAAAATCATCTTCAAATTCAAGTTCATTTTCTTTTTCATCATATATTGCTATTGTAGCCTGGAACCAACCTGGGACTGTATCTGCGAAATATGGATTTAAACTTCTTGCTTTAACAGCAAAGACAAAATTTTCTCCTTTCTTTGCAAAGAATCTATATCTATCTCTATCACCGGGCATACACTGTCCGTTAATAACAACAGGAAAAGAAAAAATCTCTTTTGGTCTGAATCTCCATTCTTCCTGAATTTCACAAAAAGAATCAACATTAAAGATCACAGGGTTGGATAGACCATCGGGAGTGAGTATTCTTAATTCATAATTACCTGGTTTTACACTTTTTGGTATAACGATTAAAACTGTAAGTTTTTCATCAAGTTGAGCATTTGGTTGTCTCTTAGGATCATAGACTATCTTTTCAAGAGAATTTATTTTTGCTGCAAGTTTCTGCAACTCAAAAAAACTCCACACTCTACCAAGAGCCTTATCTTTTAAGATTAACACTCCATTCTCATCTGGCTTTGCAGTTGCATATTTTTCTAATTCAAAATAATATCTCGCCTGACATAGTTCTAACTCTTTTACAGGCGATTCTATATATTTTAAAATTGTTGCTTTTATATTTTTATCTGAGATATAAACTTCTGTTGCTTTTTTAAGATACTGTCCACCTATTGTAACTGTAACAGTTGTACCTTTCTTTGCTCCAGCAGGATAGATATAACCAAGATGAGGGGGTTCTGCGAAAAGAATGATTTCAAAATTTAAAACAAAAAAAATAAAAAAATATACTTTTTTCACAAAATCTCCGTAAGTCTTCCGCCACGTTTTATATTTTCTTCAGGTCCTGGAATTATTTTAACATCATATCCTCGTGGATGTGGAACTGTACTTTCAGGATCTATTCCAAGTCTTTCATAGATTGCTTCAATTACATCCACAGGATATACAGGTCTTTCTTTTACTTCTTCTCCTTTAGAATCAGAAGAACCTATTACAACACCGCCTTTAAAACCTCCACCTGCCAGAACTGTTGAAAAAACATTCCCCCAGTGATCTCTTCCGCCGTTCCATGGTGGTGACCAGTTTATTTTAGGTGTTCTACCAAACTCTCCACCCCACCATACAATTGTTGTCTCTAAAAGGCCTCTATCATAAAGATCCTCAAGTAACGCAGAAAAAGCTCTATCCATTTCAGGAAGCATAGTATTCATAAACTTAAAATGTTCTTTATGTGTATCCCAACCAGTATAGTTTATAGTAATATATAAGACTCCTTTTTCAACAAGTCTTCTTGCAAGAAGACATGATTGACCGAAGGTATTTCTTCCATAACGTTCTCTTACACTAACTGGTTCTTCAGAAAGATCAAAAACCTTTCCTGTTTTTCCAAGTATCAATTCATAAGCCTGTTCTCTGAAATCATCAGTCTTTATAAAAAGAGGTTCATCTTTCATACTATTGCCCAGAGTATCAAGGTTATAGAGTAGTTTTTTTCTATCTATCTGTCTTTCAAGAGAAACACCTGGCATAGTTATACCCTCAACAATAAAAGGATCTTTATTTGGATCACCTCCTGTTGCAAAAGGTTTATAGAAAGATCCCAAAAATCCTGCTTCAGAGAATCTTCCCTGCGGTGAAGTAATTACTATATAAGGAGGAAGAAGTCCATTATATCCTGCTTTATAACCTTTTTTAAATGAGACAACAGCACCAACTGAAGGATATACAGTTCCTGTTCCTGGTTCTCTTCCTGTCTGGACAATATATGATGCAGTTTCATGTCCATTGTTTCTATGCGTCATACTTCTTATTATTGAATATTTATCAGCATTTTTAGCAAGCATAGGAAGCATTTGATTTATTCTAATTCCACTTACATTTGTCTGAATATCTTTATTAAAAGGGCCTGTATAGTCATAACCTGCCTCAGGTTTAGGATCAAAAGTATCTAAATGTGAAGGACCTCCCCATAACCACAACTGGATTACTGCTTTTGCAGTTTTTTTGAAATTCTTTTTATCTTTGTTATCAAAATTTTTTGCTAAACTTTTTGTCTTTAAAGTTGAAAGAAGAGTTCCTGCAGTAAGACCAAATCCTATCTTTAATATCTCTCTTCTTGTAAAAAGAGTTATATTTTTTCTTTTTTCCATAATTGTTTCTCCATTTAATGTCTGAACAAAAATTCTTTAGAATTAAACAAAGCCCATACAAGATCATTTAAAGCATCATTTAACTCGAGTTTATTCTTTGTCATATATGAAAAGAAATATCTCTTTTCTTCTTCTGAAGGATTTCTTGAAAGGATTGCAAGATAGATATTTTTTACAGCAGTATTTCTTTCTGCACCTGCTGAGATTCTACGAATTCCACTTCCTTCTCGAATCTTTGATAGAATATGACGAGAGTTTAACAGATGTAAGATTTGAAATACTGAAATATCGTTATTTCTTTCAGATTCATAACCAGTATCTCTTGGTGGTCTTCCAAACATTTCTAAAAATGGACTTGTTATACTTCCATCTGCAAGAAGAATGGACCTCTGTTTCCATGGAATAAATGTAAATGGTTCTGGTATAGGACTGAAATATTCTTCTGAAGTATCAGTAACAGAACAGATAGCATCTATAAGAACCTCTGCTTCCAATCTACGCGGATAATATCTTGAAAAAAATTTGTTATCATTTTGATTATTTTTAGAAAATAAAGAAGAACGCTGATATGTTGAAGATTCTGTTATAATACGAAATATATGTTTTATATCAAAGTTATGAGATATCATCTCTTCTTCAAGAAATAAAAGAAGTTCTGGAATTGATGGAGGGTTATCTTCTCTTATATCATCTGGTTCATGGATTATACCTCTTCCCAAAAGCCAACTGAAGATTCTATTTACAATATTCTTTACAAACCATGGATTATCTTTTCTTACAAGCCAATCGACAAATACTTTTCTTGGATCTATATCAGAAGAGATATCTGGTTTTATACCATCAGGGAACACTGGTTCAACAGGAAAGACTTTAGACCTATCAAAGAATACTATCTCTTCTTTCCATTCAGAAGTTGGTTTATATCCTATCTTTGAAAAGAAAGCAGCCATCTGTTGTTGTTTTTTTTCATTCCATTTTGAAATTCTTACACCCATAAAATTCAACGCTACTGCTTCTGCTATTTTTAAAGGAGTCTTTTCAGTAACTGCTCTATAAAAATTAACAGCAGGAGAACGAAAATTACTACCACTTGCAGTTAAAAGTTCTTTTACAAAAGAGTCATAGGGTTTATTCTTTCGTAAAGAATCTCTTATAAATCTTGCATAAGCCTGGACAGCATTAGGCCACAATTTTATTGGAAATTCTGACTTTACCCTTAAAAGATCACACCATTTCATAGACCAGTAATCTGCAAATTCTTTCTTTTCAAGAAGATACGATATTAAATCTTCTCTTTTAGAAGAAGACTTTGAATAAAGAAATTTTTTTGCTTCTTCTATAGAAGGAAGTGTACCTGTAAGATCAAGAAAAACTCTTCGAAGAAAAGTTTCATCTGTGCAGTCATCTGAGGGAATGATTCCTTTTTTTTCAAGAGTTTCTAAAACCAACTGGTCTATTTTATTTTTTATCTTCATTTTATTCTTATAAAAGAACCGGAAATTTACTCTTTATACTTTTAATTGCTATAGCATCAATCTCTACCAACCAGTCTTTACGGCATACTGCACCTTGAAGAATAAGGTAAGGAGTATTTTTTAAAAATTCAACATCAATTATCTTTTTAACTCTTTCATAATCATCTTTATTTCTTAAATATACATTCATCTGTGCAATATCATTTAAAGACGAATTACAAGATAACAGAAGATCTTTAATATTTTTAACAATAACTTTTGTTTGTTTTTCTACATTATCAGGATATAAAACCTCTCCTTTTTTACCTATGCTTGCAGTTCCTGAAATATAGATATGTTTTCTATCACCAAAGATAATCTCTAATCCTCGTTCAAAAGTGACTCCATAAAGAGTTGGTTTTGGCATAAGTCTGGAGCTGATTGGAACAATCTGTTCTTTTTTTATTCTGTTAACAGAAAAAAAATCTGCATTTACATAAGAGTTATCTGAAGATAGACATCCTATACCTGTACTTGCAGGAAAAAAATTTTTTAATCCCTGTTTATAAAAAAAATCTTTTCTTGCTTTTACCATTGACTCATAATTTTCATCAATATCTGCAACATAGATCCATGATCTTACAAAATTGTTATTAAAATTCATCTTTCTATTTTTTAATCTTTTATTAAATTGATTAAAAATATCTTTTGTTTGAAGATAGACATTATTTTTTTTGCTTTTGATACCTGAATTAAAAAGAAGATCATAGTTTTTACCTTGAATAAAGACCTCATTATTATCCGTTAGATGAAAAATTTTTTCTTTTTTAGAATAAATATGCCAGGAATAAAAACATATTTTACCTGTTAAAGGAGGCTGTTGTATTACTGAACAGGGTTTTAACGAAAATTTTTTTATAAAATCAGTAATAAGTTTTACATCCATATCTTCATTATCAAAATGAATTCTTGAAAAAAAGAGAGAATCTTTTGAAAGATTTTCTTTTTTTAATACATTTTCATAATCAAAGATTATTCTTTCAAAAGATTCATTTAAATTATAAGAATTGGGGGTTATTGTAAGATGTAATTCATTATAACCTGAATTTGAATTAAATACAGAATAATTTGCAAAACCAAATTTTTTTTTAACTAAAGAAGTATCTCTTATTTTCATTCAAAAGAGACTGTATCTATAAAAAGAGTAAAATCCTGATCATCAGCAGTCCACAGACCCATTCCAAACTCCCATACTGTCTTCATATCAAATTCTCTTGATGTTTCATTATCCAGAAGATCTTTTAAAGGAATCTTTATTTTATGCCATTCAAAATCAAGAATATCTTCTTTAGTATAATTTATAATATTTACATCTGCAGATCTTTTTCCACCATCAGAAGAACAGGATATATTGAAAGTAATATTTCCAATTTGTGGATATTTTTCATAAGAAGTTTTATCAAATTCAAATCTTATCCAGAAAGATATAGAAGAATAATCTGAAATATCTGTTCCTGCATCAGGTGGCCACCAACTGAACCAGTTCCAACCAAAACCTTTCCATTCAGGACCTTTTACTTTCCAGCAAAGTGCATTTTTACTCTTATATCCTTTATTTGTTGCAATTGATATGACTGAAACTGTTGAAGTTCCATCTTCTTCTTTTGGTGCAGCCCAACCTTTTGCTCTTTTGCCTATCTCTTCACCGTCCCATACAACAAGTGGTTCAACATTTTTTTTTATATTTAAACTTTTTTTTGCAGCATCTACAGAAATAGTTATTAAAATTACAGAAAAAAATACTAAAATTTTATTCATCTTTTTTATCTTTATTTTGTTGTTCTTCAGGTTCTTCTATTTTTTCCTGTCCTTCTTTAACACCTTTTTCAAACTCTGACTTTGCTTTACCTATTGCGCGAGCAAGTTTTGGAATTGCAGATGCTCCGAAGAGAAGAACTATTACAGCAATAATTACTAAAAGTTCACCTTGTCCTATCATATAACACCTCCCACACTTAAAAAACCCAATTAGTTTAAATATACTTTTAAATTGAACTTTTTTCTATTTTTATTCTAATATCCTTAAAACAACATTCTTTGCAAGTTCTTTATCAACAGCAAATTTAGATCTTCCTATTTCAAAGACACAGGAAGGACTATCTTGAATTATTCTTATAAGAGTTCCAGGATAGATTGTCATTGCCATCAATCTATTTAAAATATCATTATCCTGAGTATTTATTGAAATAACAACTCCAACCTCACCTGTTTTCATTCTATCCATTGTTACAGTTACTGGAGTTCCTGGAGTTTCAAATTTATGCAAACCGGATCTATGTCTGTGTCTTCTTCTAAAAAATCCTGAAATTTTATTGAACCATTTTGAAGGAAGAGGATTATCATAACCACAATTTGGACATCTTGACATTGAACATTCTTTTTTTGGAGAATAGAAAAAACATCCCTCGCATCCTGTTTTATCAGAAAGATCTGAATCATATTCCTTTCCACAGAAACCACATTTTATAATCATAAATTTATACCTCGTATAGAAAGAATAAGATGGATAATAAAACCAACACTGAAAGAGATAAAAAGTACCAAAAAAGATATGAAAACACCGGTTTTCAAACCTCTCTCTTTTATATTCATCAGAAATTGTGCAACACATGGAAGAAACAATGTTAAAGTAACAGCAGAGACTATAAGGTTTTCAGAATTCAAGAGTCCTTCTTTTACAAGGTCATATAAACCGCTTGCACCGTAGTCTCTACGAAAAAAACCAAAAAGAAAACAAACAGCAGTCTTATCTGGAAGACCGAGTAGATTAACAGGAACTTTTAAAATTTTTAAAACTATATCAAAGACACCTGTAATCTGTCCAAGCCAGATAAGAAAACTTATCAGGATAAACATTGGAAAGACTTCAAAAAAATACCATTTAACACGAGCAAAAGTTTTTAATACAACATTAGATATTTTAGGGATCCTTAAAGGAGGAAGTTCCATATAGAAGGAAGGTTTATTTCCAGGTATAACATAATTGGACAGAATTCCTGTCAGCATAAATATTGAAAAAATTACAATAGCCCATATTAAAAGAGAAACAGGTTTTGAAGAAAGAAGAGCAACAATGAGTCCGAGTTGTGCAGAACATGGGACAGCAAGAGCTAAAAGAAGTGTAGCAATAAATCTTTCACGTTTTGTTGGTAATGTTCTTGTAACTAAAGTTGCCATTGTAACACAACCAAATCCTAAAACCATAGGAATTACTGCACGTCCTGAGAGTCCGATCTTTTTAAAGATCCGGTCCACAAGAAGAGAGAGTCTGGGAAGATAGCCAGAATCTTCTACAATTGCAAAGATAAAAAAGAAAGAAGTTATTACAGGAAGAATTATTGCAACAGCATAACGAAGACCAAGTGTAAGTATTCCATATTCACCTGAAAAAAGATTCTGCAGAAATATCCATGGAATAAATTTTTCAGTTAAACTTTTAAAAAAAGGATTAAGTATCTTTGTGAACAAAGAATTTTCTAAAAAATCAACCAAAACCCCTGCTCCAAAACGACCAACAAATTTATATAATCCTAAATAAAGAAACAAAAAGAGAATAGGAAATCCTGTTACAGGGTTAAGCATCATTGTATTTAAAAGATCAGCAACTTTACGAAGTCCAACTTTATTTTTTTCTTTTACACATTCTTTACAGATTCTGTTTGATAAATTTTGGAGTGAAAATCCTATTATATAACGCAAGGGATCTTTAAATTCTAATTTAAGTTCTGATATTATAGAGATTATAGAACTCCATGTTTTATCAGAACTTAAACTTTTGACACGATCTTTAAAAAACTCATCATCCTTAAGAAGCATAAGACAGATAAATCTTTTTGGAAGAGCATCTATCTTTTCGGGAAGAAAAGGTAAAATCTTATCAATAGTTTTTTCTATTTGATCAGGATATCTGAAATAAAGTCCTGAATGACCGTGAAAAGATAAGATATGTCTTTTAAGATGAGAGATACCTTCACCTGTTATTGCAGTTGTTACAACGACCGGTACTCCAAGTTCTGATTCAAGTCTTTCAACATCAAAGATCAGACCTTCTTTTTTTGCTTCATCCATCATATTAAGACAGAGTATAAGAGAAAGTCCTGCTTCAATCATTTGAAAAAATAAAGGTAGACTTCTTTCTAAATTTTTAGCATCTACAACATAAACAACTAAATTATTTGGTGAATTTAGAATAACATTACGAGTTACCCGTTCTTCTTCTGTTAAAGAAAGTAAAGAATAGATACCTGGTGTATCAACGATTTCAATATTATTATATTTTCCTTTA
>Ga0272448_1008085_pt1 | contig 11014 bp, 4 predicted proteins | sample YNPCB0191_FD_202220 | JGI IMG/M metagenome (GOLD analysis project Ga0272448, IMG submission 202220) | Hot spring sediment microbial communities from Yellowstone National Park, WY, United States - YNP-CB-019-1 | ecosystem: Environmental > Aquatic > Thermal springs > Hot (42-90C) > Sediment... | reverse complement strand
GTGAAATCCTGGGGCAACGTCCCAGGGGGCGTGGAGTCTATTGGCGCCGAATGCGTTTGTCTCGATGATATCCGTCACGCCAGATGAACCTCCCTGAGCATCCGGGGCGGGTTCAGGTTCAACGCCTCGAAGGAACGGGCGAGGGGTACGCCCTTCGAGTTGAGCAGAGTTCCGTCGCCCCATCACAGGTGAGGGCGCTGTTCCAGTCTCCCTAGAAGGGCTCGCGCATGCCCATTCCTGGGATACCGCTGGTGTGACACGTGCCCCGCATTTGGCGGGAATGTTCCTCGTCCCTACGTCATTCGCCGCTTCCCAGCCAGCCGTCGCGGATACTTATCTGTTGCGGGCTGCCATTTGGTTGCGGCTTAATAGAGTAATGGTCGGGAATCGGCGGATCCAGGGTCACATAGACCTGTTCTTCTCGCCCGTGGCGCTCGATGCTGAAGGGGACTTTGGCGCCAGAGGGGTAGATTCTCAAGCGGTCTTTCAGTTCTGCCGTGGCCAGGGATAGATTGTCCACTGCCAGCAAGATATCGTCGCGGCTAAGCCCAGCGCGCTCGGCGGCGCTGTGCGGGCGCACGGCAGCGATTTTCAGGCCGCGGTCAACCCGCTGCGTCAAGACGCCGAGGCTCGGGGCCGAGTCCGCCGCGACGCCAACGCGAAGTTCCAGCCCGACCTCGGCTAGCGTCTGGGCATAGGGTAGGGATTGCGTCCCGCGCACGTAGCGGTCGAAGAAGGGTGTAAAGTCGCTCTCCGCCACCGCGTTAACCGCCTCCAGGATTTCCGCCTCTGCGTAGCCTCGCCCCGGCCCATAATAGGTGGTGGCGGGCGCCTGGTAGAACTTCCTGTACATCGCTACCAGCACGTCCTCGAGCGATTTGCGACCCCGAGTGCGCCCACGAATTTCCAGATCCAGGAGCAAACCCAGAACGGCTCCCTTGTTGTAATACGAGATCGTCGTGTTGGCGAAATTGGTCTGCTGCATCTGCGGGGAGCGGTCGTAGAACCAGGCGTGAAAGCTGGAATCCTCTGCGGACATGAGCACGCGTCCCGGCGCCATTTCCAGAGTGTGGATTTCCTCCGCCAGGCGCTCGAGGAACTGTTGCCGGGTCCAGACGCCGGAACGCAGCAGGTACAGGTAAGCGCAATAGGTTGTCACGCCTTCGACAAACCAGAGAGAGCGCGTATATTGCTCGCGGGTGTAATCAAAAGGGCCCAGCCCGGCCGGCCGCAGCCGCTTGCCGTTCCAGACATGGAAGAACTCGTGCGCTGCGGTTTCCAGCGCCTCGGCCAAGCCCGCGCCGGAAAGCGCGCCGCGGGCGATGATCTGAGAGGAGTTACGGTGCTCCATTCCGTCGCCAAGCGGAAGTTCCGGAGCGAAATGGAAGATGAAGGTGTAATGCTGGAAATCTGGCTCGGGCATTATTGCCATCTCGGACCGCACAACCTTCTTCACTCCGTCCAGGAGCGCGGAGATGTCCCTGTCCTGCTCCGCATGGCTGTGCACCGCGACGCGGATCGTCTTACCGCGCTCGCTGAACTTGGCAAGAAAGCAATCTGGCGAGATCTCTATGGGTGTGTCCACTAGCAGGTCATAGTTGGCCACTTGGAAGGTCCGCTGCTCGGTGGATTCGGAGAAGCCGCTGATCAATTTCCAGTTGGTCGGTGCCTCAACGGTCAGAGTAAGTGGGTCGGGTTTATGGTCAGCTACATACATGAACAAAGACGGGCCGTTGAGGTTGGCGTGGGAGCTGTCGTACTGGGAAAACGACCCACTAAGGTCGTTGGCGAAGACGCGGTAGTGCACCCGCACCGTGCCGCCTGCCTCGCGCGTGGTGACGCGCCAGGTCTGTTTGTCCAGCTTCGTCCAGGGCAGTTCTTGGCCCTGCACCCCGACGGCTTCGAACTCCTGCACATTCTTGGCGAAGTCATAGATCGCGTAGCGACCTGGCGCCCAAGCCGGCATCACGAAGTCGAGGGTCGGGCCGACCACCTGGGCGGCGGTTATCTCAACCTCCACAAGGTGAGTTGTGGGGCGCAGTAGGCGCAAGCGGTATTGAAGTTCCAGAGGCGCGGGAAGGCAGTTCTGTGCCCCGACGGCGAGGCTCGCCAAGAACAACAAGAGGATCGTAGCAAGCGGCGAGCTCCTCCGCGCCCGGTGAGGACAGACGAGAGGAGCAATCTGCGGCGCGCCCTGGTCTGGCTCAGAGGGTTGGAGAGTCATCGCCCAGCATCTCTTTTCGGATGAGTTTGATGGGGGGCCAGCCAAAGCTTAGGAAGCGGTCATGGAATTCCCTGAGCTTGAACTGGTCACCCAGCTTCTTGCGATAGTCCTCGCGTAGCTTCAGCAGTTGGAGTTTGCCCAGCGTGTAAACCAAGTAGGTGGGATCAGAGGTCCCGCGCATGGCTTCCCGCTCCGCGTTGGCGCGCTCCTGGTAGCCTTCTCGCTCGAAGAAGGCGATCCCTTCTTCAAGCGTCATGCCGCGCGTGTGCATCCGGATGCCCACGATGTACCGGCAGAGCCGCAAAAGCGCTTCGTGGAGCTGGCTGAGCAACAGCTTCGGATCGCCCTCGCCGTAACCTTCCTCGAGCATCATCTGTTCAGTGTAGTGGGCCCAGCCCTCGGCGTTGGTGTCGGCGCCCAGCAGCTTGCGGACCTTAGTCGGCGCGCGTTTCACCCAAAGGAATTGCGTGTAATGGCCGGGAAACACCTCGTGAATTGAGGTTACGCGGATGCCATAACGGCTGAAGGCGCGGAGGTGTTGTTCCCGCTGCGCCTCGTTCCAGTCACGCTCAGGGAGCGTCAGGTTGTAGAACGCTTCACTTGAAGTCTCCTCGAACGGTCCAGGTGTGTCCATAGAGGCGAAGGTAGTGGCCCGCATGAAGGCCGGGGTTTCGGCGACCCGGGGATTCTCCGGTGAGGGGATGGTCACAATCCCGTGTGAGGTCACGAACCAGCGCAGGTCCTCCAGTCCAGCCTGCGTCTCGGCAAGCAGTCTTTCGGCGGCCGGGTGGTCCTGCGAAAGCTCCGCTAACACGGCGGCCGGTGGTTTTCCCGGGTCGATAAGCGCAGCGGTCGCCCTGAAATTGCTCTGGGTCTGGCGCAGAGCCTTCTGGCCAATTTGCAGCAAGCGCCCAAGCGGGATGTCCACCATCTCCTCGTACAGCAGTTTCTTCCGGTAGTTCTCAGCACCAATGGCAAAGCTACCCTTGGAACGTGGAGCGAGGTCATTCTTCAGATATTCCAGGAACCGCTCGTATTCTTCGATGGCGCGCTGGTTGACCTGCGCGAACTCCGCTTTGAGAGCGGCATCCTTGGCCCCCACGATTGCCTGGGGCAGATCCCGGCGCAGGAACTCGATCTCGCCCGCCACCTGGGAAATGGCTATCTGGGTGTACACAGCAGGAGGGTTGGAGACATTTGCGCGGGCGCTCTTGAGGATTTCGGGCACCCGCCGCTCGCGGGCCACGAGTGACTTCAAGCGTTCGTCAATCGAGGCGAAATTGCGCTGCACCAGGATGAACAGGGCGCGACCGATGAGACCATTGTAGAAGTCTGGGTCTTTTTCCCACATCCGAATGTCTTGGAGGTTGAGCAGGCGCGCGCGGATGGAATTCTCGAGCAACAGTGCATCAAGCTGGTTCTCCCGGTCGAGGGATTCTTTCGAGATGGCGGCCAAGTCGGCGAGCGCCTGCTGCGCGCGGGCAATCTCCGCTTCGATCTGGCGCCGGGAGTAAGTGGGCAATTCGGCATCGTAGGCGTGCAGGCCAGCTTCGGTGGCACTGGCTGGATCGAAGTGGAAAAGCCCGTCGAAATACCTGTCTGCAAATTCCGTGAACGCTTGATCAGCGGACACCTGCGTCGGCGAAGCGTCTTGCGCCACGCGGCCGGAGGCTGTGGCTGCTGAAAGGGGTAGTAGAGCAAGCGCGGCCAACGCCAGGGCTGCCAGCAAGGTAGGCTTTGGAATCTTCATCTCATTCTCACTGCCTTGGAGAGTGGCAGAGGGCAAAGCTCCCTGCCGCAAACCAGTTCATGGTTCTGTCGCGGGCAAAAGCAACAGGCGATGAATCGCTCCCTTCTCTACCGCTTCCTCGGTAAACAGCATCGGGAAACTGCGACCGTTGTACCACGCCTCAAATTGGTCCCGGTAATGGGGGCTGAACACCTGGCCGGATTCACCGAGCGTAATATTCTGGACTGAATTGTCGAGATTGGCGAAATCAACCACCATACGCATCGAGACGCCGTGCGAGGGCGCGGTTTGTTTGACCGTGCTGCCGGTCCCGGCCTGAGGAAAGGGACCCACATTCAGCCAGCGGCCGAGAATGCGCAAGCCACCCAGAGGATGTTGAAAGGTCAGCGGAATCGCATCGCCCCACCGCCACTTCGTATGATCCTTTGTTCTGACAAGCTGCGGGATTCGCGAGACACCTTGCTCCAGGCTCCTTATCAGCGTCACGTCGAAATTGGGGTCGCCCGGCGGCAGCCAGCGACTCCAGCGGTTAGCCAGCACGTTTTCCAGAAAAACGGAGCCCATGGGCCAGCGGTAGCTGGCGAGATGGTTGCCCAGTTTTGGTTTAAGGACTCGCTCCCCAAACGCGCGGCGTGTAAGCTGACAAACCAGGGGGGCCACAGACTCGACACGGGCCTCGCCATCCCACGCAGCAAGCACGCTCAGGGCGTATTGAGCATCAGCCCCCTGAACTGGACATTTCGCCGCGGCAGCTAGCACCTGTCTGGCAAGCCAAACGTCATCAAGCGGTCGGATATCGGTCTGGATGCGCAGCATATCTGCAACGGTTAGCTGGCTACCGGCTTCCAGGAGTTCGTAGATGCGTGCTGTCCGGTAGGGTGACGCCCACTTGTGGGTAATGAAGTAGGGATATCCATCGGGCACGATGCGGCCGTTCGCCGTGGCGATAATTCCGCTTGCCGGATTATAGGCGTGGGGGAGGCTTTCGAAGGGGATGTAACCCAGCCATTCGTGGTCATCGGTCGCGCCCGCCGAAGGGATCGAACCATCTCCTTGCTTCCGGATCGGAACCCATCCTGCCGCGTAGAATCCGATGTTCCCCTCCACGTCGGCATACACGAAGTTCTGCATGGGGCCGGCATAGTCGCGCAAGGCCGTGGTGAACTCCTTCCAGTTCTGGGCGCGATTGATCTTCAGGAACGGCAAGCGCAGGCCGCCGGGCTCAAGCGCCGTCCAGCGCAGAGCCAGGTCACGATTGCCTTCATGGGCAACTACAGGTCCGTGGCGAGTGGTTTTGACTGGGAAGGTGTAGTTGTGGCCGCTGCGTATTTTGACAATTTCTTCCCTTATTGTGGCTTCGATCCACTGGCCGTTATGAAGGTATTTCTTAGGGTTGTGGGAGTCGAGGCTTTCAACGTACAAGTCCTGCACATCAGGACCCGTGTTGGTGACGCCCCAGGCGATGTGTTGGTTGTGGCCGATGACGACCGCAGGCAGGCCGGGCAGGCTGACACCCGAGACATTCAAACCGGGTGCCTTCAGATGGATCATGTACCAGACGCTGGGCACGCCATGTCCCAGGTGAGGGTCGTTGGCGAGGAGCGGTTTCCCGGACCTCGTGTGCCTCCCATCCACGACCCAGTTGTTGCTGCCGAGCTCAACGGTCGACTCTTCCGAGGTGGGCGTGAAGGCTTCCAGGAACGGATCAAGCTCAGCTATGCCCCGACGCGCGGCAGGCTGGCCCCGCCTAGGTGAGCTAGGCGGTGAGGGAAAGGACTCGGCCACGGGACGATCGAGCGAGGAATGGTCAGGGAAAAGATCGACACAGAGTTCTTGTCCCACCTTAGCACATACCAGCTGGCGCATCAGCTCATCGTCCCACGACGTGTTGAGGGTCTTAGCCATATTCAGGGCGACGGCGAAGGAGTCCCTCTCCTGCCAAGGGCGTGGCCGATAGCGCAGCAGCAGGAATTCAATGGGTAGGCGGTCCTGATGCGCGGCGATAAAGGCATTCACTCCGCGCGCGTAGGCCTCAAGCATCCGGCGGGAACCGGCGTCCAAATCCTCGGCTGCCCGTTCGCTGGTCTGACGAAAGCCCAGGGTCCGGTTTTCGATATCGAGTTTCAGGGCGCGCTGGCCGAATATCTCGGCGAGCTCGCCGTAAGCTAGGCGACGGCTCAGATCCATTTGCCAGAGACGATCCTGGGCTGTCACGTAGCCCTGGGCAACGAACACGTCCTCAAGGGATTGGGCCCGGACGTGGGGAACGCCTCGAGGGTCACGCAAGATTTCTACGCGGGCCTTAAGCCCCGGCACCTGCACGGCGCCATCCAGTTGCGGCAGACAGATGTGGGTTCGCCAGTAGAGCCAAGCTGTTGCACTCGCCAGGAGCCCCACGATGAACACGACAAGATATACGAGGAGCCGTCGGAGGATTCTCGTAATACGCCGGAATGTCTCTTGCTCCATGGGGATCCTTCTAGTTTGTAGGCAAGGTTCCGACTCCCAGAATTGATACCTCGCCGACAGCCGAGCGGAGGGATATTACTAGAACGCCGGGGCCCCCGCAACGCGCCTAACTGGGGTGCTATTCTAGAAGGATTTCAGTTGAAGATGAGATTCAGCATGATCCGCAACACTGCCAACTGCTTGGGCATGGGCGTGCCCAGATGCCAAGACAATGCAGCCCAGGAAGTCCTCTCTCTGCCCAAGTGGGGCAGCCGGGGATGCTCCCGGTAAGCTGAGGAGCGGCACTAGTGGTGGAACCTCTCACCCCGCCGGCGGAACTCATCGATCCGTTGATCCGGCTGCTGGGCCAGTAATCCTTCCCGAGTGGATGGCAGTTGGCCCAAGAACAGGTCCCGAATCTCTGCCACCCCTTGCTCCATAGGCGAATCCAGCGTCAGCTTCTCCTCTGGGGTAAGGTTGCCGGGGCCTCCTTCCAGTGTATTGGCGGACAGGTCCGTCGGGCGATACTTCCTTTGCGCGTTTCCAAACCCCCGACCATCACAGGCGGGCGGAGGACCGCTCCACAAGAAAGGCCCTTGGCGGCAGGCCCGGAACGTCCTGCTGCCAGGGCGCCAGTGCCGCGACGCCTAAGGAGGTAAACTCCTGGCCGACGCTGGACAGTGAATCGCCTGTTTGTTGGTTTGGGTAGGAGTGGGGCCTAACTTGAGCCTTTTGTTCTTGAACTGGACGTTCCCTTTAGGTGTTGACGCGAGGAAGCAGCGTGAGCTATAGTCTCGTACCAGACGGCTTGTCCGGGCGGCGCTGCGTGGAGGCGCGGTCCGCGCGGACGGGCATGAACTAAGCAATCTCTGCACCCCTCGAATCAGCGCCAGGCGAAGGGTAGAAGGTACACGCCGCAGAGGCAACCAGTAGCGGCGGCAGTGATAGTCGCTCACCGCCCGGAGAGCATCTGCGATGGGGAAGTGCCTGGATAGCTTGCCCTTAAGCCAGACGCCGAGCGCCCTCGTTGTCCTTCTGCTGTTACTCTGGATTGTTTACCGTCTACTCCACTACCGCGCCGAGGGGAAGCGAGCGCGGAGGGAACTCCACCGCTATTCGGACTTACACCTGCTGACGACCACGCTGGCCGCAAGCGGCGATCTGCGAAAGATGGTGGACAGGACCCTAGAGGGGATCCTGCAAGCTCTTGAGCTAGCCCACGGCTGCATACTCCTTCACTATCCCGGACCTGAGGAAGTGAACTGCTCGGTTGCCAAGGGCTTTTCTCGTCGGGCGCTCGCACGACTCGCGGAGAGCCCTCTGCGTGAGTACCTTAGTTCCTGTGCGGAGCGTTGGGGCAGCCTGATGGTCTTTCCGGATCTGCTGCAGCCGGGGTTGCTGGCGGCGCAGAGCCGTGACCTGCTCTTCCAGGAGTTTTGGGATGCCTTCACTGCAGAAGGGGTAAGAACCCTGGTCGCGACAGCTCTCCACACCCAGAACGGCTCAGGTGGGGTGCTGCTGGTGGGCAGCAAGAAGGTGAGGGGCTTCCGGCCCGGTGAACTGCGGCTCCTACTGGGGATTAGCCGCCAGATTTCCGTAACGCTCGGTGCCTGCTCATTACAGAGGAAGGCGGAACGCCACGACGAGGAGTTGCGAGTACTGCACCGTGTAGGCGAAGCGCTTAGCGCCACCTTCGACCTCGACAGGCAGCTCCAGATTCTCCAGCGGGAGTTGAAGGGCTTACTCGGTGTAGCGAATTTTACCCTGGTCTTTCGGGAGTCAGTTAGTGGGCGCCCTGAGACCGTGTTCGCGTTCGAGGACGGCGTCCAGGCGGCGCAGAGTCACCCGGCGGTTGGTGGACCCGCAGAATACGTGCTGCGCACACGCGCTCCCCTCTTTATCCCGCACGACTTCATCGGCACCGCTCGGCGTCTGGGGATCTCACCGCTCGACCCGGCGGTGCAGGCCTGGTGTGGTGTTCCCATTCACTTCTCAGACGGCTCGGTAGCCGTGTTGGCAGTCGTGGATTTCGATCGCGAAGGCCAGCTAGAGGCCCGCCATTTCCACTTGTTGCAGATACTGGCCGGCGAGGCCGCCGCGGCCATAGAAAACGCCCGGCTCTTTCAGCGCGAGCAACGCCGCGCACGCCACCTGGCACTGCTGAACGAAGTGGGGCGAAAAGCCGCGGCGGTTTTGGAGCCTCGGGAATTGCTCAGCTATATCTGCGAGCAGCTGCGTGCGGCATTTGGTTATGACCTAGCGCGCGTACAGACACTGGACCGTGAACGTAACGAGCTGGTGGTGGAAGCTCAAGAAGGCTACGGGGCGAAACTCCTCGGCCACCGCATCAAGCTTGGTGAGGGGCTGGCAGGGGTTGCAGCGGAGAGTGGCGAACCCGTCCTGGCAAACGACATCGAGCAGGACGAGCGCTACATTCCGCTGCACCCCGGCGTCAGGGCGGCGCTGAGCCTGCCTCTGATATACCGAAAACAGACTCTCGGTGTCCTGAGCGTGGAGAGCCTACGCGAGCACCATTTCTCACACGAAGACGTGCTGACTCTGGGCAGCTTGGCCGACCTGCTTGCGATCGCCCTGCACAATGCACGCGCCTATCAGGTAGCTCAAGAGCAAGCCATTACGGATAGCCTGACGGGCCTGAAGACTCACCGCTATTTCAGGGAAGCAATGGAGGCCGAGTGGCGTCGCTCGCCGCGCTCGGGTCGTCCCTTCTCCTTGATCATGCTGAATCTCGACGGCTTCAAGCAGGTGAACGACCGTTATGGTCACTTGGAAGGCGACAAGGTACTGCTGGGCGTAGCGAGGATTCTGGAGGCGCGCTCGCGTCAGTCCAATGTCGTGGCTCGCTACGGCGGCGACGAATTCGCCATTCTGATTCCCGATGCGGGAACAGAGCAGGCAGAGATCCTCGGTGAGCGCCTTTGCGCGAGCTTCGCCGCCGACCCCTATCTGGCAAGCCGCGAGGTCACTGCCAGCATGGGTATCGCCACCTTTCCGGTTCACGGAGCCACCCCCGATGAAATCCTGCGCGCGGCGCAGGCAGGGGTATATCTGGCCAAACACGAGAAGGGCAGCCACGTGCGCGTGGCTTCTGGGGCCTCCGACTCCGCTGCCAACGAATGGGAGCAGCAGTTGCTTCAGGCTTACTTGGGCGTGACTGTGAAGCGCATGTTCTCCACAGGCCCAGAGGCCTTCAGCAAGTATCTGCGCCACTTCCAGCGGGCTACCGAAAACTCCACCGGGCAGACTCTTTCCCTGATGGACACGGTCACGGCCCTGGCCTTCGCCATCGATGCCAAGGATCATTACACCCGAGGGCACTCGCAGGCGGTGGCTCATCTGGCGGCCCAGATTGGCCAGCACATGGGTCTGCCAGAGTCAGAATTGGAAGAGGTTCGTTTGGCTGGCATTCTCCACGATATTGGCAAGATCGGTATTCCGGAGAGCGTATTGAACAAGCCGGCTCAACTGACCGATGGCGAGTACCAAATCATGAAGAACCACACTGCCCTAGGAGACAACATTCTGGCGCCCCTGAAGGTGAAAGCCATCGAACGTATCCGCAAGATGGTGCGCCACCACCACGAGCGTTTCGACGGGCGTGGCTATCCTGATGGTCTAAGTGGCGAGGCGATTCCGCTGGGGGCGCGCATCCTATCCATCGCAGACTGCTATGACACCCTTATTTCCGAACGCGCGTACAAGAAACCGATCCCGCCCCCCCAGGCAGCCCACGAACTCCGTCGCGGCCGTGGGACGCACTTTGACGCAGCACTCGTCGATGCCTTCCTCGACTCGCTGGCCGTGATGGGCGATCCGCGCCGGCGCGTCCCTTTCGAGAACGTTGCCAACTAGGTGTCCCTCGGGAGAGAAATGCGCTGTCTACGTTTTCTTCGCTGCTGGGGGCGGGGCAGCGAGGATGCTGATGGCTTGCCGGAAGCGGCCGCGGACTTCTTCTAACAACCTCTCGGAGTCCTGGCGATGCTTCTCTAAATTGTCCTGCGAAACCACGACGCTTTCTCTCCTGAAGGACTCGACCGCCTCCCGCAGATGGGCGTCAAGGGTTGACTTAGTGCGATCCTCCCAATCCTTCGTCATCAGGGCCATCATACCGACCTGCTTGTACACCCTGTTCGTGGCTTCCAGGGTAGCGTGCTCAAGCTTGGCTCTCACAGCGGCAACACCCTGCTCGCACAAATCCTCGAGATCGCGCCGGAATTGCTTCAGGTGCGCCGCGTACTGCTCGTCGGCGGCTTTCTGTAGCTGCATGCCAAGTTCTCGCGCTGCTTCCGCCTGTAATCCCTGCAACGAGCGACGAAAATTCCCGCGGCACTCTTCCAGCCACGAGTTTGTTTCCTGGGTGAGCTTTTCTGCCGCAGAGCGAGCCAGGGCTTTAAGCCGCTGCTCAGTCTCCTCCAGAAATCCCTCCTCACGCGTTCGGAGTTGGTGGATTGCCTGTTCCAGCACGTCATCAGTCTGCGATTCGAGAACCTGAGCCGACGACTGCCTCAGTTCCTCGACCGTAACCTTTAGCTGTCTGGATGCCTCGTGGACTGCGCTCGCCTGGACTTGGC
>Ga0272448_1008084_pt1 | contig 11014 bp, 10 predicted proteins | sample YNPCB0191_FD_202220 | JGI IMG/M metagenome (GOLD analysis project Ga0272448, IMG submission 202220) | Hot spring sediment microbial communities from Yellowstone National Park, WY, United States - YNP-CB-019-1 | ecosystem: Environmental > Aquatic > Thermal springs > Hot (42-90C) > Sediment... | reverse complement strand
CCCCTGCTCTGCACTCTGCGGCGGCCGTCGGCCGCGTTAGACCGAGGAGAATGGCTATGTACAGGAACAAGCGTCGCGGATTCACGCTCATCGAGCTTCTCGTGATCATCGCGATCATCGGCATCCTCGCCACGATCGTCGTCGCCAACTACGTCACCGAAATCCCCAAAGCCAAGGTGGCCAAAGCAAAGGCCGATATGAAGATGCTCATGGATGCCCTCGACCGCTACAAGCTCAATCACGACGAGTACCCCACCACCGAGCAGGGACTCAAAGCTCTCGTCACGAAACCCGCCACGGGCGACCTCAAGAACCCGGACGCCTACCCGGCCGCCGGCTACGTCCAGGGCATCCCCAAGGATCCCTGGGGCAACGACTACCAGTACGTCTTCCCCGGCTCGAAGGAAGGACTTTACGACCTCACCTGCTACGGAGCCGACGGCAGGGAGGGCGGCGACGGGTTCAACGCCGATATCACCAACCGCAATCTCGCCGGGAGCGAACAGAGGTAGAAAGTCGAGCAAGACTTGAATGAGCACGAGGGATAGGCATGGGGAATATGCCACACGCCATACGCAATGCGCAACGCCCGCAGACCCGCAGCGGCATCGTTCCCCCGCCTCCTGACTCGCGGCTCCTGCCGCTCGGTTCCGCCGATCCGCGAGCCGCTTTCACCGCCGCCGAGCTCCTCGTCGTCCTCGTCATCATGGCTCTCGTCGCTGTGCTCATCCTGCCGTCGGTTGACTCGTTCCTCCCCGTCTACAACCTGAAGGACGCCGCTCGCCGGATCGCAACACTCGAGGAAACAGCACGAGCCCAGGCCATCGTCACCGGCCAACCCTGGGGCATCCTCTACGAGATGGACATCAGCTGCGTCTCCATCCTCAAACGCCCGAAGCCCGACACGCCCCTCAGCGCCATCATCGTCTCCGAAGGCGATCGCTGGGAAAAGCTCACCTCCCAGTACCTCCCGAAGGGCGTCCGACTCTATTGCGTCAACTTCGGCAACATCGAATACTGCCGCGGCCTCGTCGTCATCACCATCCCGCCGACGGGACTGTACTCGCGCCATGCCGTGATCGTCTCGGACGCGAAGGAACGCACCTTCAGCGTCATCACCAACCCCCTGATCGGGACCTCGCAGTTCTACGAAGGCACCCGACGCCTGCCGGAGAAGTAGCATGAGGATCGAGGAACGCGGAACGGGGAGTGCGCGATACACAACACGCGGTACCCGGCGCCGGGGGACGCGTGGCGCCCTCGTTCTCCCGACTCCGGATTCCCTCGATCCCGGAGTTCGACGGGCTTTCACGCTCGTCGAGCTCCTCGTCGCGCTGGCCATCATCTCGGGCGTCCTGCTCTATCTGCTCATGATCCGGAGCGAGAGCTTCAAACGGTCCGCGGATGCCGCCGCCACCATGGAGGCCGCTGCAAAGTTGGAGGAGTTGCTCTCCACGGCGGCCGCCACCCGCTCTATCGAGGAGACGGAAAGTACGACGGGCAAGCTCCAGTACAAACTCCAGGGCGAAGACGTCGCCGACGTGGAAGCTCTGAAGAAGGCCGTCGTCTCGGTGACCTTCCCGGCAGGCGAGGGCACGCAGACGCTCACTGCTCAGACCATCATCCCGCCTCCCGAACCCGCTGAAGAGCAGCAGCCCGCCGAGGACGCGAAAAAGGATTAGACGGAGTCGCAGGTTGGACACATCACGCTCGACGAGCCGAAGTCCGATGTCCGGAGCCCTGGGTCCGAGGGCGGCGACGCGGACAGTGTGGACGGGCACGGCGAACGCGCCGCGCCATTCCGTATTCCGCATTCCTCGATCCGCAGTCCGCTCACCCGCCGGCCGGCGCTGCTTCGTCCTTGTCGAACTGATCATCGCCCTTGCCATCCTCGTCCTCGTACTCGGCTGCCTGTACGGAGTCTTGTCCTCGACAGTAGAATCGCGCAACGACGCCGAGCGGAAGCTCCGCGACGTGAAGCTCCGGGAGGGACTCGTCGCGATCCTTCGCCGCGACCTCCTCGGCGTCTGCATCAACAAGGTCGGCTACGAGAGCTTCTCCCTCACCACCGCAACCGACGGGACTCCCGTCATCTCGTTCGTAAGCTCCGTGCCGCCGACCTATGCACAATTCGGCGCCAGATGGCATCCCCTATCCGTCGTCACCTACAGTCTCAGCCCGAACCCGAGCCTACCGGGCTATCTCGTCCTCGTCCGCTCCGAGACGGAGCTTACCACCGGCCAGGGGCAGGAGTCGAGCGAACCGGTCTACGAGTACATCATTGATTGCCACGCGAGCGTGACCACGAAGCAGGGCGAGCACGAGGAGGAGTGGCACCAACCGACTGCACCCTACTCCCTCGCCCTCACGATGACCCTCGCCCTCGACGATCCCGAGAAAGTAGCGAAGCCTCGAACCGCCGAGTGGAAACTGCTCTTCCCCATCCCGACCGCCGGCGTGGACCCCTTCGTCCCGCCCGAAGAGAAGACCGCCGAAGAAGCACAGGGCAAAGACAAAAGCGAGGAGCCGGCCGAGGAGGACTGAGGATTGAAAAGCGAGAGGCGGAGATCGAGGGCGGCGGATCGGACGGACCGACCAACAATCGAGCCGGTCGTTCGACGTACCTTCGTAGATGACGCCGGTGATCGGCTGAACCTAGCCGCCTGGCAGGAGCGATCCGTGGCCAACGGTCCGGGGGAACGGTTTGTGCTCTGGGTCCAAGGATGTCCGAAGCGCTGCCCGGGCTGCATCAATCCCGATATGCAGCCGATGATCGCGCGGCACCTCGTGCCTGTCGGCGAGATGGCCGACCGGATCCGAAGCGTACCCGGTCTCGAAGGAGTTACCTACACCGGCGGCGAGCCGATGGCCCAGGCCCGTCCGCTCGCCCTCCTGAGCGAACTCCTCCGCCCATGCGGGCTCACGATCGTTTGCTACACCGGTTGCACGCTCGAGGAACTCGCGGCGGCGGGCGACCCGTGGGTCCGGAGGCTCCTCGGAAACGTGGACATCTTGATTGACGGCCCGTACCTCCGGGAAGAGGCCGCCAAACTCCTCTGGCGCGGCAGCCGGAATCAACGGGTCCTCTTCCTCACAGACGCGTACCGACGCCTTGCCGACGAGGTGGATCGCCCCGTCTCCGAGGTAGAGTTCACAGTCACCGCGCAGGGCTTCACCGCTACCGGCATTTGGCCGGAGGGCCTGCTCGAGCGGCTTCGCGACGCGCTGCGCGCCCGCACGGGAGGGGATCGAACTGAGGGCGACTCCGGCGATGGTGCGTCTGGCCAATCGGCACCGCATCCCTGAGGGAGGCGGCAGCGTCCCTCTACCACCCGCCGGCCGCTACTATGCGATTTCCCGCTGATTCTGCGCTACCATGTAGCTAATGGATACCTGTCGCCTGACAACCGCTGACTACTCCTTCCGGAGATAGCTGATGCTTTGCCCGTTCTGCCTCGGAGAGCAGCGCTTCAAGCTGGAGAAGGCCGATGGATCGGTGGCCGCCTCCTACGTATGCCCCGAGTGCATGGAGCCGATCCCGGCCCTCTACGTCCAGGATTACCGCAGGTATCCGCCCGTGGTGGTGAGCGCCGTCGGATTTCGCGGGCACGGCAAGACCGTCTACTTCGCGGCGCTCTTCTACGCGTTGAAGAAGCTCCGTCTCGCACGCCAGTGGCCCGACTTCTGGACGCGAGGGTTGAACGAGGAGAGCCTCGAAACCATCTACCACAATGTGGACATGCTGGCCGACGGTACTTTGCCGAACTCGACGCCGAAGAACTTCCCGAGACCCACGCTCGTCCAGGTCAACGGCATCCCTGGCCAGCCGAACTGTACCTGGCTCTGCTACGATACGGGGGGCGAGGCGTTCGAGAGGGCAAGCCTCTTGAGAGAGAATGCGCGTTTCGTCGCCCGGGCGCGGACCGCCGTGTTCCTCGTCGCCCTGCCGGGAATGAAGGATCCTGCGAACGAGATGTACAAGCTCCTCAACACCTACGCCCTGGGCATGGCCGAGATGGGATCGGATACGCGCAGGCAGCATCTGGTGATCGTCTATACCAAGGCCGACGAGATCTCCGGACTCGCCGGGCGCTGGGCATACTTGAAGGACTACCTCCTCCGCAGCGGGACCGGTCTCGCTGACCAAGAGCGCTACATGGACGAGTTGGCGTTCGTCTCCGAAGAGATCCGCGCATTCACCAGTGCCGAGCTGGGGGCGGACGAGTTCCTCAACCTGGCCAGGCACAGTTTCTCCAGCGTAAGCTTCTCGATAGTCTCGGCGCTCGGTGCGAAGCCGGGCGAGCGGCGACTTCGCGCCGCGGTCATGCCGAGGCGCGTGATGGACCCGATCCTCTGGCTCATGGACTGCTCGCAGAGATCGCGCAGCCTCCTCCGCCGGCTACTCGACAGATTCATCGGCTGAAGTACCGCGCGGCGGGGGGAGTCTGCGTAAGAGGGTATGCAGGATGAATGGCGGATGCGAGCCACCAGACGACGCGGAGCGTCGCCCGCACTCGCCCGGTCCCTCTGCGTCGGCGTGCGCTTGCGGGGAATCGGAGCCGAGGACGAGGAGGGGCGTGTGGAGTCCGAAGAGCTGAGTAGAGACCGGCTGGATGGGGCCGTCGGCACAGGCTCCCCTTACGACGCGCTCGTCGCGGCATCCCTGGGAGATGTCGAGGCAGTCTCCACGCTCCGTTCGCTCGCCGCACACGGCGACGGACGCGCTCGCGAGGCTCTGCTCCAACTGCTCGGCGATGTCCCGCCGCTCGTCCGCGCGGAGGCCTGCCGGGCGGTGGAGGCCCTGAGCGAGCACCGTGCCGTCGGCCCTCTGCTCGATCTGCTCACCGACCCGGAGGAGCATGTCCGCGCTGCAGCCCAATCAGCCCTTCTCGCCTTGTGTGCGAAGGCTCCGGAGCCGCTCCTGGAACGCGTAGGCTGGGAGTGTGCCGAGCGGCAGGTCGAGATCTGCCGTTTACTCGGTCGGATTCGCGATCCGCGCGCAGCGGACGCGCTCGTGCCGCTCGTGGACACCCCCGATCCCGGCGTCCGGGACGCGGCCTGGCGGGCGCTGGAGGCCATCTTCCTGGCCGTGGAAGCGCAGCCTGCCGCTCCGGTGTGCAAAACCTGCTTCGCCCGGTTCGTCCGCCGGAGGAAGATCTGCGCCGGGACCTGGGCTGTTGACTGGTACGTCTGTCCGATCTGCGAGAGGAGCCGAGACGCTCTCGTAGGCGCCGAGTACATCGCCGCCTGCCTCGACCGAAACATGCGGGACGAGTTCGCCCTCGCAGACGGCGTCCTCCGTGTGAACTGGCTGAGGCGCGAGACACTGGGCGAATTCGACTGGGCCGAGATCGTCCGGGCGAGCGACTACGAGGTGGAGCGGTTCTGCCTTCAGCTTGGGAACGACCCGGACCCCGCTCGACGGAGGCGGTACAAGAATATGCGCTGCTTCCTGGCCGAGCGTTGCCGTCTCTCGGAGCAGACGATCCGCATCCTCCGGAGGACCTTCGTCCGCGTGGAGAACCCCCGGCCACCGGGGCTCGGCGCTCATCGTCTGAGACTTCGCTTCCGCAAGTGGCAGGATGTGATCTGGCACGAGTGGCGCAACAGCGCCGACCCGACCTATGCCCGGCAACTCCTGGAGCTCGTCGCGGACGAGCCGGCGGATTGGCGGGCGAACGTCCTCGTCACGGCCCTCGGCTCCTCCTACGGCCTCGCGGCCGGGGCGCTGCTCTACACCGTGGGCCGGATGGTCGAGGCGTTTGCCGCTGCAGAGATCGTCCATGCGGTCGGGGCTGTGCCGTGGGGCCTGGTGATTTTCGGAGCCACCGCCCTGGCCGGGCTTGCGGCTCTGATCGGGTCGCTCTGTATTCGCCGCCGCCTGACCTGGGGGATACTCCTTTCCGCTCTGGAGCGGCTCCCGTGGGGGCTGCACAACGCGTTCCTCCTGGGCATGTACCTGTTCCCGCCGCTTGCGGTGGTCATCGGGGTGATCGTCGGCCTCGCCGCCGAGGTCCAGGCGGGCCTGGTCGCCGCCTTGTTTTCGCTCCTGTTCGCAGTGCCGTTCGGCCTGCTGATCATCGGCCCGGTACTCACTGTTTCCGGGTTGACGCGGGACGCGCGACCCCGGGGAGACGAGTCCTTGCTGCGTGCATGCTTCTGGTGGCAGGGGCGGCCGTATCCGTCGGAGGTCGAGGAGGCGCTGTGGATCGCGCACCAGCCGCCATGGGGCGACTACCTGCGCGACCTGGCACGTCGCAAGCAGTCGCCCCCGCCCCTGGCACTGCTCCTCCGGGCGCTGAGGAGCGACGACTGGTTGGAGAGCTTCCTCGCCCGGCACACGCTCGCGAGTCTCGGCGGCCAGGTAGCCGAGTCGCTCCAGGCCCTCGCACGCAACCCGTCGTCCGATCTGCGGGATACCGCCGCGTGGCTTCTCCGCTGCATTGCGGGCGAGACCCAGCGCAACTTCGCCCGCCGATATCGCAACGTCCTATGCCGCTACCACCTCGTCCAATTCGCGCCGCACAAGCTCCGACTCTCCCGGCTCCTGCCGGTCACCTACTACGGCTGCAGGGTCTGCCGGCAGAGCCGCGAGTTCCTGGAGTGTCCCGGCGGCGCGGTCGCCGTACTCAACCGGGAGCTTGTCCGCGACTGGGTGATCCGGGACGGCGTCCTACGGGTCAACTGGCTCGCCTTCCGGAAGCCGTTCGACTTCTCCTCCGTCGAGATCAGGCTCGCTGACGACAGGGAGGTCGTCCGGTTCTGCGAGACGATCCGCTCCGACGCGGACGAGCCTCGCCGAAGAGGATACGGGAGGATGCGGTGTACCGTCTGGAAGCGGGCGAAACTGGCGGAGGATACGATGCGGATTCTGAGGGAGACGTTCGGCGAGGTGGAGGCGGGGGAGCGGACGAGGGACATTGCAAGACGCGGGATACGAAACGGTACGGGACGTCTGCCGTCGAGTTCGGACTTGTTCCGAGGAGGTGATTCATGAGCGGTCGGAAGGATTCCTTGTTCCTGCTCGCCCGTGAGATCGAGGCGAAGCTTCAGCAGATGCGCGAGGTCCACGATCTCCGGGCGGAAGTGGAGGGGTTGCGGCAGCGACTGGCCGCGACCCTCGAGGGGTTGTCTCCCGGCCTCCGAGCGACCTTCGCCGGCGAGGTGGCGCGCGTGCAAGCCTGGCTTGCCCAATCCGAGCTGCCGGGCCTCGGGGCGCTCGGCATGTTCTCCAGCGGGGACAGCTTGCGGGCGACCGTCGACCGGCTCGAACGGCTGGCCGTGCAGGCCCGCGCCCTTCAGGAGGAGTTAAGCGTCGGCCTCGTACGCAAGGCCGACGAGATCGGCAAGCGGCTGGCCAAGCGCCTCGCCGCTGTCGAACGGCTCTACATCGCCCGCAGGGAGCTTCTCGGCCTCTGGGGGGCGCAGAGCCAGATACAGGCCTGGGAGCGGACGCTCGCCGACGCCCGCCAAATGCTCGAACACGAGCAGTACTCGACGCTCGAATCGGCCCTCTCGTCCCTCGCGACGGAGATCGGAGCGCGGATCCAGTTCGCCGAGGAGCAGGAAGCAAAGCACCAGAAGCGGCTCTACCTCCTCAAGGCCCTGCGGCAGGTCTGCGCGGAGCTGGGCTTCCGGGAGGTCTCCGAGCCGCGCTTCGAGCGCGAAGACGAGCGCGGTAGCCGCATCGTATTCACGGTGGATACGCTCGACCGCGGCCAGATCGCCTTCACACTCTCGCTCGACGCGATCAGCAGCTTTTCCGAGATCGCCGACGAAAAGTGCTTCGAAGAGTTCGGCCAGCTCTCCCGGTACCTCGAGGAGGAGTTCGGTATCCGTACCGAGTTCAAGACCGAGGACGGTCGCCCCATCCCCAAGCTCCTCCGCAAAGGCGAGATGGACCTGCCCGGCGACGCTTCGAAACGGGCGGAGGCGTGAGGCCGCGGGCACCTATGACGGGCAGCCGCACGTCGTATCCGACCGGTCGGACGGGGCCGAGGCCAGCCACGCGATTGCTTCGCCTGCTGAATTACGTTTAGGATTGACTGTAAGGAGACACAATGTCCGTCTGGATCAAGAACCTGAAGACGAGCCTGGAGGAGCGCCTGGTCGTAATCCTGCATGGCAATGTCCGCGACCGGTACATTGACGAGAGGGGCCGGGTGTACGAGAACCTGACAGGGCTGCTCACCGACATCGCCCGCTCGCTCGAGGTTGCCTTCTCGGAGATGGTATTCTACGATCCGGTGAAGAACGAGGTCCGCGTCAACCTCCGGCAGCCACCTGCTTCGTCCACTCCGCCGCCGAAGGCCGTGAGCAGCGAGCTCGCCGGGACCACGCCAGACCCCAAGCTTGCCCAGAAGGCTCCGCCCAGCCGCATCCTCGAAGGCTGGGCTCGCCAACTCACCGTCGCCGACCAGAATCGCTTCGCCGTCCTCTTCTACCTCGACAAGCTCGTCTCCTACAAGACGGCCTACCAGGACGACGAGAGAGAGATCCTCCTCCGCCTCGAAAAACTCATCGAGAACATCACCCCCAACCATCGGCTGATCCTCGTCGCCCTCCAGGATACGCTCGTGCCCATCGAGCTTTACACCAACTCGCCGAAGACCTACGTGCTTCCCGTCCCCATGCCGGACAAGGAAGACCGCGAGACCTACCTCAAACACCGGCTCGGCGATCACCCGCACCGCGAACTCGTCGCCGATCTCACAGACGGCCTCTATCTCCGCGACCTGGACAACATGGTGGACGACCTGACGGAAGAGAAAGACCTCAGCACCCGCGAAGTCCGCCGGATCGTCAACAAGTACCGCATCGGCGAGGCAGAGGACCACTGGGGCAAGCTGTCCATCGAGCGGCTCAACGGTGCGCTCCGCTGGTTCGTCGAGGAGGAGGGCATCAAGGGCCAGGACGAGCCGCTCCGCAAGGTCGTGGACATGCTCTGCCTCGCCCGCGCGGGACTTTCGGGCGTGGCCAGCGGCACCCCCTCCAAGCCCAAGGGCGTCCTCTTCTTCGCAGGCCCCACGGGCGTCGGCAAAACTTTCGTCGCCAAGAAACTCGCCAAGTTCCTGTTCAGCACAGAGGACGCTTTCCTCCGATTCGACATGAGCGAGTACAAGGAAGAGCACACGGTCTCGAAGCTCATCGGCTCGCCCCCGGGTTATGTCGGCTACGAGCGCGGCGGGATGCTCACCAACGCCGTCCGTCAGAAGCCCTTCTCCGTCATCCTGTTCGACGAAGTCGAGAAGGCACATCCGAAAATCATGGACATCTTCCTCCAAATCCTCGACGAGGGGCGGCTCACCGACAGCCGCGGCCAGACCGTATTCTTCACCGAAACCGTCATCATCTTCACCTCCAACCTCGGCACACGCACGACGCCCGTCAACGAGCGGGCCGAACTCGACAACATCCTGCGTGCGAGCGATGTCGACCTCGAGGAGAAGAAGCGGCGCGTCCGCGAACACTTCACACGCTCGGTCGAACGCTTCTTCATGTTCGAGATCTCCCGCCCGGAACTCCTGAATCGGATCGGGAACAACATCGTTCCGTTCAACTACATCCAGGCGCCCGAAGTGCAGAAGAAGATCGTCAGCTCGCATCTCCGGCGGATCAAGGCCGACTTCGAGGATCGCTATCGCTCGGCGGGGCACCAGGTCGTCTTCGAGGACAGCGTTGCCGAGTGGCTCGTGGATCGGTACGGGGAGCAAATGGCGCAGTTCGGCGGCCGCGGGATCACGAACGCTCTCGAGGACGAAGTGATGATGCCGCTGGCGAAGGTAGTCCTCCGGGCCGAGTACGGCGGCCGGAAGGGCGTCACCATGCGCGTGCGAGCCGCAGCCGGCCGTCCGGGGATCGAGGTGACCGAGGCGTGACGCATGGCCACGAGTCTTCGTGAAGGCGGTGCCACGGTCGCGGCGTCCGGCTCCGGCAAAGCGGTCCTCGTCCTCGACGCCTCGGAAAGCGCAGAGACCGCCCAGTCCCAGATCACCAACCTCGCAGCCGCCGTCCTCGGCGGACTGCCCGCGACAATCCAACGCCAGCTCTTCTTCCTCGGCAATCCGGAGCCGTATCCGCAGGCCGACCTTCAGCGATTCGCCGTCCGATGGTTCGAGGAGAATCGCCGGCGCGTCAGCATCGTCGCACCCGTCTTCGAGGCGCTCGGCGACGACATTGCCAGTGTCGTCATCATCGGCTGCGGGCGAATCTACGACCTCGAGGACTGGGAAGGCACGCCGATCCTCGACCGCACACTCCTCGTTCGCGTCGGGGACTCGCTCCAAGCGCCCCCCGGCCGCCTCGAAGAGCTCGCGTCGCCCGCCCCCGAGGAGATCCTCAGCCGATTGTGCGACCCCGTCGCCCGGGTCGAGATCTCCGGGTCGGGTTTCATGCCCATCTTCTGGGACAACCGCGGCTACCGACTCGAGGTCGCCTCGGGCCGTGCCACACTCGGCGCCGCAAGACTCGAAACCTACCGCGTCCGAGTCGCCTTCCTCATCCTCGACGGCGAGAGACTGACCGTCCGCTCGCGGCGCGAAAGCGGGAGGGAAGTACTCGAGCAATTCCCTCCGACGGGGGCGGAGCTCCCGCCGGCCACGGCCGGCGAGCTCGGCCCCGAAGAGCGGGCCGTTTTCCGAGACGCATCCCAGGGCCGCAGCTTCAGGTGTCCCCGTTGCCGGAAGGAGCACCCCGCCGACACGCTCCGCTGCATCGAAGGCTCCGTCATCCTCGGCGAGTCCGTCTACCCGACGCTCGAGCGCGCGAAAGCCGCCGGCTTCGTCCTCTTCGAGCCTCGGGCGGAGCGTGTAACCTTCCGCGTCCATCCCTGCGACGTGCTCCGACTCGGCGAAGCCACTGTCGCCCTCAGGGAAGGCTCGCGCGCCCTCATCTATCGGTTCGACCCGGTGCAGACCGTCTGGGTGAACACGCACGAGACCCTTCGCCCCTATCAGCTCGTCGGGGGAAACGAATATGCCATTCTCCTGTGATCGGACCGGATTCCCCCTCGTCT
>Ga0272448_1008081_pt1 | contig 11019 bp, 7 predicted proteins | sample YNPCB0191_FD_202220 | JGI IMG/M metagenome (GOLD analysis project Ga0272448, IMG submission 202220) | Hot spring sediment microbial communities from Yellowstone National Park, WY, United States - YNP-CB-019-1 | ecosystem: Environmental > Aquatic > Thermal springs > Hot (42-90C) > Sediment... | reverse complement strand
CACTTACAAATTCTATATATATAACTGCATTACCTCACAGTGGGAGGAATTTAATCAGAGTCTGAACGTAGACTCCGATGTATCAAGGTACATAGACAAAAACAGGGAGCTTAGACTCCGGGTAAATACCGTGCTGGATAAAACCGGATCCCAGGAGGAGCTTTTGAGCATACCTGAACTTGAGTTGAGCGGGGTGGCGAATTAATGGTCATAATTGAAGAACTCGTAAAGAAGTACGGTAAATTCAGGGCTGTCGACGGACTTTCGATGGAAATAGAGAAAGGCCATATATATGGGTTCGTAGGTCCCAACGGCGCCGGGAAAACAACTACCATGAAAATAATCGCCGGCCTTTTGAAACCCACCTCCGGCAGGGTTGTGGTAAACGGGGTGGACATTGCGGACGACCCGCGCGGGGTAAAGAAAAAAATCGGTTACATGCCCGATTTTTTCGGAGTTTACGATGACCTCAAGGTTACGGAATACATGGATTTCTATGCGGGCGTATACGGCATGGACAGGCGCGAAAGCGTCAAAATCGCCGGAGAACTCCTGGAACTGGTAGACCTCACGGAAAAGAAGGACTCTTATGTCGATTCGCTGTCACGAGGGATGAAACAGAGGCTTTGCCTTGCAAGAAGCCTTATACACAATCCGGAGCTTCTTGTCCTCGACGAACCGGCTTCCGGGCTTGACCCGAGAGCCAGGGTCGAAATGAAGGAAATACTCAAGGAGCTTAAGGATATGGGAAAGACTATCCTCATAAGCTCCCATATCCTTCCCGAGCTTTCCGAGATGTGCACATCCATAGGCATTATAGAACGCGGGAGGATGATCGTCAGCGGTACGGTGGAAGAAATCATGAAAAAGGTTTCACACAAAAGGGCAATCAGGATAAAAGTGCTCGGGGAGCTTGACCCGGCAGTGAGGTTTTTACAGGAACAGCCTTACATCGGTTCAATCTCCGCGGGAAATGACCATATAAACGCCGACTTTGACGGTAACGGCGAAACCATGGCACAGCTTCTGAAAGGCATGGTAACAGCCGGCATACCGGTCATGTCGTTTTCGGAAACGGAAGGCAATCTCGAATCCATATTCATGCATCTTACAGGGGGAGTGAACGACAATGCAAATTAACCCGATTATTTCCAAGGACTTGAAAATAAAAATGAGGGGCTGGAAAGCGCCCGTCCTGCTGACCGTATACATGGTTTTCCTCGGACTGGTAGTGTTCTTGAACTTCTTCGGTTCAAGGATTTTCTCCCCGTATGACTATTACCAGTTCAATCCGGCCGTGGCTCTGAATTCCTACAACTCGCTTGCGACACTACAGCTTTTGCTGCTGATGTTCATCACCCCTGCACTGACGGGGGGCATAATAAGCGGCGAAAGGGAGAGGCAGACCCTCGACCTTTTGCTCTGCACCAACCTCCCCACCTCCTCCATAATCACCGGCAAGATTGTTGTGGCAACGGCGCATGTGCTCCTGCTTATAACGGCTTCACTCCCGGTCATGGGCACGGTGTTCCTCTACGGAGGCATAAGAATCACGGACCTTCTGCTCCTGTTCGCCTTTTACCTTGCAACCGCCCTGATGCTCGGAAGCATGGGAGCGTTCTACTCCTCGATTTTCAAAAAAAGCTCGGTATCAATGATACTTTCCTATATAACCCTGATGGTGTTCCTTGTAGGAACCAGTATAGCCTATACGATGTGGTCCTCATTTTCCTCCCGTTACACCGGAAAGCCCCCGGATATCGCACAGGCAATGTACTTTATGTTCGCGAATCCCTCGTACGGCTTCAGCTCGCTGGTTGAAGGCGGAAACCAGGGAATAGGCATTCCGTTCGTAGGAAATATATTCAGCTTCGGGATGTATGGTCCATATGGCGGCATGCCGTACGGTTCCGGCTCAGGGATGGTCACGACGGCAATTAAGCCGTGGATGGTAAACATGGCATTTGATATAATTATATCGGCAATATTCATCACCCTGGCGTCAATAAGGATAAAGCCCATAAAAAGGCTGTGGCGCAGGAGAAGGAGTGGAATAAAAATAAGCTTATTGCATGCGGTGAACCATTTGGAGAAAACCGTCGGTTCATCTCGTTGAGAAAATCCAACGTCACTGACTCGGCATCCGGGCTTCGGCAGTGACTACGAATTTAAGAGGAATTAGCCTATGGACATAAATGACATATACAAGTCAATAAGGCCCCTGAAGAACAGGATCCACCTCTCAAAGGCCGTTTTATGCCTGTCCTGGGGCTTGACAGCCGCCGGCGCGGCATCATTGGCGCTTGCCCTGTCAGCGTTTTTTCTGCCGGTCCCGTTCATTTTAAGGGATATTTCTGTAATCTGTGCGGCGTCGATAGCCGCTTCACTGGTTGTTTCCGTCTTTTTCAGGCCAGGGAACCTCAAAGCCATGAAAGTCGCCGACTCCCTCGGCCTTAAGGAAAGGCTGGTTACGGCATACGAGCTGCGGGACAGCCTGGAGCCGATTTCGCGGATACAGCGGTACGACGCCCTAAAGGCTTTATCAAAAGCCAACCCGGCTTCAAAGTACGCCATAAGGTTCCCCAGGTACCAGGCCCTGGCTTCCCTTGTTTTAATCGCCGTAACGGCTCTGACGCTTTCTATCCCGTCGCCGTCGAAGGAAAAGGCGGCCGTGATGGAAAATGTCCTCAGCGAGGTAAAAAAGCAGGCTGAAAAGATTGATCAGGAAAGAAAAGAGCTGGGTAAGAAGGCCAACCTTTCCGAAAAAAAATTGCAGGAGGTCAACAGGAAAATAGATACGCTTTTAGCGGAGCTGAAGAAATCCGACTCCGAAGCCAAGGCCGTAAAAGCGCTTGCTAAAACCAAGCATGAGCTTGAAGAGCTGAAAAACAAAGGCCTCAACGATGACCTGAAGACTCTCGCGGGCAGAATGGAGGAAAACCCGCTGACCAGGGATTTCGGGCAAGCCCTCAAGCAGGGCGATATGGCCGAGATGAAAAAAAGGCTCGAGGGATTGAACGAAAATCTTAAGGGCATGGACGCTAACTCAAGGAAGGAGCTGGCCGAGCAGTTCAAAAAGGCTGCCGCTGAAGTTGCGAAGAGCGGGGAGCTGGCCCGGAACCTTGCGGCTCTGAGCAGGGAAATATCCTCCGGAAATCTTGACGCCCTGCAAAGCCGGATGGCCGAACTGGGAAACACGCTTTCACAGCTTGCTCAAAGCGACAGCGCCCTTGCAAGCGCCATGCAGCAGTTTGAAAACGAGATGCTGCAGCAGCTTGCCGACTCGCTTGACGACTCCAGGCAGCAGATTTCCGACCAGGCGGGCAACTCCGCCAGGACCGCGCAAGGTTCAAGCCAGGGCGAGGGCAACCAACCCGGCGGCGACGGCAAGGGAAATCAAAGCGGGCAGGACGAGGACGGCAAGTCGAAACGGGGCGGGAGCGGAGCGGGCAACCAGAGTTCCGGCGGCGACCTCGGTTACAGCGGCGAGGAGTCAGGTTCGGGGGCAAGACAGCCCGGTCAGAAGCAAATGAGGGAATACGAGGACGTCTATGTTCCATCCAGGCTTGGCGGGGATTCCGCAAGCTCGCAGGTAAAAGGCGCAAAAACCGCGTCGGGTCAGAGCCAGTGGGCCGAAAGCGGCAGCATGCCGGTGGAAAAAGGCGATACGCTCCCTTACGACCAGGTGCTTGGCGAATACAGGAGCCAGGCCATGCAAGGCCTTGACGACAATCCCATTCCGCCGGTTATGAAGGACATAGTGAGGGACTATTTCACCTCGCTGGAATAAAATGCAAGTTCCCCAGATGTATTCCTTAACGGCCGGCTTTAATGACTGTGATACGGTAAACCTTTGCAGCGTGACACTTCGCGAACAGGCTCTAATGTTATGACTTGCTCCAATGCGGGCGCTGGTGATTCGGAGTCCGTTCCTTAAGCACCAGCGCCTGCGACATCCGTGTCGCAGGGTTCCGCATTCGAGCTTCGTCATAACACCCGGGATCCGGGGCAATAATAAGGGGACATTCCCAATTCTAGAAGTGAGAAGTGGGGAAGTGAGAAGTGGGAAGTGAGACTAAAATCCAACCTCTCACCTCTCACCTCCAGCAAGAGGTGTGTCCCCTTACATTAGACGCCTGTTACGCTCGTGTCAATGCCGCATCCTGTTTACCATATCACAGTCCTATACATACAAATACATATGGCAATGGCTTTTTGCTTAGATATGTTCTTTCTATTGGCAAAGTAACGAAGTACTATTAAAATAATAAAATAAATACGGTAGATCATGGAGCAGGGGGTTAACATGGACATAAGCGGCACGGATATAAAAAACATCATAGATACGGTGGCGAGGATAGAAAATGAAATTGCAAAACAGATGGTAGGCCAGAAGGACTTGATCAGGCAGGTGGTCATATGCATACTTTCCGGAGGAAACGTACTCCTCGAGGGAGTGCCGGGGCTTGGAAAGACCAGGCTGGTGAAGATACTTGGGAAAGTGCTCGACCTCAAGTTTTCAAGGATCCAATTCACCCCCGACCTCATGCCCGCCGACGTTGTAGGCACGAACATCATAGTGAGGTCGGGCGATGAAGGCGGCACGTTCAGTTTTCAGCCCGGCCCGGTCTTCAGCAACATCGTGCTTGCCGACGAAATCAACAGGGCGACTCCCAAGACCCAGAGCGCGCTGCTTGAAGCCATGCAGGAGCAGACAGTCACCGTGGGGAATACAACCTACAGAATGCCCCAGCCGTTCTTTGTGCTCGCGACGCAGAATCCCATCGAGATGGAAGGCACATACCCCCTCCCGGAGGCCCAGCTCGACAGGTTTCTGTTTAAGCTGAACGTCCCGTTCCCTTCATTGGACGAGCTTATGGACATAGTATCGATGACAACCGGGAATGCCGAAGAATCGCTCAATAAGGTATCAAGCGGCGAAGAGATCGTTGCCATGAGGATTGTTGCCCGGGAAATACCCATTGCCAGACCGGTTATGGAATTTGCCCTTAAACTTGTGCTTGCCACACATCCGGACAGCGAATACTCGCCTTCCTCATCAAAAAAATATATCCGCTTCGGCTCAAGCCCCAGAGGCGCGCAGGCCGTTATCACGGCAGCGAGGATTCGCGCGATGCTCGACGGGAGGTACAACGTGGCCTTCGAAGACATTAAGTATGTGGCTTATCCGGCTCTGCGCCACAGGCTTTTCCTGAATTTCGAAGGCCTTTCGGAAGGCATTACCCCGGACGACATGATTGCGGAAATTATTAAAGAACTGAGTTTAAGAAGCCGTTAGCATATGTATGCTGATGTATGGGACTGTGATATGGTAAACCTTTGTTTACCGTATCACAGTCATTGAATGGATAATGGCTTATTACATTAAGAGGTCTTAATGAGCGAACTTTTTGACGGCGAGTTTCTAAAAAAACTCCAGCAGCTGGTCATTGCATCAAAAATAATTCTTGCGGACGGATCCGGAGGCAACAGGAAATCCAGGAGCAAGGGCAGCTCGGTGGAGTTTTCGGACTACCGCGAATATGCGGCCGGGGACGATTTCCGGCGCGTAGACTGGAATGCATACGGCCGTTTCGAGAAGCTTTTTATAAAGCTCTTCATGGAGGAAAGGGAATCCCCGGTCAACATATTCATCGATACGAGCAAATCGATGGACTGGGGCGAGCCCAATAAAAATACGGCCTCAAGAAGGCTGGCCGCGGCTCTTGCATATATAAGCCTTGCCAATTATGACAGGGTTTCGCTGTTCTGTCTGAGTAACAGCGCCGAAAAAGTGAAGCCGGCAATGAGGGGCAAATATTCATTCGGAGAAGTGTTGGATTTTTTGGAAAATGTGGAATACAAGGGCCCTACCGACCTGTATGAGGCAATGAGGTCCTCCGGCCTGAAAGCGGCAAGAGGTATTTCTATCTTAATTTCGGATCTGTTTTCACCGGGTGAGCTGGTTGATGTCATAAAGTACCTGGCTTACAGAAAACAGGACATACACCTCTGCCATATACTGGCGCCGCAGGAAATAGACCCGGAAATCAACGAAAGCCTGAGGCTTGTGGACATCGAGACGGGAGGCTTCCGCGATGTGACGGCTACCCCTCTGCTCATAAAGACATACAGGAAGGTATTCAACTCCTTCATAAGCTCGATCGAAGAAAACTGCCACAAATACGGCGTAAACTATATGCGGTTTGAAAGCAGCATGCCTGTAGAGCAGATGATAAAGGCGGTGGTGGCGTCATGACCCTGTATTCCCCGCTGGCGCTGTTATTCCTGCTCACTGTCCCCGCGGTGATAGTTCTCTACCTCTTAAAGCAGCGGCACCGGGATTATACCGTCTCGAGCCTGTATCTTTGGGACGAGGCGCTCAAAGACCTTGAGGCCAACGCGCCATGGCAGAAGCTCAAAAAAAACCTGCTGATGGTCCTCCAGATCATGCTTATGGTCCTGCTTGCCTTCGCATTGTCCAGGCCTTTCCTGAATACGGGGGCAAACGAAGCCGGCAATTATGTGATCGTCATCGACACCTCATTCAACATGCAGGCCACCGACGTTGCGCCGAACAGGTTTGAAGCCGCGAAAAAGGAAGCCTTGAATTTTATAAAAAACCTCCGGCCTAAGAGCCTGGTCACTCTTGTCAGTATGGGCGGCGGCTCCGTAATCGAGGAGAACCTTTCAAGCGACCGGAACAAGCTCATCGAAAAGATAAACAGCCTGAAGGTCACAAATTCCGCAGTAAACCTTGACGACGCCGCAAACCTTCTCCGGTCTGTCGCAAGGCAGTACCCCGGAACGGCGGTCGCCCTGTTCGGAAGTCATGAGCTTAAGGTTCCTGGTGTGGACATCAGCTTTTCGAACCTTTCGGGAAACGGCGATAACTATGCGGTACTTCTTCTGTCACATGCCCTGTCGGGGAAAAACCTCACCGCGCTTGCCAGAATCGCCAACTACGGCAAGAGTTCCGCGACCCTGCCTGTGAGCCTTTATGCGGACGGAAACGTACTTGACGCAAAAAACGTAAGCCTGGATCCCGGAGAAGTCTCCACCGTCTACTGGAACTCCATCCCTGAAAGCACAAGAACACTCGAGTGCAGGATAGAAAAAAAGGACAGCCTCGACGCGGACAACCATTGCTGGGATTCGGTCAACCCCATAAAGACGGGCAGGGTTATGCTGGCTACCGAAAAGAACATATTTGTGGAGAAGGCCCTGTCTTTAATGAACAACATAAGGCTCTACAAGACGACCCCCACGGAGAATACCGGGCTTAAGAATTACGACTTATATATATTCGACGGCTTCCTGCCCGAAAAACTGCCGACCGACGGAAGCCTCATGATAATAAACCCTCCTGCCAACAACCTCTTTAAAGTGGATGGAGAAATTGAACAACCGGTTTTGAAAAAATCTACGCATGAGCTCTTCAAATACATCAACGATTTTACCTTTACGATAGGGAAGGCGAAAAAAATGGTTTTGCCCAATTGGGCCCGGACCGTGCTGGACTCAAGGGAAGGCCCCGTCATTTTTGCAGGCGCCCTGGAAAACAGGAGGATCATAGTGCTGGGCTTCGACCTGCACAATTCCGATATGGTCTTAAAACCGGCTTTTCCGATTATGATGAGCAACGTACTGGAATGGCTGATCCCTTCGCGCATAAAAAATATAGAAAGCGTATACCCGGGACAGGATATTGACTTCAATCTTGACCCGAAAGCCGGGAGAGTAAGAGTGATAACCCCTTCCGGGAAAGCGGCGGATATTGCTCCGCCTTTTCCCGCCGCCACGTATACGGGGACTGGCGAAATCGGGCAGTATATTCTTGAGCAGACGACTTCGGACGGTACGCTTTATCATTATTTTTCAGTGAACGCTCCCGCGCAGAAGGACTCGAACCTCATAGCGGCCGCCGCGGATTCGCCTCAGGATTCCAAAACCGCCGCGCCGCAAAAACGCGTCGGTACCGGCTTCAGCCTCCAGGCGATACTGCTCTGGCTTGCGATTCTGGTACTCGCTATAGAATGGTGGGTTTATTCAAATGGCATTTAGTTTTAATTACCCGGCGCTTCTTGTATTGGCGCCCGTTGCGGCGGTTTTTGTCATATTGACGTCCAAAAATATGGTCAGGCTTGCAAAATGGCGCAAAAGACTCGTCATTCCCCTGAGGGTCATGGTGTTTGTACTTATTGTCGCCTGCATTTCAGGGTTCGGAATAAAAAGGGCGTCGGACCGGAACACAAGCATTTTCCTTCTGGACGGGTCCGATAGTACGGCGTGGGCGAGGAATTCCGTCGAAGAAACCATGCGGGACGCGCTGAAATCGAAAAAGCCTTCCGACAAGGTCGGTATTGTCAGCTTTGGGGCAAATGCGGCGGTTGAACTCGCGCCGTCCGACAGGCCCCAGTTTGTTTCGATGCAGGCAAAGGTAAACGGTAATTTCACGAATATCGAGCAGGCCTTGAAGCTTGCCTCTTCCCTGATACCGTCCGGAGACAGGAAAAGGGTGGTTTTGATAAGCGACGGTTCCGAAAACGCGGGCGACGCGTTAAGGCAGGCAAGGATTTTAAGGCGGCAGGATATCACCCTGGACGTCGTCCCTGTAACAAATGCAACCGGAAACGAAGTTCAGGTCAAAGAAGTATCGGTACCGAGGAACTTGCGGATCGACGAACAATTCGAAGTGGTCGTCAGGATTCTCAGCACCGTAAAGACCAGGGCGACCCTGAAGCTTTTTGCCGACAGGGAACCCGCTGCCGAGAAAAGCATAGACATACAGGAGGGCGAAAACAATTTCGCGTTTACCGATACGGCGAAAAAGGGCGGGCTGGTAACCTATACCGCGGTGATAGAACCTGATAAGGATACCATAAGGAAGAATAATACCGCCTCCACATTTACTACCGTGGAGGATACGGCGCAGATTCTTGTAATACAGGATACCGACGAAGCCGCGTCCGAGCTTGTAAAAATCCTTGAGAAGGATGTTAAGGTAAAGGTTGTACAGCCTGAAAACGTACCGAAAAATATCGAGGAGCTGCAAAAATATGATTCGTTCATTATTTCAAACGTTTCGGCAGAGAGGCTCGACGATACCTTCCTGAACTGTCTCGAAACCTGCGTCAAGCACCAGGGCAAGGGTCTTCTTGTCACCGGCGGGCAAAACAGCTATGCACCGGGGGGTTATTACGGGACGGCGCTTGAAAAGGTACTGCCGGTCAATATGGATATAAAGCCTAAGGAAGAAATGCCGAACCTCGGCCTTGTGCTCGTCATAGACAAATCCGGCAGCATGAGCGAAGGGCAGTACGGCATTTCGAAGGTGGAGCTTGCAAAAGAAGCGGCCATCCGGTCCACGGAGGTGCTTAAAAAGAACGACATGATAGGCGTCATAGGCTTTGACGCCGCCGTATACTGGGTTGTCAAAATGCGGAAGCCCGACAACGTCAAGGCCATACAGGACGCTATAGGCACAATCCGGGCAGACGGCGGGACACAGATACTTCCTCCGCTTCAGGAGGCATACGGGGCGCTGAAGAATGCCGATACCAAGCTCAAGCACATAATTCTGCTAACAGACGGCCAGGCGGAAAAGTCCGGCTATGACCAACTTATAGAGGACATGAACAGGGCGGGCATCACTCTTTCAACTGTCGCGGTAGGCCGCGAGGCCGACGCGGAGCTCCTTGAAGCATTGTCCATCGGCGGAAACGGCAGGTTCTATAAAACCGACGTGTTTACCGACATTCCAAAAATCTTTGCAAAAGAAACCTTCCTCGCAGGCAAAACATACCTTAACAACAGGACGTTTACCCCGAGCCTGAAGAGCTATTCCGACGCCTTGAAGGGTATAACATCGGTGCCGGCGCTCGACGGGTATGTGGGCACTACCCCGAAAACCACCGCAAGCGTGATACTGGCAAGCGACAGGGACGACCCGGTCCTGGCAACGTGGCAATACGGCCTCGGCAGGACCGCGGCATGGACGCCGGATGCCAAAGGGTTGTGGACATCGGACTGGATGGGATGGGACCAGTCTCCCCGGTTCTGGAAAAACCTCGTCTCCTGGCTGACGCAGAAAAAAAGCTCTGAAGAATACTCCATCAAGGGGGGAATGGAAGCCGGAACAGGCACGCTGGAGCTGACCCTGCCCCCCGACGCAAAAAACCAGGCCGACAGCGTCACTGCTACTGTGGTATCCCCCGGAGGAGCTGAGCAGCAAACCGTTCTGGATCCTGTTTCGCCCGGAACATACAAGGGTACGTTCAACAGCGATGAAACCGGGGTTTACATCGCCAATATCAGTATGAAAAGCGGCGGCGGCAATGTCGGGACAATAAGCACCGGCATAACGGTCCCCTACTCGCCCGAATACGATATCCCCGACAGGGACCCTGCCCTGTTTCTGGAAAGGCTCGCCTCCGAAGGCGGAGGGAAAGTAATTAAAAACGTAAGGGATGTCTTCTCGGAAAGGCTTTTACCGGTTACAAGCATAACCGATATGACTCCGATCCTTCTTCCGGTTGTAATCATCCTCCTTATGCTCGATATAGCTCTAAGAAGGCTCAACATTCCTCTAAACAGAATGGAAAGGATTCTAAACGCCGCATATGGTAAAGGCATGGCTTACGCGGGAATTGTTCTGAAGCCGGCGGGACGATTGGTTGCGTCCGTGGGGAAGAGAACGCATGCAGCCGGCCATTTGCCGGGTAAGTCCGCCGCTCCGCCACCTCAGCCGGATACCGGGCCGCAGCGTGTCGCGCCGGAGGACGGCGCGCCTGCATTCCCAGCCCGGAACAAAACGCCCGGCGAGCTTTCCAGACCGGGCGCGCACGTAACGGCGCTGCTTGAGAAAAAGAAAAGGAGGGGAGCACCTTAAGATACTTTTAAAATATATATTTCAAAAAACACTTGCAGAATGAAATAAAGTTTACAATAAGCAATAAAATGATATTATAATCATATACCATATATTGTATGTGACCCAGTCAAACAAATATCTATATG
>Ga0272448_1008079_pt1 | contig 11019 bp, 9 predicted proteins | sample YNPCB0191_FD_202220 | JGI IMG/M metagenome (GOLD analysis project Ga0272448, IMG submission 202220) | Hot spring sediment microbial communities from Yellowstone National Park, WY, United States - YNP-CB-019-1 | ecosystem: Environmental > Aquatic > Thermal springs > Hot (42-90C) > Sediment... | reverse complement strand
GTTGTTTGTTGTGTCTCATTGTCTATGGCTGTCTTCCCGAAGGGGATGAAAATCTCTTTTTACCCCTCAATGACTTCCCGGCACCGCTTGAAAAATACATGGAAGGAAAAAAAATATATTTTGGCAGTCTTCACGGACACACCTTTTATTCCGACGGAACACAAAGTCCCCTCGGAGTGCTGCAATGGGCAAAAGACACTGTACATTTTGATTTCTATGCCATCACCGATCATGGAGAACAGCTGACGGAAGCAGAATGGAACGACCTTAAAAGAAAAACAGACAGCTTGACCATCAATGGAAAATTTGTGGCCCTTCGGGGATTTGAATGGTCCAGTAACGTGTATGGCCATTGCTGCGTTTTTAACACCGAACTTTATACAGGAGCCAATTCCATTCCCGAATTCTCCGGCCTTATTCAGTGGCTGACTGAACACAATGCCATGGCCCAGTTTGCCCATCCGGGAAGAGGGGGAAATGTTTTCGATTCCCTTGCCTTCATTCCGGCTGCCGGTAAAATATTTTTTGCCATTGAAACAGCCAACCGAAATTACTTCAACAGCCATCATTATTATCTTCCTTTTTACCCCATGGCCTTGCGGCAGGGATGGCATGTGGGACCCTCTGCAAACCAGGACAATCATTCCAGTGTGATATATCCCCAACGAACAGCACTGATAGCCGATGACCTCTCCCCTGAAGGGATCAAAGAAGCCATGATAAAAAGAAGAATGTATGCCACCGACGACCCCAATGTACTTATCCTTTTCAAACATGGAAAAACATGGATGGGCGACTCTGTTTCCTGGCAGGGAAAAACAACATTTCTTGTCATCATTAAAGACGATGAACCCATCCGGCAGGTGCAACTTATTAACGCCACGGAAGAAATCATCTGCGAGTACATCCCGGCAAGACCTATCAACCAGCTGTGCTGGTATCCTTCCACAACAATTACAGGCCGGCAATGTATTTTTGTAAAAGTGTATTCAGTAAACCTGAAAGACGGCAATGAACCCATCCAGGTGGCCGTAACTGCACCCATCTGGTTTTTACCTTAAAAAATATATTATATCAGATTTTGATATATTAATTTTTTTTCTTACCTTTCACGCAAAAAAAAATCAGCCATGGCAGAAGTTATTATTTTCGGGGCAGGGAAAACAGGCAGGGGATTTATCGGATACCTCTGTCATTCCAGCGGATATACACTTACCTTTGTGGATAAAAATGAAGAACTGGTAAGACAACTCAACGAGGAAAAACAATACAAAATAAATATTCTCGGCGACCCTGCAAAGAACATTACCCTTTCCAATTACCACGCCTTTGTTTCTGACGACAAGAGATGGATGTCTCATTTTTGCAATGCCAGCATGGCTTTTGTATCTGTGGTAGGGACAAATTTCCCATCGCTTGCCCCGCTATTGTGTAAAGCCATTGAAAAACGTTATCATCTTTATCCGGAACAACCTTTTAACATCATTACCTGCGAAAATTATACTTCTGCTGCTGCTTATCTGCGCCGCCTGATTACCGGCTTATGTCCCAACACATCTCTTCAAAAATGGATCCACAGCCATGTGGGCATTGTAGAAGCAATGGTGTTGTGTACCTCCCTTGATCCTTCCGGAGACGACCATCCTCTTACCATCAACAATCAGCCTTTTTATGAACTTCCCTGCGATGCTGAAGCTTTCCGGGGCGATCCTCCTCCCTTGACAGGACTTAAGCCTCTGCGGAATTTTTCTCATCAACTTGAACGCAAAATATATACCTACAATTGCATCAACGCCATCATTTCCTACATGGGCGCCTGTAAAGGATACCAATGGTTGTGGGAAGCTGCTGAAGATAAAGAAATTCTTCAGGTAGCCCATCAGGCAGGACAGGAAATATCCCAGGCACTCATTGCCGAATACGGCTTTGATCCGACCGAACAGGCACAATGGATTCAGGCAGCCATAAGCAAATTTTCCAACCGTAACATCCCCGACCCTATTGAACGCAATGCCGCCGATGTCAGAAGAAAGCTTTCGCGAAACGACCGTCTTACCGGACCAGCCCTCCTGTGCCTTAAACACCACATTACGCCTTCTGCAATCATCAAGGGCATGATTGCTGCCTTTTCATATAACGACAAAGGATTCAGTGTTCTCCGGTACATCGAAAAGGAAGGCGTCGAAAAAGTAATTCACGAGATATGCGGACTGGATCCCGGTGAACCTTTATTCAATCTGATTGTATCGTCCTTTCATCATTCCCGGACCCTATGAAACCGGATCAACATATCTGCTATGCAGCCCTTGACGTGGGTACTTCACAAATCAAAATGGCTGTGTATTCCCCTGTTCTGACCCCTGCCCTGCAACTCATCGGCCACCGGCCTGCTCCTGTTCACATGACCCCCCCGGGAAAAGCAACCTGTTCTTACGAAGCCTTATGTACCAGTGTGTCCAGCTTGTTTGACGACTTATCCTTGTTTCTGAGAGAACACGCTTTTGACCGTGTATATCTTGGTATTTGTGGACTGGTATCAAGTTACCTGATATGGGACAAACAAAAGCAAAAACCTGTTTGCGACGAAATTCCTGTATGGCTGGATTCCACCTGTTCTCCTTCGCTTAATAAGCTCTTTTCGAAACTGGCCGGAGGGAAAGACATCCGGCTCTTAGGAAGTCCTCTCCCTCAAGGAACCAACTGGCTGATCACAAAACTTTATCATCACCGGACAAGAAAACTCTCAGACAACGAGATTTTCTTACAACTTGGAGATGCTCTTTTTTCTGAACTCTCGGGTTGTTATGCTTCTCATTTCAGCTCGCAGATAAGCATCGTGCATCACCACACCAGGGAATACAGCCGCCAGCTTCTGTCCATGACAGGATACGAAATTCATCATTTTCCTGAATTATCCTCACGTGTATTTCCGGTACGGACCAACAATAAACTCCTTCCCCGGGGATTTCCCTGTCCTGCCTTTGCCGTTCCTGCCCTGGCAGACTTTTACGCTTCTTTTCTCGGACTTTCCCTGTCGGCAGGGGAAGGCTTTATGCTGGCCAATACCTCAGAGATCAGCGGAAAAGCAACTTCCCATGCAATGATTTCCCGGCCATTCATCACCCTGAAAATGGAGAAATTTTTCCTTCTTTACGGCAGTACCAACACAGGAGCCAATGTAATGAACTGGTTTGTCAGGAACATGCTCCGGCGTCCTGTCTCTCCCGAAACATTCAATGAACTTAACCAGCAGGCACAGTGTCTTGATCCCGCTGAAACTCCCCTCTTCTACCCTTTTATCGATGGAGAGCGGTCTCCCTGGTGGGACAGTACACTGCAGGGAACTTTTGCAGGTCTTCGCTCAGAACATACGGATGCCCATTTGTACCGGGCCGTCATGGAAAGCATTGCCTTCTGCCGCAGATACCAGTTTGAAACCATGCCCTCCCGCATGCCCCGTGTAATTAAAATTTGCGGCGGAAGTGCCCAGAATCAACTTTTTAATCAAATCAGAGCTGCTGTGTTGAAGAGGCCGTTGCTTAAAGCGGTGTATCCCGAGATTGCCTTAACGGGGGTACTTTCCTATGTGCTCGACGTGGTGACTTCTTCCCCGCCCCTTTCGCCGGATTACGAATCTGTTTTTCCGGAAAAAAATCTAATTAAAGCCTATGAAAAAAAATACAATCTTTTTTTAAAACACATGAACAAAGCATTAAAACTGAAAATATGAATAAGGTGGTGATCATTTTTGGAGCCGGAAAAATTGGCCGTGGATTTATCGGACAACTTTTCCACCGGAGCGGATGGAAGTTATTTTTCTTTGACGCAATACAATCGGTGGTGGACTTACTAAACAAAGAAAAAAAATACCGCGTGGAAATTGCTTCGGTTCCTCCTCAGATAGAATATATTCCGGTAGAACAGGCTTTTGGTCCCGGCGACCAGCACCTCCTGGCACCTCTTATAGACACTGTCCCCATCATCGTGACAAGTGTAGGTGCCAACAACATTGAGAAAGTGGTTTCTTTTATCAAACCGTTGCTGCAACAGCGGAAATCAAACCAACCCCTTAACTGGCTTATCTGTGAAAATGCCGACAATCCTGCCCGGCACATCCGGAATCTGCTGCTTCAAGGAGCCGACGAAGCTTTCAAAAAGAGGATAGAAGAAAATATCGGACTGGTAGAAACACAGGTATTGCGTACAGGCATGCCTGCCTCACCCGACATCCTGGCAAAAGAACCGCTGGCTTTGCGCATGCAAAACTGGTGGACCTTGCCCCTCGACAAGGCTGCTTTTAAAGGCCCCATACCGCCCATTACAGGATTTTTACCAAAAGAAAATTTCGGCAATGAATTGCTGAGAAAAATATACACTTTCAATGGAACCAATGGCCCTATCGCTTATGTAGGATGGATGAATGGCTACCGCATTCTTCACGAAGCAGCCCTGGCTCCGGAAATGAAAGATTTTCTGAGGCAGATTCTGGAAGAGAGCGCTCACGGGCTTATTCATGAATTTAATCTGGATCCGGAAGAGCATAAACAATTTCAGCAACTCGCTCTGCAAAAATACACCGATCCTGCTCTCAACGACCAGATTGAACGCAATGCACGCGATACAAAAAGAAAATTAGGTCCCCGGGAAAGACTTGTGGGCCCAGCTACCCTTTGTTTAAAACATGGGCGCTTTCCCGAAGCTTATGCCATTGCCATCGCCGCCGCCTATGCTTACAACGGTTCGGACGACAGCGGAACCATGGAAGTCCAGCAAATGGTAAAAGAAAAAGGCATTGAAACCGCCATGGAAGTTTTTTCGGGCATTGACCGGCACAGCACGCTGGGCGAAAAAATCGTACAAGCCTTTAAAGAAAGGAAATACCTCCTGAAATAAATGATAGAATTAATAAAAGACAGATTCTATGAAAGCAATCCCCCTTGTTCATCCTGTATGTCATCTCGGAGAATGTCCTTTGTGGAATCCCGAAGAAAAAATTTTATACTGGACAGATATTTTAAAAGGGAAAATATGGAGATATATTCCCGGGCATCAAGAAGCAGAGTTATACTGGGAAGGGGATCATAAAGTGGGAGGCATTGCTTTTAGCCGCGACGGAGGAATGATCTTATGCAGCGACAAAGGAGTATATAAAATCCCCGCTGAAGAAAGAGGAAAACGCAGGGCCATTCCCAAAAAAATAATTGATCTCAGGCTGATTGCCAACGAACGGTTTAACGACATTACCACAGACCCCCGGGGACGTTTATATGCGGGAACCAAATGCAACAACAACAAAAACGGAAAACTTTTTCTGATAGAAAAAGGGATGCCTCCGCGCATTCTGCTTGAAGGTCTTGGCATTTCCAATGGAATGACTTTCAGCATTGATCTTAAATATTTTTACCATACCGACAGCAGTGCATTAACCATCACGCGTTACCATTATGACATCCATACAGGAAATATCAGTCAACCGGAAATTTTTTACAGGGGAGAAGAAAAAAACGGATATCCTGATGGCATTACAATAGATACAGAAGATCATCTGTGGGTTGCCTTCTGGGGAGCCTCGAGCGTACGCCGGTTTAATCCTCACGGGAAACGTGTACACGAACTGAAAATCCCTGCCCGCCAGCCTTCCAGCGTAATGTTCGGAGGTGAAAAATTAAATGAGTTGTTCATTACTTCTGCATGTGAAGGAGGTGACGACATTGAAAAAGGACTGGATGCAGAAGGAAATTTTCTTGGAGGTATTACTTATAAAGTCATTACCCCTTACCAGGGAAGACCCGAATGGCCTGCCGACCTGTAAGAGCTTTTCTTTTATTTAGGGGCTTTTTTATACAAAAACCATCCTATTCCTACATAAATCAAGTTGGGCAACCACACAGCCAGTAAAGGATTCATTGAGCCTCCAATGGCAAATTGCGAAGACATCTGCATAAAAAAGATATAGGAAAAGCATAACAAAAACCCAAGCGACAGATGAATCCCAAGTCCTCCCCTCATTTTCCGGGACGAAAGAGAAACTGCAATTAAAGTCAGAATAAGGGTGGAAAACGGCGTGGCAACACGTTTATACCGTTCTATCCTGTATAATTTAATCTCTTCTGACCCCTGCAATTCCAGTTCGGCAATAAATTGATTCAGTTCCCTGTGATTCATTGCTTCCATGGCATTGTTCCGGCGACTGAAATCCTCCGGCGAAAGATTGATCATTGTATCAATAGACTGCCCTCTGATAATGGTATCGCCCATCGCAGAAATATTCCGGATGTAATAATTACGGACATTCCATTTATGTTTTGCCGAATCCCATGAGATATAATCAGCTGTTAATTTGGAAACCAGCCGGCTTCCTTCAAACCTTTCAAGGGTAAAACGGTACCCTGTGTTGGTATAGGTGCTGTATGATTCAAGAAAAGCAAACAAGCCGCGTTCCAGCTGTTTATGGGTATTTCTCAAGCCATACCATTTGGGTCCGTCGTGATAATATTTGTCTTCAAAAGCAAAACGTTTTTTATTGGCATCGGGAATCACATAGTCATACATCACATAAGTATATGCCGCTATCAAAGAAGCTGAAATAAAATAAGGCCACAGCATCCGGCGAAAACTGATGCCACTGCTTAAAATAGCAATAATTTCAGTACGGGAAGCCATGCGTGAGGTAAAAAAAACCACTGCAATAAACGTAAAAAGAGAACTGAATAAAATGGCAAAATAAGGAATGAAGTTAAGATAATAATCAAACAAAATGGCTTTCAGCGGAGCCTGTTTTTCTATAAAATCATTGATTTTTTCTGAAAGGTCAAACACCACAGCCACCGTTACAATCAGGACAATGGCATACACATAGGTGCCTAGAAATTTCCCGATGATGTAATAATCAATCTTCTTTAATTTCAGCGATTCTTTTATGTCTTGCCATGATTTCATCCTGTTCCCGTGTTGGATATTTTGTATTCTGCATTCTGAAAAAACACTGTCTTTACAATCTTGCCGACAATTGTTTTACCATTTTTTCTTTCCAGCTTCCAAACGATTGCCTTGCAATATGCTCTCTCGCTTCGTTCATCAGCCAGTGGTAAAAAGCAAGGTTATGAAGACTGGCGATTTGAGGTCCAAGCATTTCTTTACACACAAACAGATGACGAAGATACGACTTGGAATACATTTTATCCACAAAACAATCACTTTCCTCCTCAAGCGGACTGAAATCATTTTTCCATTTCTCGTTCCGGATGTTGATGATGCCCCGGCGTGTGAAGAGCATCCCATTTCTTCCGTTCCGGGTAGGAATGACACAATCGAACATATCCACTCCGAGGGCAATGGCTTCAAGAAGGTTGACGGGGGTTCCTACGCCCATCAGATAACGAGGTTTGTCTTCAGGCAAAATACGATTGACCACCTCAACCATGGCATACATTTCTTCAACCGGTTCTCCTACAGCCAACCCTCCGATGGCGTAACCATCCATGAAGCAGGAAGCAACTTTTTCGGCCGACTCAATGCGCAATTCCCTGTACACACTTCCCTGCACAATGGGGAAAAAAGCCTGCTCATGACCGTACAGGGATGTCGTTTCCCTGTAGCGTTTTATTCCTCTTTCGAGCCATTCATGAGTAAGACGGAGCGATTTACGGGCGTAGCGGTGATCACATGGATAGGGAGTGCATTCATCGAGGGCCATCATGATGTCGGATCCGATGATTCGCTGAATATCCACCACATTTTCGGGGGTAAAGAGATGCTTTGAGCCGTCGATGTGTGAACGGAATAGTACCCCCTCATCTGTCAATTTTCTGTTTTCAGCCAGCGAGAAAATCTGAAATCCGCCGCTGTCGGTAAGAACAGGTTTTGACCAGTTCATAAAGGCATGCAACCCACCGGCTTCCTTGAGGACAGCAGGACCAGGCCGGAGATACAGATGATAGGTGTTCCCTAAAATAATTTGTGCCCCGATGTCGTTTGCCAGTTCGCGCTGGTGAACACCTTTTACTGTTCCCTGGGTTCCCACAGGCATAAAAGCTGGCGTATGCACCTCTCCATGGCCGGTGTGCAGAATCCCACGACGGGCAGCGGTAGCAGAATCCCTATGGGTAATTTCAAATTTCATGTCAACAGATCAAACGAAGACCATCATAGGCGGGTTCAGCTTCCGGGTAAATACGGGTAAAAACATCGCGATGAAATCCCATCTGATGGCTGATGTGAGTAACGTATGCTTTCTCAGGTTTTAATTCACGAATGACCTCCAGGGCTTCAGGGAGGGAAAAATGAGAAAGATGTTTCTCCATACGCAGTGCTGTAATCACCAGGATTTTCAGTCCCTTTAATTTTCTTTTTTCTTCTTCGGGGATGTAATTGGTATCAATCAAATAGGCAAAATCACTGATCCGGAAGCCCAGAATGGGCAATTTATGATGATAGAGCCGTACGGGCATGATTTCCATGTCGCGAACAAAAAAGGGACGGGAGATATCGACAACAGGATGAATATTAACTTCCGGAACTCCGGGATATTTTTCTTCCTCGAACACGTAAGCATACTCTTTCTTCAGCGATTCAACCACCAGCGGTTCGGCATAAATATCCATGGGACTTTGCTGAAGGTAGTTATAGGACCGGATGTCGTCCAGGCCTCCTGTATGATCTTTGTGAGCATGGGTAAACAGAATGGCATCAAGTTTTTTTACCTTCTCTCTCAACATTTGTGTTCTGAAATCAGGGCCGCTGTCAATCACCATGGTTGTGTGTGCTGTTTCAATAAGGACAGAGGAACGAAGCCGTTTATCCTTCGGATCGGCAGAAGCACACACTTCACAAGGACAGGCAATCACTGGAATCCCCTGAGAAGTTCCGGTTCCAAGAAAAGTAATCTGCATAGCCGCAAAAATACGATTTTCCCGTCAGATTACCGGTACAACAACTTGTAAAACGGGAAATTGTGATCAAAGCAGGGCTACTTTTTGCCTGTTGTAAAATCAGGGTTGCGTTTCCCCTCTTTAGGATTCCTGCGTTCCACTTTGGGAATAACATTCCAGGATGTTCCGTTAAAAGCAAGGGCATCGTAAGTGCCGTCGGGGCCATAAAAACAATATGTCCCCACATACGACGGAGAAGGTGGGGCCAGATGATCAAAGACAATCATTCCGGTAGAAGGCTCATATTGCAGCAACATGCTGACTCTCTCGTTGTATTCAAAAATCATACGGCAAAAGGATTTGTTAAGAATGGAGATGACGGGCATTCCCAGCACAGGATTTCCTTCCTCATCGAAATACATTGTTTCAATTACTTTCTGATTAGAAAAATCATCCTTGGGAATAAACCCCAGCAAAAGATAATAAACACGATGAGCGGTGGTGCAGGGAATGATGGTATAATACAATGCCCCATACCAGCAACGGGGGAGATACTTGACTGTTTCGGAACTATTTACTTTTAGCGCTTCGGCGCTGTGCCGGAAGATGGTCACCCTGCATTTTCCTGAAGGCCCGGGTTTTTGCTGAAGAAGAAGCCGGTAATGACATTTTCCTTTATGATCATAAAAATTCCATGTAATGAGCCGGAAAGTGTGATCGGGCGAAATGATGATTCCTGTTTGAGCAACCGATGAAAAAGGCCATGAAAAGGATGCTGCATCCTGTAAAACAGTTTTCCATATTTTCTGAAGACTGTCGTGCAGATAGATTTCTCTGCCCGGAAAAGTATTTTTTTTAATTTCCTGTTGAAGCAACACAAGGGATGCTTCGGCTTTTTTAAGTGTTTCCTGCTGGGCCTTCAAAGAGTAACCATACAACAATAAAAAACACCAGAAGAAACGGCCAGGCATACAAAACCTTATCTTACTTGGTAATGGTATTCAGATCGTTAAGCAATGCATCTTTATAGGACTTCCCGATGGGAATAGGTTTAAGACCTTCGCTGGTACGAATGTATATTGTGTTTTCTTCTATGCTTTCAATGCGGTTCACATTGACGATATAAGAACGGTGCACACGGAGAAATTTTTTGGGAGGTAATTTCTTTTCCACTGCCCTCATTGTATAATGCAGGGTATATTTTTCCTGATCCGTGTTAAAGATTACATAATTTTCAAGGGCTTCCACCCACACAATATCATCGTATTTAATACGGACAAGGGAAGCATTTTTCTTAATAAAAATCTCATCTCCCGAAGACAGATGCTGATAGCGTTTTTGCAATTGCTGAAAGGCTTTGTCTACCGCTTTAAAAAAACGGGCATAGGTCACCGGTTTCAGTAAATAATCGGTTACATTATACTCAAAAGCATTCAAGGCATAACGTTCCTTGGCTGAACAGATGATAATCTGAGGAGGATCCGACAAGGTTTTCAGAAAATCAAATCCTGTCATCTCCGGCATTTCAATATCAAGAAAGATCAGATCCACATTGCTGCCTTCAGTTCTCAAAAAGTTAATGGCGTCAATGGCATTGGTATATGTTCCGACAAGCTCAAGCGTTTCTGTCTTACGAACAAAATCTTCAAGAATTTTCAGCGAAAGGGCATCGTCGTCTATAATAATGCAATTCATGGCCAGGCAGTAACTCAGTTTGTGTAACAACAAAAATACACCTTCTATGCAATAATAACAATAATTTTAAAAAGTTAAAAGAAAGAGATGTTATTTTTACTAAAAAAAACGGTTGGCAGGGAAGGAATCACAGAAAGCCTAATTCCAGTTTAGCCTCTTCGCTCATCATGTCTTTATTCCATGGGGGATCAAACACCAGGTCGAGGCGAAAACTTTTTATTCCTTCTATAGAAGAAACCTGCTTTGTGACATCATCAATCAATACATCGGCAATAGGGCAGTTAGGAGCGGTAAGGGTCATCTTAATCACCACATTTTTTCCCTCATCTACATTAATCTCATATATCAAACCCAGATCATATATATTCACCGGAATTTCCGGATCGTATATTGTTTTGAGGGTATCTACAATTTTTTGTTCAAGGGCTGATATATCTTCTTTTGCAGTCATATT
>Ga0272448_1008075_pt1 | contig 11021 bp, 6 predicted proteins | sample YNPCB0191_FD_202220 | JGI IMG/M metagenome (GOLD analysis project Ga0272448, IMG submission 202220) | Hot spring sediment microbial communities from Yellowstone National Park, WY, United States - YNP-CB-019-1 | ecosystem: Environmental > Aquatic > Thermal springs > Hot (42-90C) > Sediment... | reverse complement strand
ATGGTGTCCATGTAATTCAGGGCAGAAAGGTCGTGGAGAGGATCCCTCTCGATGGGGATGGGGCATCAAAGATCATGCTGAAACTTAAAGGACGGATGATTGATGAGGAGCGGACTGCCCTTGAAAGGTATCCGGGGGGAAGATGCGTCCCCTATCACCCCGGTATCCCATCCTGTGAAGATGATCTCAGGGCAATCCGTGAGATATCTTTTGAACTTGCTGACCTATCCCTGAGGGATTCATTCCGGGGGGATGAGGATATCATCTGGGGTGTGCGCCTCCTCGAGGAGATGAAAAATGAGTTCAACACCCTGCAGGAGATGGTAAGAGGGTGGGATCAAGTCCATCAGTTATCTGGAGAAGAATCGGAAGGGTTCATCAAAATGAACATGTTTTTAAAAGAGATGGAAAAAACCATTACAAACCTTACACGGTTCGTTGAAGATCGGATGCGCGCAATTGCACCCAGCCTCTCGGAGGCATGCGGACCCATCCTTGGCGCCAGACTGATCGAAGCTGCAAACGGGCTTACCCGGCTTGCAATGAAACCATCAAGTGCGGTTCAGATCCTCGGCGCGGAAAAGGCATTATTCCGGCACCTCAGGACCGGTGTTCCCCCGCCAAAACACGGGCTGATCTTTCTCCATCCATCGATTCAGGGTTCTCCGAAACATGAGCGCGGAAAAAAAGCACGAGCCCTCGCATCAAGGATCTCAAGGGCTGCAAGAAGAGACGCATTTGTCGATAGGAATCAGAAATGAACCATCAGATGTGAAAAGTACCATGGGTCAACATGTGTGAATTAACCCCGAGAGTATATAAACCTGTTAAGGCATTTTCTTCTCCACGGGAGGAAGACACCCTCTCCAGGTCAGGTGAGGATACATGGTGCTCCGAAAGGTTGAGGATTCGATGTGCGGTGGTGTGAAAAAGATATCCCTCGGGATCCGGGTTGAAGGTGATCCACCGGAGCAGGTGAGCCCCACTCTGACCGGTTCTAAATTCTTCCTCCCTGCTATTTTCACCATGGAAAAGATTGCATCAAAGAAAACACCTGATGCAGTATCCTCTTTTCCAGCGCAAAGAAAGGTCGGACATCGCAACAAAAGGTATTTAATAGTCAAAAATGTTCAGGGTATGGTGGGTTTCATGGCGGTGCGGAGGATTAGAACCCGGACGCATGCATGGGATTCCATGTGTTCGAAAGCCTCGATTCGAGTCATGATATTGCCTGTAGTATGGTGTCTCTTAATGGGACTTATAGTATGTTATACACCATCCGCTGCATCAGACCATTCCGGTGTTAGGACATCAAACTCAACCCCTGATCCGAAACCCGCATGGTCATGCCCGAACTGGGACCCATGTCTCAACGCTAGTTGGGCGCCGACTAAACCATCACCGGATAACAGAATCAATTTCACCGTCCAGGTTCTAACTGCAGATGATATCCTTCAGGCAGCAATACTTTATTACAAATATAAGATACCCTATCAGAACTGGCAACCTGATATCGACTGGTTCAGTATCCGGATGATCAATGACACATCATCGAACAACAAGGCAGCATGGTGGGATATGCATAACTGGAAGGGGGGAACAAAACTTCAGGTCTGGTTCGAGGCATATGACCCGCAGAGCAACAGGCTAAAGTCACCAGTATATACCATTGAGGTAAGCGGAAACGATACCTGGGTGCCTGAATGTGAGGTTCCATTCGGGTTCACTGATTGTATCGAGACGCATTTCGGGTTTATCAATGAGGGGTGGCCACAGGAGGTCGAGGACGGGGGTAAGGTCCCGAGTTATGCAAAGATATTTGTTGACATTATCTCGATTCGTGGACTCGACCCTCTCAAACCCACAAGTATAAGGAGTGCAGTTGTGAAGTTCTGGTACACAGATAAGAACGGTGAGAAGATCCAGGGTCCTTTCAGCGTATTTATGGATCCCATGGATGATAAGCGGACAAACATGAGCACCGAACAACTATATACCAGCGATCCGGATCAGTTCTTATATTTCAACATCTCTGCGGCAGACATGTATGACCGTATATTGATATCCCCGGATTTCAAACTTGAGGTTTCCGGGGAAGACTTCAGTAAACCAAATGTTCCCATCTGGATGAATGTCGTGGTTATATTCAAGGACGATGTACACGGAACCGTAAAGCCATTGCAGGGGATCGAGGTGACATTCTCCAACTCGTCCGGCGCATCAGTAAGAAATATCACTGATGCCCAGGGAAAGGCATCATACTTCACATACCAGCAGGGGCGGGATACATGGACCATGAGCGCAGTCTACAAGCATGTGCGAAAGGAGGTAAGGGACATTCTACCGAATGCTACACGAATAAGAAAAAGTAACTTCACCTATTATATCTATTTTGTCCAGAAGGATATCCCAGCACCCTTCCAGGAGGATGTGGATGAAAACTATTTCCTTTATGCGGGGATCGGTATCGCCGGAATGATTCTTATCTGTGCACCTATTTCTGCACGTCATTTCATGGAGAAGAAGCGAAGAGAGGAAATAAAACGAATGGAAAAGGAGGCGAGGTTCAAGATATGATGCGATATCGAAGATCCACGGGTGGAATCGCGATGATGACGATTCTAATCCTTTCAGTCGCATTCTTTCCGGTATCTCATGCGGGGACGAGCGAGAAACCGGTGATAACCTCGTCTGCGGGATCACCCCCGCCTGTTAATCCATCATATACGACGCAGTGCACAAAAAACCATACGGATAACACCACGCCAAAACTGAAAGAGTGCTGGGAGGCACCGGTAGAAGTTCAGGTGGTCTTCATCGAGAATGATGGTGTTCATACAAGGATAGTATACCCTGCTAATATAAGCGTAACCTTTGACAACAACGGGAGAAACTGGAGTCACAGGACACTCCTTCAATGGAAGAATAAGACCCTGTACACAAATGAGCAGGGAAGGGTAACCACCGATGGAGGGTTCATGCGTGAGCCCAACCCGGAAACTAACAACCAGTGGATGGAAAATGTTACATGGAATATCACGGTTCATTTTGTCTATAACCTCACATTGAAGGATAAGGGGAGTGTAGTGATCTCCCGGGTGGAGACGAAAAATATAACAATTCCAAATAACGAGACAGAAAATCTTACGACGAACTACTCCCGGTGGTTCATCTTCACATACTCCTGGCCTATGCTATCGCATAAGTTTGAGAATATCGATGACCACTGGGAGGCGGGTGCGGGGATTGTCGCATTTATAATTATCGGGGCTGTGCCCACGGTTCTTCATTTCCAGAGAAAGAAAGAACTCGAGGAGACCAAACGAAGGGAAAAGGAGGCGAGGTTCAGGATATGAGGGGTGTTGGCATGAAGGTATATGGAGTTATCGGGATAGTCTTCATCCTGGTATTCAATGGATTCACATTTAGCCAGGCGTCGCCTCAGGTGGAAAAAGGATCCGTTATATCACCCCCCATGGAGAAGGTTAAGACAACGGAGATACCCCTTCCCGACTGGATGCCGGGTGACCCCTTTGATCAATATGCAGAGGTGAAATGCAATTTCATTAAGAATGTAAAGACAGGTGCGACCCGTCCGTGCAAGTCCCCGCCACCACTGGACCCTAACGAGAAGGAGGCAATAAATATCTCGGTTGTGATCAAGCCCGGTGTAACAGAAACGATTAATCAGGCACGGATCAATGTGACTGCGTGGTTTGCCGCAAAACCCAATGAACCTAAGTTCGGGGAATATATCATGATCAAATATGGAGATAAGGAGGCAAAGAGAGAAATACCAAACTTACTCCAGTGCACAAAGGTTTACTTCACGGTCAAGGTCTGGGATAGTGCAAACAGGATGATTCAATCGAACAACTCCCTTGCAGCAAAAGATTTACAGAACTATACTGTAACGGGTGCATGCAACTGGCCATCAGGCGCGACATTCCAGAGCGAAATAAATATCACACAGAACCCGTACTCTGCAGACATCTGGGAACCTCTTCCTCCGTCCCCGGTAAGCCCGGGACCAAACATGTCTGCCCTTACCGATGTGGTGATAAATATCTCATCGATGCATTTCATTCAGATGCCATGGGTCGTTCTGTATTTCAACCAGACGACCTATGATGGAAAGATGAATTCCACTTACACGACCGCAGTCCGAGGTCACTGCCTTGACCAGTATTCGCCAAACGCATGTGATAAGTCCGACGAGGACCTGATGAAGGCAAATGGAACTAGTTATGAATTTTATATTCCGGGATTTCTGGCAGGAATGAATATAGAATACAGCATTGTCGCCGTGGATTATCGGGTCTATGACTATTCGAACGACCCTGAGTATAAGCAGTTCCCCTGGAAATACATTATGGAGCGGAAGTTCTGTCAGAAGGTCCCTGAGGCATGTCTGATGTCGCCGAATTATTACTATTATATCCCGACAAAGCCTCCACCAATAAAGAGGTATGCCGGTGCAATAGTTGTTCAACTCCTTAAGAAGGTGATAAGCGTCTCCGGGAAGGAACAACTAGACTATATTCGCTCAGGGTGCGTCCAGTTTTCAAATGACACTATCGATCCCAAGACAAATAAGCCATGGACATCTCAGATAATCCCGACAGATGAGTGGGGTGTTGCGGTTTCGCCTCCGTTTGTAGTAAACATCAGTTCAAACTTCACGATAAAGGCATGGGCACCCTGTCAATCAAGCAATATGCAGGTTGCACATATTCGTATTCCGAATGCAGATGGTCCAAATGGAACGGTGAATAACTTGGTGATCATCATCTTTACGGAATCGAAAGATATAAACTATCCGTGGACAACTGTCGGATGGGTCGGTGATGACTATGCAATTGTTTATACCATCGGGTGTTTCGGGTTTTTCGCGCCCCTGATGTTCTTTGCTTTAAGATTCTTCAGAACTCGAGAAGAAGCTGAAAGAAGAAAACGACAGGAGGCTGAACAAAGGTTCAAGATATAATGGTCAATGAGGTGTGATTAAGATGCAAGGAGAGGGTGGTCCATACGGTGCGAGAAGACCTGGGGGCCCGGGTCCTGGTGGTCCAGGGTACGGTGGTCCAGGTCCGGGTGCTCCGGGTCCAGGGTTTGGAGGAAGACCGATGGGTCCTGGTGGTCCAGGGTACGGTGGTCCAGGTCCGGGTGCTCCGGGTCCAGGGTTTGGCGCTCCAGGTCCGGGTGGTCCAGGTCCAGGGTTTGGAGGAAGACCGATGGGTCCTGGTGGTCCGGGGTTTGGCGCTCCAGGTCCGGGTGGTCCAGGTCCAGGGTTTGGAGGAAGACCGATGGGTCCTGGTGGTCCAGGGTTTGGCGCTCCAGGTCCAGGTGCTCCGGGTCCGGGGTTTGGAGGAAGACCGATGGGTCCTGGTGGTCCAGGGTTTGGCGCTCCAGGTCCAGGCGCTCCGGGTCCGGGGTTTGCAGGTCCTCCGGCGATGCCGGGTGGCCCGGGGTTTGCAGGTCCGGGTCCCTATGGAGGCCCCCCGAGTTTATTCGCAGCCCCCGGGGGCAGTCCTGTAAGCATGTGGAATGTAAAGAGGTCATGTCCGCAATGCGGTGCCCCACTCAGTCCCAATGCCTCATTCTGTAACCTCTGCGGAGCGACACTTGCACCAATGGGTATGCCGGGACAGCCGGGCATGCCTGCAAAAGATGAGGGGCCGAAGTCTCCGGTCAAAATGATAAAGGAATTGATTGAAGAAGAGACCAAACGCCCGCACTACCTTGTGGGTATGATGTTTTTCATCATGGGCTCACTTGCAGCGGCGTTCATTCCGTTCTACCCGGCATGGATGAATGTTATGATTGGATTTATTGTGGGCGTAGTCTCCATGTGGTTCCCGTTCCTCGCATTGCTGTTTACTGGAATAGCAATGGAGACTGCGGCAGGGTATCAATCGCCTGAGTTCGGGTTGATATTCTTCGTCTACATGATCCTGATACTTGTAATCGCGCTGCTATGGGACTGGAAGTTCGGGTTCCTGACATTCTTCATGATCTCGCTGGCAAAGATTGGGATCCCGTTTGTGGTTCCCATTCTGACGGTGATGATATACTCCGTAATCCTGGCAATCGGGGTTACAGTAGCAGCATCGATATTCTTTGCCCTCCTTGTGACAAACGGAAATATGTATATTGCAGGGTTCTTTATCGGTCCCCCGCATACAACAAGTTACATGATCTTCTGCAGATCAACCCCCGGAGAAGGCGGGGTCCCTGATTGCCCGCAACCAGCCCCTGAGTGGACACCCGGGTTGTGGGGGTTCTGCTTTACAAGGTTCAAGGATGCAGATGTGGAGATCATTGCAAAGGTATTCTGCGATAACCTGGGAATGAGCATTATTCCGGTATTCGAAATCATTGCATGGTGCTTTGCGGTATGGATTATCATCTTTATTCTGAAGAAACGAGAGAATGTAACCATGTTCGAGTGGATCCTCTATTCAACGATATCCGCACTTACCCTGCTGATGGCATCACTCGGTTCACTTCTGGCATTCTATGGAACAGAAGGGGTCACACCGTTCATGGTGCTGCTCCTGATCGGGATGGTGGGGGTGGTATATACATCAACTGCGTTAGGGATCATGGTGCGGGATATATTCTCCACATTCTTCAGTGAGAGTACTGCACAGGATGCGATCGGAACAAGGATTAGCGAGATGGTAGACCTCGCAAAGACAACCTTCCAGGATATTGGAGGTCTGGAGGATGTGAAACAGGAGATCAAGGAAGCGATGATCATTCCCCTGCTCAGACCGGATATAGCTGAGTACTTTGGTATCACACCTCCAAGAGGGATGCTCCTCTTTGGGCCGCCCGGATGCGGAAAGACCATGCTCATGAAGGCACTTGCTTCGGAACTTGATGTAGAGATGATTGCCCTGAAGTGCTCGGATGTGATGAGTAAATGGTATGGTGAATCAGAAAACAAGATCGCAGAGGTCTTCCGGTTTGCAAAGGAGCGATGCCCTGCTATCCTATTCATGGATGAGATCGATGCAATCGCAAAGAACCGTGCGATGTATGCAGCCGATGATGTTACGCCACGAATCCTGAGCATCATCCTTGCGGAGCTTGATGGTATGGACAAGGCGCAGGGTCTGATCGTGGTGGGAACTACAAACCGTCCTGAACTTGTGGATCCGGCGCTTTTGAGACCGGGAAGGCTTGACAAGATCATATATGTGCCTCCACCAGACTTCGAAGAGCGGATCCAGATCCTCAAGGTTCACATGAAGGGAAAACCTATTGACCCGAGTGTGAACCTTCAGACACTGGCAAAGAAGACTGAGCGGTTCTCCGGGGCAGATATCGCTAACCTTGTAAAGGAGGCTGCCACCATTGCCATGAAGCGTGCAATGAAGACACGAAGGGCTACAAGGATCACGCAGAAGGACTTTGAACAGGTATTGCAGCATGTAAAACCCTCCATCACACTCCGGATGAAAGAAGAGTATGAAAAGATGAAACTCGACTATGAGAGGAAGATGCATGAACTCCAGAGGCAGGAGCGCAAGGTGGTTGTCCGCTGGGACGATGTCGGCGGACTTGAAGATGTGAAGCGTGCACTGCGAGAGTTCGTAGAACTTCCATTAAAGAACCCTGAACTCCTTGAAGAGTTCCGGTTGAAGACCGGTCGAGGGATACTCCTGTTCGGGCCGCCCGGGTGCGGAAAGACACATGTCATGAGGGCAGCAGCAAACGAACTCGGGATTCCCATGCAGATTGTGAACGGTCCTGAGCTGGTGAGTGCGCTGGCAGGTGTATCTGAATCCCAGATCCGGGACCTGTTTGCCCGTGCACGAGAAAATGCACCCTCCATCATATTCTTTGATGAGATTGACGCACTTGCATCCAAGGCATCGATGAGAACCCCGGAGGTATCAAGGGCGGTATCCCAGTTCCTCACAGAGCTTGATGGTGTCAAGCCAAGGGATAAGGTCATTCTCGTAGCAACAACAAACCGACCCGGGATACTTGACCCGGCAATCCTCAGGCCAGGTCGTATGGACAAGATGTTCTATGTCCCCCCGCCAGACCTCCAGGCAAGAAAAGACATATTCGAGATCCACCTGCGTGATGCACCAAAAAGCGGGTATATCGATACGAAGCTCCTTGCCCACAGAACCGAGGGGTACTCCGGGGCAGATATCGCAGCAGTCGTGGATGAAGCGAAACTTATCGCCATTCGAGAACGCGTTGCCGAAGAGAAAAAGGCGGCAGAGACCGGTCAGGCATTACCTCAGGGGCAGTTCGGGGTCAAGATGGAGCACCTGCTTGAAGCCCTGACAAGGATCAAGCCATCAATCACGCCGGAGACGATCGAGTGGTGCAAGTCGTTCATCGAGGCATATGGACAGAGAGGATGAACCACACCCATGCCCCTTTCGGGGCACCTTTCCTTTCCATTTAAAAGGTGATGTGAAATGCCACAGGATTATAAGCTCGTCTTCCTGACACCGATCGGGTGTATCATAGCATTGATAGTCGGGCATACCATGGGATTGCCTGTGGGAGAGACCATAAAATGGAGTATCTTTTTCTGCGGGATGTGGGCGCTGATATACATATTCTTTGCGTACCCGCGGGGGAGAGAAGACTGGACATACAGCCTTGGAGAGACGCTATCGATGTTCGGGATCGTGGTCATCGCCCTTGCGATTGTGATCCTTGCCTTCTACATCTGCGTTCGATGGGAAAACCCGGACTGGAGAACGATCGCTATCTATCTGGCATTTATAATCCTGATTATTTTAGGGATATTCGGTGTATTCATCCAGCTCCATGGCGCACATGGTCTTGCCAGTGGCGGTGAAGGCGGGGCAGATATGTGGTCCAGTGGCGGACAGAAGGAGGCTAAATGGGGCGTACCCGACGTAGAAGAGCGATATGGAAAGAGGTTCGGGTGGGCAAAGCCCAAGGGCAGCCAGCAGAAGAAGTAATCCTCTCAAAATGCAGGGATGAGGTCTCACCCCAGTAAAGGTTATGAACATGACCTCTATCTGCGATGGGTATGGAATTCCATCGTGTACGTGATGTATTTGTGACCCGGGAAGGGGATGAGGTCGCCCTGCGCGGGTGGGTATTCAGAATACGGAAGACAGGCGGGTTGATCTTCGTCTTATTGCGCGACGCAACAGGTCTCGTGCAGGTTGTAGTGAACCGTACTGAGGTACCCGGAGAGGAGTTTGATGCCCTGGAAAAAGCATTGGTAGAATCGGCAATCGAAGTCTCCGGTAAAGTCAAGGAGGAAAAAAAAGCCCCGGGTGGACGGGAAGTACACGCAACCCGTGTAAATGTGATATCCTATGCTGAACGGTTTCCCATATTCAAGGATCAGAGTGAGGAGTTTCTCCTCGATAACCGGCACCTGTGGATCCGGAGCAGGCATATCGTTGAGGCCACAAAGGTAAAGGCTGAAATTCTCCGTGCGGCAAGGGAGTGGCTCCGTGAGCATGAGTTTATCGAAGTGACTGCACCTGAACTCACACCTAACATGGTCGAAGGTGGAGCAACCCTGTTTGAACTTGACTACTTTGAGGGTAAGGCATACCTCGGACAGAGTGCACAGCTATATCTTGAGGCGATGTTATTCCCCCTGGAAAAGGTATACACGATCACTCATTCGTTCAGGGCGGAGAAATCGCGTACCCGGAGGCATCTGACAGAGTTCACGCACCTCGAGGCAGAGGAGGCATGGGCCGACAATACAAAGAATATGCAGACCCAGGAGGAGATGATCGCATACATCTGTCATCAGGTCGCAAGGAACGCCCGTAATTCCCTTCTCGAACTAGGGCGTGACCCTCAAACCCTCCTTGAGATTGAAACACCTTTTAAAAAGATCACATATGATGATGCAGCAAAAACCCTTGATGAGCGCCTTGAACACGGGTTCCAGTATGGAAACGATTTTGGAGCCGTCGAGGAAGAGACACTCACAAGAGAAGAGACACATCCCATCTTTATTTATAACTACCCGGTCAGCGCAAAAAGCGCGTTCTATATGAAGGTCCACCCCGAAGATAGCAGTAAGGTCCTCTGTGCAGACCTCCTTGCCCCGGAGGGGTATGGAGAGATCATCGGCGGGAGTGAACGAGAAACGGATATCCCCCTGTTGATGAAGAGACTGGAGACTCAGGGCGAAAATATCAAGAACTACGAGTGGTATCTCGACCTGCGAAGATACGGATCCGTCCCGCATGCAGGATGGGGACTGGGAATCGAACGCCTGGCCCGGTGGATCTGTAAACTGGAACATATCCGGGATGCCACACCATTCCCCCGAACACCCAGCAGGGTATACCCCTGACCCTTTCCACCTCCGAACCGCGGGAGGGGGCTCCGCCCCCTCCCCCAGTCAGCGTGTAATTCGCTTCGCTCATTACACTTTGTCTCGAACTGCTGACGCATTTCGAGATTGAGGTTCCTCCTGACCCCCCGAACCGCGGGAGGGGGCTCCGCCCCCTCCCCCAGTTTGAGGTTCCTCCTGACCCCTCCCCTGAGTAGTCTGTGAGGGGGCGGGCATACGCTGTTACGCACGGAGCTGACACGCCGGGGGATGGAAGAATCTCTCCCCCGGAACCCCCTCTTCTCTTTCCTGTAATCCTGGGGGAGGCGAGGTATCTCCTCCCCCAGACCCCCCACTTCTCTGTCCCAATGGATGAGCAGAATAAGTTCCAAACAATGGGAAACGTGTTCCCATCCGTAGTCCCATCTGTTAAGATCAGAATTCCGCAAGGAATTCTGCAAAATGAGTTTAGAAGGGGGCTCGGGGGGAACCTGTTCCCCAACCGAACCGCGGGAGGGGGCTCCGCCCCCGCCCCCAGTTTGAGGTTCCTCCTGACCCCTCCCCCGATTGGGTCGTGAGGGAGCTGACATACGCTGTTACATACGGGGACGACACTCCGGGGGCGAGACGAATCCCTCCCCCGCCGAACCGCGGAGGGGGCTTTGCCCCCTCCCCAGTTCATGGGTTTTCCTGACCCTCCCCCGATACC
>Ga0272448_1008072_pt1 | contig 11024 bp, 4 predicted proteins | sample YNPCB0191_FD_202220 | JGI IMG/M metagenome (GOLD analysis project Ga0272448, IMG submission 202220) | Hot spring sediment microbial communities from Yellowstone National Park, WY, United States - YNP-CB-019-1 | ecosystem: Environmental > Aquatic > Thermal springs > Hot (42-90C) > Sediment... | reverse complement strand
CCGATCGTGACCGCGCCGTTCATAATGAATTTCATGTTGCCTGTGCCGGAGGCTTCGGTGCCTGCCATGGATATCTGTTCGGACAGATCGGCGGCCGGATAGATGATCTGGCCGGCCGACACGTTGAAGTCCGGCAGGAACACCACCCTGAGCCAATCCGATGTCGAGCGGTCATTGTTCACGACTTCGGCGACGCCGTTGATAAGCCTTATGACCAGTTTTGCGAATTGATACCCTGGCGCCGCCTTGCCCGCGAAGAAAACCGACCTCGGCGGGAAATCCCGGCGGCTGTCGGAACGCAGGCGCAGATAGTCGGCTATGACGCGGAGGATGTTCAGATGCTGGCGCTTGTACTCGTGTATTCTCTTGACCTGAATGTCGAAGAAGGAATCCGGGTCCACGCTCATGCCGGTCGTCCGGAGCGCATGACCGGCGAGCCGCTCCTTGTTCGCGCGTTTCACTGCGCGCCAGGCTTCGAGGAATGCCTGGTCTGCGAGCATCTTCTCCAGTTCACGGAGGGCGGCGGGTTCGCGCATCCATTCGGTTCCGATGGCGCGGCTGATCAGGCGGGCGAGGGCCGGATTGGCGAGAATCAGGAACCTTCGGTGGCTGACGCCGTTGGTCTTCGCGCTGAACTTCTCCGGCCACATCTCGAAAAAGTCCCTGAACGCCGTCTTCTTCAGGAGTTCGGTGTGCAGCCTTGCCACGCCGTTTATGCTGCGGCTGCCCACGCATGCGAGGTTCGCCATTCTCACCCTTCCCTGCCCGGAGTCGTCAATCAGCGACATGCGGCGGACCCGTTCCTCGTCTCCCGGCCATCTGAGTCGAACCTGGTCGAGAAACCGCCGGTTGATTTCGAAGATTATTTCCGCGTGCCTGGGCAGAAGCTCGGCGAAAAGCCTGAGCGGCCATGTTTCGAGAGCTTCCGGAAGCAGGGTATGGTTCGTGTACGAGAGCGTGCGGCATGTCGTGTCCCACGCGTCCTCCCAGGGCAGTTGATGGACGTCCACCAGCAGCCGCATGAGCTCGGCCACTGCTATTGCGGGGTGAGTGTCGTTCATCTGGACAGTGTATTTCCTGTGGAACAGGTCGAATGTCCTGCGGCGCTGGAGATATATGCGTATCATGTCCTGAAGCGAGCATGACACGAAGAAATACTGCTGCTCGAGCCTGAGCAGTTTGCCTTCAGGCGGCTTGTCGTTGGGATAGAGAACCTTGGTGATGTTTTCGGAGAAGACCTTGTCCTGCACGGCTCCGTAATAGTCGCCGACATTGAACGCCTGAACATTGAACTCTTCGCTCGCCTCAGCCCGCCACAGCCGCAGGAGATTCGTGGTCGGAACGCCGTATCCGGGAACGGGCATGTCGTGCGGAGTGCCCTTGACCACCCGCGCGGGGATCCATCTGACGCGGTAGCGGCCGTTCTCGTCGGTCCAGGATTCCACCCTGCCTCCGAATCCCACCTCGTACCGGATTTCCGGATGAGCGATCTCCCACGGGTTGCCGTTGCGGAGCCACTTGTCCGTCACCTCCACCTGCCAGCCGTCGCGGATTTCCTGGTCGAAAATGCCGAACTCGTAGCGTATGCCGTAGGCTATGGAGGGAATTTGGAGCGTGGCCATCGAATCTATCATGCAGGCGGCAAGCCGGCCGAGTCCTCCGTGTCCGAGCCCGGGCTCCTCCTCCAGCTTCATCAGGTCTTCCAGCGAGAGATCAAGCGAGCGCGCCGCCCGTTCGGCCTCGCGCATGATGCCGAGGTACAGAAGGTGTTTTGCAAGCTGCGGTCCTATGAGGTATTCGGCCGACAGATATATGACGGTGCGCGATGCATTCTTGAAATACGTGGCGGCGGTTTCGATCCACCGATGCTGCAATCTGTCGCGCACCGCGTGCGCAAGGGCCATGTGGAAATCCAGGGGCGAGGCAACGGCCGGAAACTTTCCCTGATGGCAAAGGAGGTTCTCGACGATGTCGCGGCGGAGCACCTTCCACTCCGCCGCGCTTCCCGGCCCGGCCTGTCCGCGTTTTTTTCCGGCTGGCACGGCGCATTTCCTCCGGCTGTACGCAACCGCGCGATCTTATCGCCTCAGCAGGAGCAGGGTCAACGATGGATTTCTCCGGGGCATGACCAGGAATCCGGCCGGCTCATTCTCCCAGCAGAACGATCAGCGTTTCCCACGCCCTGATGTCGCACAGCACAATTCGAAGGCCTGTCCTGTCATGTTCGACATGCGCAGGCTTCTCACCCTCTCCGACACTCAGGACACGGGCGCATCCTGCCTCGGTCCGGACGAGAACATCGGCCTGGCGAATGTCGTCCATGCCGGCGTTGACAAGCATCACCGCCCCGCGTCTGCGGTCATGGGAGAAGCGCGCCACGCAGGCGAGAGACACAGGCTCCACGATCCGCACCGGCATCGTCATGCGGCTTATCCAGTCGGCCGCATTCTGCAGTTGGAGCCTCTTTCCCGCCGAATGCAGGAAAATCCACGGCGCGTAACCCATCACCACCACCCGGCCGCCCAGTTCATTCTCGAACGCGATCATGGCTGGTCCGACCGGCCTGAGAAAATAGTCTTCCATGACGCTGAGGATGCGCGCGCCGGACGCGGTCGGTTCGAGCACGTCGCCCATGCCTTTGGCATCACCCCAGAATTCGATGCGCGCGTCGCGGAGCTCGCCCGAGGCCGGTCCATTGAGTTCATCGTCCGTGAACCGTTCCATGAGGCCGTTGTCAAGACGCCGCGCCACGCGCGCTCCGGCCAGACCCCTCAGCCCGCGCTCTTCGATCACCATCAGGGCTGTCGAATCCATCAGCACGCCGCCGGCCAGCATGGCTCTCAACTCGGCGTCGGAAAAGGCTTCCGCGATCCTGCCTGAGAGTATGACAGGATTGCCGGTCCTGTCCGAGGCCAGTGGAATTCCGATTTCCGCAAGGATTACCGGACGGCTGATGTTGTAGTCCTGATGCCAGCCGAGCCAGGTTTCGCCGGCGCGGACCCTGCGCTGAGCCATGAGTCCGGGGTTCCAGGCAGGCCACAGTCCCGCAGTCGGCAGACCGTCGGCGCGGGCCACCCATTGCTCCCACGCGGGTTTTGCGGCTGGCACAGCGTCCATCCATGGAAGAAAATCAGCCCACGAGGTGGCCGTTCCCATCATGTTGAACGCCACGCCGTTGAGACCGTGCGCCAGGGCCAGGCTGCACTCGTTGATCACCGCCCTCGCGGATTTCTTGAGGCGCTGGTACGGGAAATTCTCCAGCTCATACTGCACTTCTGTCACGCCAGCGGGAAGTATGGCGCGCTGGCATCCGCATTCGTGCGCCTTGCAGAGCATCTCGCGGGGCGTGGCGTCGGTATAGAAGCCGCCGCCGGGCCGCGCCCTGGTCGCGCCAAGAGCCGTGAACCATCGCTCGAAGGCCTGGCCGGAGTAGGTTGTCCAGGCTGCGCCGCATGTCATGAGGCCCAGGGAAATATGCCGGTCAATGCCATGCACAGCGCGCCGTATTTCCGCGAGGAGCGATTCGATGGAAGCGATGTTCTGTTCGACCCACAGCTCCCGCGCGCGGCCCTGGTCCGGATCGTCGAATGCCCTGACCAGTTCCTCCCTGGTCCAGCGTCTGCCGATCCGGCCGGCAAAGATCTCGAGGCATAACGGGCAGAAGCAGCCCCAGGCCACGCCGTGGTGGTGCATGCGAATGTCGTCGTCAACCCAGATGAAATCCGGCCTCGCGCGGGCCGCAAGCCTGTACTTTTCGCTGACATAGGACCGGAATTGCGGCGAGTTGGGGCACGCGCACCCCCTCGATGTCCTGCCGTCATGGCCGACCATGGGCTGGAACGGCAGGGGCGGCATGTAATCCCATGCCTCGTTTATGTGCCCGATTGTGCACAGGACATTGATTCCTGCCGAAGAGATTCCCTCTTTCCGGAGCCGTTCGAGCCGGCGGGACGCCACAGCCATTCGCTCTGAATAGAGGTCGAGCGGGATGTAGAGATGGTGTGTAATCGAGTCGAAGAGCGCCGCTTCGTGGACAATTTCCAGCCGTTCCCGAAACAGACCCAGGAGCCGGTCGAACGCCGAATCGGTTTCCCACTGCCACAGTCCGACGCGCCACGCGAGCTTGAGCCCTCCGTTTCCGGAGCCTGAATGCGAGCCTGTGAACATGGACATGCCCTCCCTGCCTGAAGCCACAGATAGCAAACCGGCGGCGGAGCGCGCGAGCAAATCCGCTCTCGCAAATCGCAAAATCCTGGTTGAACACGGAGGGGCTGAAAGCTACAATAACAGATGATGAGTATTGCCGCCGGTCCAGCCATGGGACGGTCCGAAGCAGTTCGGGCGTTTGCTGCCGCGCTCCTGTGTGCGGCGCTCTGCTCGGCGCGGCCGGGTTTTGCGGCCGATGTGGCGTGGCGTGGCGGCACCGGTTGGTGGGACCAGGCAGCGAACTGGTCCGGCGACACTGTTCCTGCCGCAGGCGACAATGTTTCGATCACCAGCGGCGCAGTTGTCCTTACGAATTCGACTCCGTGGCTTGGAACGGTCGTGATAAGCAATGCCTCGCTCATATTCACCAACTGGGGAACCAGTCTCTCCGCCGAAACTGTAAACGTACTGACCGGAGGGGTTCTTCGAATATCGAACCTGTTCACGAACGATCTCATGTCGAACAACCTGACGGTTTGGTGCGGGTCGTTCTGTCTGGGCATTGGCGGACTGGTTGACGGAGACGGAAAGGGATGGGGCGGCCTGAGCAACTCGCCGGGTTACGGCCCGGGCGGCGGCGGCCGGGTGGACAATGAGGCAGGCGGCGGCGGCCACGGCGGCCGGGGCGGATCGTACAGCGGCGCGCCGCGAGGCGCGACCAACGATTCGCTCACCGCGCCAGTGTTTCCGGGAAGCGCAGGCGGATCGAGCCTGAAAAATCAGAGTCCTCCTCAGCCTGGCGGAGCGGGCGGAGGAGCGATCAGAATTGCGGCCACAGGGACCGTTTCCATCGCCGGCATCATCACAGCGAACGGCAGCTACGGGCCCGGCCGGTGCGGCGGAGGGTCGGGAGGAGCGATTTTCATCACGGCCCGGGACCTGTACGGCGCGGCAACCGCGGTGGTCAGGGCAAACGGCGGAAACGGAGGCGGCCAGAGCGGCGGAGCGAGCGGCGGAGGAGGCGGAGGCCGAATCGCCATCTGGAGGTCTGGCGGAGACTTTGCAGGTTCAGTCACCGCGGACCGGGCGCCGGCAGGCGGCGATCCTCTTGGGGAGCCGGGGACGGTTTACTGGGGCATCCTGCCCAGGCCGCAAGTGGCGCCGTCCAACAGCTTCGGGCGCGGCGCCAGCATCAGAACCCTGGCGCCTGTCGGAGGAGAGACGAACCTTCTTCTTGCCCTTTGCGACTCGGGACCGTCAACGAACGCCATGCAGTGGGCGCTTCTTGCCACGAACGATTTCCTGTTTCCTTCGGCGACGAACGGCTTGCTGCCGACCGGAACGGTACAGATTGTGCAGATAACGAACAGCGCCTCCGGAAAATCCCCGGGCGTGTACACAGGCGAGGTTGTCTTCAGCGCCATGCATTCGGGAATGATTGACGTTCCGCCGGTTCTGCTGCCGGTTCAGATCGTCATGACTGTCACGGACGCTCTTCCGCCGGTCATTGCCTCGATCGTGTCTTCCACTCCTGACGGAAGCTATTCGGCAGGCGAGACGATCAATGTGACGGTCAATTTCTCGGAACCTGTGAGCTTGTCGTCCGGCGCGCTGAAGGTTCTGCTCGATACGGGGAGGGAAGTTTCTATCGGCCCGTTCGCTCCGTCGCTGTCGGCCTCCGGCTCTTACGTGGTGCAGGCCGGCGACAGCACTCCGGATCTGGACGCAGTAGGTGTTTCCACGACCGGTCCCGTAACGAATGCCGCGGGCCGCGGACTGTGGGTCGAGTTGCCGGCCGTTACCATAGCGGATGTCCGCAACATTGTCCTCGGCAGGCCAACCGTGGTCCTGGACACGACCGCGTCGGAGCCGACCGACCTCCAGGATATTCCTGTCACGGCTGTCTTTTCAGTTCCAGTGTACGGTTTCTCTGCGTCTGACCTTGTGGTGAGCAACGCTGTTGTCACCAACTTCGGCGGCTCAGGCGCGGACTATTCATTCATCCTGAAGCCGCGGGGAAGGGGAGTGGTGCGGGTTGATGTTCCAGAAAACGCCGCTGTTGACGCGTCCGGCAACGGCAATGTTTCAAACTCGCTGAGCAGGACGTTCGCGTATCGGCTGGATGTCACGGTTCTTCCGCCGGGCCGGGGCACGGTTTCAGGGACGAACCTGTGGTACAACCTGAACGTTTCTCTTTCTCCTGTTCCCTCCGAAGGATGCTTTTTCAGGCAATGGAGCGGTCCAGGGCTGCCGGAGGGGCAGTGCCTGGCTTCTCCCCTGAACCTTGTGATGGACAGGCCGCGGACCATTCTGGCTGTGTTCGGGACGAATACGGTTCCGACAACGCGTACATGGTCCGGCTCCGGCTCATGGTTCACGCTGGCCAACTGGACGCCGATGGACTTCCCGTATGAAGGGGACGATGCGGTGATAGCCGGAGGAGTGTGCGTCGTATCCGAGCCGCTGCAGGTTTACCGTCTGACAGTTACGAATGCGACGCTCCTGTTCACCAACTGGAACTCCACGCTTAAGGTCGGGAACCATATGGCAGTTCGCACAGGCGGGGTCGTGACGGCCGCGGGGCCTTTCACCGAACAGATGCCGTCGAACAACATCTCCATAGAGTGCGGCTCGCTTGCTGTTGATGCCGGCGGAGCGATTCAGGCTGACGGAAAGGGCTATCGCGGCGGTTATTCGTGGTACGATGCCTCCGTTTCGCTGTGGATTACGAACGATGCGGCCGGACGCGGCCCGGGCGGCGGACCGCCCGGCCCCCAGACCTCCGGCGGGTCTCCCGGAGCCGGCCACGGAGGCAGGGGAGGCAGGTCGTGGTCAACTGATGCGCGCGGGGCGACCTACGGGTCCTCGAACGCGCCGGTCAATCCGGGCAGCGGCGGCGGATCGAACCTCGGCGGCTACGGCGGCCACGGCGGTGGCGCAATTTGGATTCATGCGGCCAGGCAGGTTGCCCTTAACGGCCTGATCTCCGCATCGGGAAGCAATAACTCCGGCGGCAACAACCGGGGCGGCGGCGGCTCCGGCGGAAGCATTTACATCCACTGCAGCAGATTCGAGGGATCAGGCATCGCGCGAGCGGACGGAGGATCGGGGCTTGGCGAAGGAGGAGGCGGGGGCGGAGGCAGGATAGCGGTTTGGCGGATCAGGGATATTTTCGCCGGCATGCTTTCGGTCACGAACGGGACCGCAGGCTGGGGGGAGACTTATTACGGGGAACCCGGTACGATTTTCCGCGGCCAGTTGTTTCCGGGCGGCACAGTCTTCGTGGCAAGGTGAGATTTTTGCCGGATTTCGTGATTGAGAAATGCCCGGCTTGGATGAACCCGGTGTCATTCCGTGCTGAGAGCCGCCTGAACACGGGCATCACCGGACGGTGGGATCGAACCACTGTTCCCAGGTCGGCGCGAGGAATCCAGGCACGCCGTACAGTGTCACGTCGGCCTCCACGTTCACATGCCGCGGCTGAAACGAGCCTGAAACGAATCGGGTAGCGCTGCCTATTTCAACACGGAAGAACCAGATGCGTCCGGCAAGTTCCTTCGGAACAGCGATGTCCATCTCGCGCTTCGCCCCGCCCCTGACATCCGCAGCGTCCATCAGGCGGTCCGGCGCATGAATCTCGACGTGAAGCACATGGTCCGGGTCCGCCACGGAAACCGCCATGCGAAAAGACCCGGCACCGGCCGGCACCTTGAAGAACCAGTGCCTGGCGATTCCAGTCTCTATTTCGAACCTTGCGCCTCCGCCATCCGCGGGCTTTCCGGCGATGACAACAGGCGGGGCCGGCTCCATCCACGAGAACCATCTGCCTGCCTCGATCTGAGCCCTGTAAACGCCCGGTCCTGAGGCGGGAATCTGAAGGCGGCTGCTCAGGTGATGGCCGTAAACGTCCTCTCTGGCGGCGATGAGCCTGCCGCCGGGTGAGAATACGGAGTATTTCACGGGAAACCGGGCTGAGTCGTCCGCAATGTACGTCACGACTCCGAGTTCGACCGGAAGATTGGAGGGGTTGGACCAGTAGATGGTCTGGGGGCCGCGCCATCCGTTGTAATCCTCGTCTCCCAGGAACGGGACAGGCGTCCACAGATAATGATCCCGGCTCACAGGCTCGCCCTTCTCGTTCTTTGTGTCGCGGAGCCTCACCGCGGAATTGTCATAAACCACAATGTCGGGCGGCCTGCCGGAAGCCGGATCGAACCACTGTTCGGGCGAGGGCGCCATGAAAGGCGGAACGCCGTCCAGAAGAATCTGGAGGTCCGAGAAGTTGTGGCTGTCGCCTCCGGTGGCCCAGATGCTCCAGAACCTGCCGCCTGCGCCTTCGTCAACCTCGATCCTGGTCTCCACAGGGACCGGCGTGTTGGGCGAACGGGTCTCCACGTCGAGGGGTTTTCCTCCGTAAAGAGCCGCCACGCGCTGGCCGCGCGGGCTCATGATGAAAAAGCCGTAATCCTCGCGGTGGCTCTGGAATGGCTGGATGATGTGTTTGACCCGGAACGACTTCACGCCGGCCGGCACGAAGAAATACCAGCGTCTGGGCGCCATGACATGAAGGATGCATGTCCTGAACGGTCCGTCCTTCTGGTCCCAATCTCCATTGGCGATGACCATCTGCGGAAGAGAGCACTCGACCCATGTGAGGCCGTAGCCGCCCGGCTTTATTCCGAGCCGCCAGACTCCGGGCCTGCCCGCCGGCACTTCGATCCGGCAGTTCTCGTTGCTGATCGGAATGCTTCCTGACGCAGCCTCGGCGCCGTCAGGGGCGAAAACTTTCAACTGATATTCTCCCTTGTTTGCCCAGTCCGCGGGCCACACGTGGCGGTGGACCGTGACTGTGAATGCGATTCCGGAAGGATTGTTCATGAAAATGTCCGGGGTGTGGACGAAGAAATGGCCTGCGTCTCCGATCCATGAACCTGCGTTCGAGCGACAGGCCGCGGCGAGGATGCAGGCAACGAACACAAGGGCAGGAAAAGTGTGACGACAACATGGCTTTGCAGGCTGCTTCGCGGTCATGAGCATCCTCCTGTCTGGTTTCTGGTATTGGAACCCTACCGCAACCCGCCGGCACACGCAATGCAAGATGCGTATCAAGGCCAGGGGTCAGACTGAGAAAGCGAGCCAGGTTCTTGCGATCCGGCCGGATGCAAGCTGATGCGGGAGATTGTGGCTTGTGCAATTTGGCCATTTTTCAAAGACGCAGAGTTCTGAATGATTTTTCGGGTTGACAAGTTGACAATAGGATACAACATGAGACAATGTTGTACATTCAAGGACATTTTTATACTGCGTGGAGCTGAATAGAGACATGGAGAGCCAAGGGTCTGAGTTCCTCAGCGTGGAAGAGGTGGCCCGCGAACTGAAGCTGCATCCGGAGACTGTGCGCCGGATGGCGCGGGATGGCTCTGTGCCTGCCTTCAAGGTCGGCAGAGGGTGGCGCTTCAGCAGATCGAAAATTCTCGAATGGGCCGAGAAAAAGATCCACGGCGCGGGTCGCGCGCAGGTGCTGGTGGTGGACGACGAGGAAGGGATACGGGAACTTGCAAGACTCACATTGGAGCCGGAAGGGTATGAACTGCTCATAACATCCACGGCCGAAGCCGCGATTGCCGCGCTGGAGCAAGGCATGCCGGATGCGGCGGTGCTGGACCTGATGCTGCCGGGAAGGAGCGGACTGGATGTGATTCGCCGGATCAGGGAGACCGACGCAGGGGTGCCGATCATTATCATGACCGGTTATCCGGACAGCGACATGATGAGCAAGGCAATGGAATTCTCGCCGCTTGTCGTTCTGGCCAAGCCTGTGCGGCCTGCTGCGCTGGCGAGCGCGGTCCGGTCCGCGCTGGAGGGCCGGCGGTCGAAGTCCTGAGAGGTTTTTTATGGACAGCATGGCTGGGAAAAGATGGCAGAGCCCGAGCAACGTGGAATATCCACGTCGGCGTTTTGAGCATTTCCTCTGGGCTTTGCTCGTGCTTTTCGTGAGCCTTGCGCTGGGCGTGGGCGCAGTCGGCTTCTTTTACGCGAAACATGAAAAGACTTCGCGCAGGCGCGCAGCAGCGGAAATTCTGGGACAGGGCCTGGCGGACATATCCGCGAGGGTGGCCGGCTGGGTCGAGTCCGCCAAAATGCGGGCCCTGAAGGCGGCAGAGGATGCCGGAGGCGCGGCTACGCTTCTTGAATCGGTTTCCTCCGGCAGGGTTTCCGAGGTCGAGGGCAGACTTGCGGCGGTTGCCGACGCCGGCCATTTCGATTGGGCAGCGCTGTTTGACGGCAGCGGACGGCTTTCGGCCGCCGGCTTTGTGCGGGGCGGACTGCCGGAGATTCGCGCCACGCCTCCTGAACATGCCCTGGCTGCCATGGCCGCAGGCAGGACTTATGCGGTTTGGCTGCCGGCATCTGACGGCTCCGGAGAACTTGCGGTTCAGATCTGGTGCCCTGCGCGATCCGAGCCAGAAGGTCCGACAGGGCCTGCCGGAGCGATCGTTTTCGGGCTGCTCGCTCAGCGTCGCGGCTTTCCGGACATGGCGTGCAGGGATGTGCTCGGAGCCGAGGTGGAGGCGCGTCTGTGCGCGGCGGCTGAAAAAGGAATCGCGATATGGCCTGCGGGCGGCATGCTGAGCCGATTTGAAAACGCCGGCAGAATGATGATGGAGAGTCCGGAAGGCTCTGCGCAGTTTCAGATCCGGGAATCCGACGGCAAAGTCCGCACCTTCATAACTGCATGGAGGCAGGCCCTGGGCGCTGAATGGACAGTGGCCGGTTCGGTGCCTGCGGACAGGCTCGAAGCGCCGCTTCTTCAGACCGGTTTGGTGGTCGGGAGCATTCTGCTGGTCTTCATTCTGTCGGGGGTGCTGGCTGTGCTG
>Ga0272448_1008071_pt1 | contig 11024 bp, 20 predicted proteins | sample YNPCB0191_FD_202220 | JGI IMG/M metagenome (GOLD analysis project Ga0272448, IMG submission 202220) | Hot spring sediment microbial communities from Yellowstone National Park, WY, United States - YNP-CB-019-1 | ecosystem: Environmental > Aquatic > Thermal springs > Hot (42-90C) > Sediment... | reverse complement strand
TGGCTAGGCAAGGCAAGGCTGGGCAAGGCAAGGCTTGGCAGGGCTATGGGGACCACCCCTTATCACCATTACTTAGGAGGATGTGATGATCGAGGAAACCAATCAGATCAGAACCGGCGAGACAGCAAAGCTCCCTCTTTGGAAGAGCTTCGTGCAAAAGCTGATTGAGGACGGCCTGCATTATGGCATGAAGATTCCCACTGAGAAGCTCGAGCTGGAGCTTCGCGCCATGAGGGGCACCATGAAATTCCGGCTGGATGTTTCAAAGATCCGCACTGCGCTCATCCCATATGGCTTCTATCTAAGCGGGCGGGGCTCTGCGCGGAGCGGATTCTACCAGATTCAGCCAGCTAATGATAACGTGGGCACCGCCAAGGCCTTTGGGCGCAGCGCAAAGCGCATGCTGATCAAGCAGCTGACATTGGCGGAAAAAACCGATCAGAATCAGCTCAGCCCGCAAAACCGTGAGCGCATGCAGCACATCGCCGAGGTGGCAGGCCTGCGCCTGGCATTCTTTGAGAGGCCTAGGCTGATGGCAAAGCTCTGCGGCGGCGACGACAGGGTCCGCGAGGCGGCTACGAAGGCGTCCGAGCCTAAGCGGCTGCAGGGCTGATTCTCTAACCGTTGGAGAAACAACATGGCTGAGAAGAAGCGCATAAGCAGGGTTGTCTTCGGCGATCCAAATGGTGACCATCTGGTCCTTGACCTAGACGCGATGGTCCTTTCTGGAGGCCAGCATAAGGACGTCGACTGCGTTTATATTGACCTCATGGCCTATTGTAGGGACGCCGGAGGGTTGCTCTATCAGATAATTGCGCACGCCTGCGACGGTGGCATTAAGCCAAGCTTTGTGAAGCTTTTTATCGATGCCATCGATGTGATCCTGAACCCGACGGACACAATTGCAAACCCGTCCGTCAAAAACCCTAAGGTGATTCCGAAGGGCAAGATGCGCGACTTGATCGAGGAAAACATCAGGCATTGGGACATAAATCGGGACGAGTACTATTGTCCCCCATTTGTGATCGAATATGACGATGGGCGGAAGGTCGCAAAGATAAGGTAGTGTGCAAAATTTGCACAGTGCAAATTTTGCACCGCCCTGATGTCAATGTCGCATGCGTTAAGTAGGCGCGGAGATATTAAGCGTTGGGCATGATCGCTTAATAAGCGATCGAAAAACTCTAACCGTTGGAGTTGTACTATGAGCCTCATGGCTATGGATACCAGAACCGGAATGCCGGAATCCATGGTCGGCTATAAGTCCGTTTCAAAGACCGTGAGCAGGGAAACCGGTGAGGCCCTGTACAGCCCGCTATGGCACGCGTCTCTTCTTGGTCAAAATGGCAACCTTTGCAGGATGAAGGTTCCGATTAGGTGCGGATGGGCATACGACGGTATGTCGACAATCAAGGCTAGGGACGGCGAATGGTATCCTGCTGGCGTGCACGTCTGCGAAACGATAGATGACGCCCTAGCCATGATGCCGGCTCCGGAGGGAACGGGCCATCGTCGAAGATATGCCGTCGTCAAGGTATATGCGCGAGGCCCGCTGGCCAGCGGCTGGCAATACAGCCTATCCGGGCGGAGTGTGCACAGGTGCTCGGTGTGGAAGGAAATCATTATTCTCGAGGAGGTCGACACATGCAACGTGACGGGGGAGATGGAAAGGACTCGAACCGGCTCCGCGAACTGCTCGCTAGAGCAACCGTAGGAAAGTCGACGAAAGAAAGCGTGGAGGTGCTTGCCAAGGACCCGGAAATCGGGCATGAGAAGATCCGATGGTTTAAGTTCTCCCTTTTCTATAACCTGCGGCAAATTCATTGAGCCTAAATAAAATGCTTGACAAAGCCGCAGGGTTGTGGTATAATGGAAGCGACGATGGGAAGTGAGTTTGGCAGCTTAGCCCCCTATAAGCCAGGCGGTAAGCTGTCAGCCGCATCGTGCCGGCGCGCTGAGAGCTGAACAGGGTGGGAAAAAGCAGGTTCTTGGTTCCCGGCGCGATGCGGTGATCGCGAGTCTTGCGGGCTGTGAAATGAAAATCTTTGACGAGTCAAACAACGACGTCATCGAGGCGATCAATAAGGATCTTGACTCGTGTGACATGACCATGACCGAGGAAATGGCCATGTATATCGGTCTTGGGATCGGGCTCGATGACGTCAGATTCAGAAGGAAATATAAAGCTGTGGCGGCGTCCAACAAAATGGTCCTGTTCTATAAGGAGGACGCCGACGATCTATCCAAGTGCCCGATTACATGGCGATGCCCTAAGCGATCGCTCCAGCTGAAGCGCGCTAGCCACGATTACCTATCCAAGCTTGCCTGGATGAAGGTTCCCATCATTTTGGGCTCCGGGAGGGGCATTCGCGGGATTGCGTTCAGCAGCCTTCCGTTGGGGACTGTGTGGGTCAGGAATTCCATCGATGGTTTTAAAAGGTCATTCAGGCTGGACGGAAGATCGGTGGCGGGGTCCGGGTGCGTTGCCGTGTCCACCAAGCGGTTGCTTGCTTCTCTTCCGCACAGCAGCAAGGAATGGCCAGTCTGGGTCAGGTGCGCGATGAGCCCAAAGGAGTCCATGGGCAACCAGCCCGAGATGCTCGTCATAGAGCCGGCAAGCGGAAAGTGGATGGTCGCGATGTCGATTGTGAGACTGGAAAATCTAAAAGGATATATCAAATGATGAGAATATTAGGCAGGAAGAGATATAAGGTCCTAGTCTCGATGCACAGCGACAAATATGGCGAGCTGTTCTCGCCGCTCCCCAGATATTTGCAGCCAGTTGTTATCGGGAGGGAATGGAATGCGCTGTGCGAGAAATATCACAAGGAGAGCGTGCACGAGGATGGGACCAAGACCGTCTATATTGCCGCCGGTATACCCGTGCTGTGCACTCCGGAGGCGGCGAGGGCGTACCTAAGATCGCTGATGAAGCACAGGTGCTATGAGGAATATCATCTGGTTGTTGCCGAGGTCCTAGTATCCGGCCTGCTATACAAGGGCACGGTAAAGCTGGACGGCAGGCAATATAAGACCGAGGCATGGAACAGAATGAAGGTCCTGCGCGTGATCGACTCCGATTCTTCCATGCAAAAGACGGCATAGGGGGAGGGCACAATGGGATATGCAAGCAGCAATGCGGTAATTGCACTGATCAAGCGAATGATCGGCCTGCACAAGCTCGGCAGAGACATTCCCCATGACCTTAAAACGGTCAACTCCATCCTAAGCTCTGGCGTTGTCATCAGATATTGTGGGCGCGACTATCGTGCAACCGATGCCTGCACGCATGTGGCCATATTCGAGCCGAGTGAGGCTGTGCCGACACAGGATTGCCGCGATGTTTGGGCCGCGCCGGATGAATTTATCGTTTTTAGCATGCGCGCATGGGCAGACCTGTTCAAAGCAGCCGGAGGCGCCGATAAGGTGCTGATCGGTGCAAGCAGGCGCAAAGCTTGGGTATCGGAGTGTGCGGCTAGGGCAAAGAGGGTAAAGCTGGAAAAAGCGAATGTTGTCATTGATGCCGCCAGGAAGTTTGTCATAAATAGCGATATATTCGCGGTGCTTTCCGGCTTAGGCTGGCTAGATGATGTTTTCCCTCTGACTATCGCATTCGGCTACGCTGGCGAGCCAAGCGATGACGCTAGAGAGGTTCGGAACAATAACATGATTATCGTAATCCCCAGTAGCAAGGAATGGCTCGTCGCCTATGCGGTCGAGCCGAAGGCTCTCTAACCGTTGGAGAAGACAATGACAAAGAAGGCGGATAATAAAAAAGAGATCGACTCAATCCTGGACATAATGAAAAAGATCGAGGCATCGTTTTACCTGGCGACCTCGACGGCTCTCAATCTTGTGGAGCGCAAATACCCGGACAAGGAGCGGGGCGTTGCCATGCTGAAAAAGGTGGACGAGGAGTATGGCAAGCTGGTAAAGGTCGCGGAGGAGGACATACCGGACGGCTATGACAGGCTCATCCTGTATGCCTTTTTCTGCTCGGTGACATGGTCGATCTTCGACAGGCTGTATCGGGAGAAGCTTGCGCAGCTCGGCCACGAGGTCGCCGGCAGGCCGCTCATGGAAATTTTGGGTCCTGCGTCAGACAGGCTTAACTGAGATGCGGTACCGGTGGGGCGGGTGGCATGTGCCTATCGCACCCAAGTTGATGCCGCGTAATCTGCGCGTACGCGGCATCCCGGCGCATGCTGGTCCCGCCGGTGCCTCCAGACTCTAACCGTTAGAGAGGGCAGCCATGGAAGAAAAGCTAGCGCGCGATCCTTTAGGGGATCCAGATGAGTTCCTGACGATGGTCAGGCAATGCTTTTATTTTGCCATCAAAATCGCAGCGAACGGTCTTTGGTTTCTGGATAAGGGCCACATGCAGCTGGCGGAAGCGGTGGACGGATATCAGGAGACCGGGCAGAAGGTTCTCGAAGAGATTGCCGCCGATTTCCCAGACCCGGTTGAGCAGCAGATTTGCTCCATGCTGGTCGTTTCCATTATGATGCTGCGCGTGGATAGCCTTTACAGGCAGTTCATCGCAAACAAGGGACTGGCAACACGCGTCCCGTCGCTGACGCATGAGGTGCTTGACAAGGGACCGGTCATGTAAAAGGCCGGATGCAAACATGCCGAGGATCAGAATTGACCGGGACTTGCTAGAAGGCCAGCAGCGCTCCCTAGCGTTGAGCGATGAGATGTCCGATGCTGAGTTTTATCAGGAGCTGCTCCGAATAATCAAAAAATATGATGGATATCTGGAGAGCCTGCTGATATGCGTCAACCGGAGCGGCGGGTCGATTTCGATAGATGACGAGTTAAATGACCTGCGCGCCGCCGGCTACGAGATTGAGTGCAGGCTTAGGGCGCTAGGCAAGGGATAGAGGTTGAAATCACATGGCCCCGGACAGCTTGCTGTCGGCACCTATAACATGGGTCGAGCAGTCGACCGCTTTCCTTGCGGGAACAAGGGAAGGGGGTGCTTTCCGGCTGTGCCGGGACGGGGCCATCAGCTAAAGGGTCTAGAGACATGCTGATAAGGATAACGTCGCCGAATTTCTGTGCAGGGATCGATTGGCCGGAGAAATATCCGCCAATTCTTCGTTATATGAAAGGATGGGATTTGGACAGGATCGCTAGGTATTGCGCCGAGAGGAATTGGAAATATCAGGTGCTCGGCGATATAGGAGATAAGGAGAAGCGCGAGGAGGCCGAAAAAACCATGGCCTGGATTTGGGAGCAGCATCTAGAATAGGAGGGATGAGTCATGGGATTTGCATCTGGAGTGGTGAAGGCTGCGTGGCAAGCGCTCCATGCTCTGGGGCTGTTTGCTCTTCTAGCCTTTTGTGCCGTGCTCACCTATTTGGTGCTTACGGCATTTATTACGCTTATCCGAATAGCGATTGCCGTGATAGGCGCGATTATTTCGTGATGGCTTTGCGGCCACAGGCAGCGCGATGACCGTTTGGAGGTGAGCGTGGTCGGGAAACAGAGCAACAGGGAGTCGCACAGCATCAAATTCAGCAGGAAATCAAAGATTTATAGATACGGCCTTGCGATACACAGGGCTGAGCCCGGGATGGCCATGTGCGTTATCCAATTTAAATGCCTAGCACCGGGCCGGGAAGCGCAAAAGAGCGAGTGCAAATACTATAGGGCATCCGCCGACGGACGATGCGGGTACGAGGAGCGCAGCGCCAATCTGTGCCAATGCAAGGAGGCGCAGCTCGAGGAGGTCGCTTTTGCCGCAAAATTTTTGCTTGACGAAAGAGAGGCGTTATGAAAAAGTCCGACCAAATAAAGCGGGAGCGGTGGCGCGATGTCGATTATTGGCGCGGCATCCATCATCAGGCTTCAATTGTGCTGATGGATGTGGCCAAAATCCTGTATCTCTGCGCCGACAGCATGGCAATGACAGCCAAGCACGGAAATGTCAACAAGATCCAATCGAACTATAGGACTCTATTCGGCGTCGAGATGTCCGGGCTCAGGCAATCGATCGAGCTTCTGTCAACGCTGGTCTACGCCGCTGTCAGGCCGAGGAGCAGGAAATGAACGACCCTAAGAGCTGGAGCAAATTCCCCGACCTAGCCGGTCAGCGTGCCATAGAGGCGGCTCTGGAAATCGTCAATGACCGGCTCCCACGCCAGCACCTTGGGGAGGCCGGTCGCAGCGATTGGGTGGATATCAGGGCTCTTAGCTTTGGGGAGGATGGGTCAATCGTTCTGAGTGTGTCCGAGCGGGGGATACCGGATGCTAACAATGTTATCGCCACCATCGAGAGGAGAGGAAATAAGCGGGTTCTGACGCAGGTAGTCTCCAACCGGCCAGACAAGCATTACATGCTTGAATTATCCGGTCACGAGTGGATTCTCACCTTCACCCATGACAGGGCTGACCCGAGCCACGAGGTGAAGGTTTTCGTTGCCAAGCTTGTCAGATGGGCAGATAAGAATTGCATAATCTCGGCGTTTGGTCCTGCGGAATATGGGATCGATCCGCCGTGGTAGGTGATAAATGACGATAGCATACTTTGTTTGGCTTCTAGTTGGTCTTTTTTGCGGCATAATATGGACGCTAGCTATCGGGGCTGTGCTAGGATATTCGCACGCTGGCACGATCACCGTGCTGCTGATCGGGGTTGTGCTTGGTTTGATAGCGGCTTGGATCATCAGCAGAATGATGTCGCGGATTTAATCGTGTATAACTTTGTAAGAAGGGCAGAAGGTGCCCGGATCGCCTGCCAAGTGAGCGGCGGAATGCCGCCAGCAACAGGAACCTGCGCGTGTGGCCGAACCTCGATGGAAGTGTTCGGCCCGTGCGCGCGCGGGCTTTTCGAGAAAGGGGTGCTTCTCGGCTGTGCCGGGACGGTTCGGCCCGTGCGCGCGCGGGCTTTCCGAATGGGAGGAAAGGTGGCATGAGCAGCCTAGCGACCGGAAGACCAGAAACTCGCGGCGCTAGGCCCAAGGCGGTCCCCACGGGAGTGCTACCCTACCCTGAACCGCAGCCTTTGATTACCACAAGACTGGGTAGGGTCTATTGCGGTGATTCGGCGGCTTTGATTCCCTCCACGCTGAAACCCGAAAGCGTAGACCTCATCATGACCAGTCCTCCCTTCGGACTCGTGCGTAAGAAATCTTACGGGAACGAGGATGCCGACCGATACCTAAAATGGTTTGAACAGTTCGCGATCCAGTTCGCGCGGGTCCTCAAACCATCGGGAAGCTTGGTCATTGACATTGGAGGAGCCTGGAACCGCGGTACTCCGACGCGAAGCCTTTATCAGTATGAACTGTTAATCATGTTGTGCCGTGATCACGGCTTTTATCTTGCGCAGGAATTCTTTTGGTGGAACCCTGCGAAGCTGCCGGCCCCTGCCGAATGGGTTAACGTCCGTCGAGTCCGCGTCAAGGACGCGGTGGACTGCATCTGGTGGCTTTCCAAGACTCCTTTTCCAAAAGCGTCCAATCGCCGCGTCCTGCAACCATATTCGAGCAGCATGCTCAATCTCCTCGAAAGCGGATATAGCCCGGGGCTCAGGCCGAGCGGCCACGATATTTCCCGCAAGTTTCGCCGGAACAACGGCGGTGCGATTCCACCAAACCTCATCGCCCTCGCAAATACTGAGAGCAACGGCTCCTACCAGCGTTACTGCAAGGCTCGCGGCCTACCCGTCCACCCGGCGCGCTTCCCGGCTGCCATACCAGCATTTTTCATCAAGATGTTGACCGATCCCGGCTACCTCGTTATTGACCCGTTTGCCGGGAGTTGTGTCACCGGGTACGCCGCCGAGGTGTTAGGGCGTCGATGGATCTGCTACGAGCTAGAGTCACGGTATGTGGAAGGCGCGCGCATTCGCTTCCAAGATGGCAACCAGCTCTCGATCATCAACAGGTCTGAGCCATATGGAATTCCTCCGCCCAATCTGTCCGTCAATGACAGTGATGCGCCGCTTGTCGAAGATGGAGGAACAAGGAGACCATCGGCTTGAGTCGTGGCGTAGTACTGGTTTATCGTTCCTCCGATATGAGATACCATTAGATGAAAGCACGGAAGGCACGGTGGATAGCACATATGAAATGGATCCTAGATATAATCGTCGACCCGTTAGGGGACGGCTATGATGGCGTTGTTGAGCGAATCGTGGATTCGTTCCTGTTGGGCTTTTCCATGGGCGGCCTTTTGGTTCTGGCCTATATCAAGCTGCTCCTGATATTAGGCAGCAGCTAGCGGGAAGGATCATGGTCAGCAAGCTTAAAGAGCAAATCTGCCTCATTGTTATAACCGATGGAAGGAAGGGGGTGCTGGAAAAGACGCTTGGCACCTTCAGGGTAATGGCGGAATTTGTGCCCAAGAGGATGATTGTGTTAGACGATTCGGGCGACCCCGAATATGGTGCCTATGTCGATCAGCTCGTCGCGCAGTTTGGCAATCCCATTGTGCGCCACCATAAGAACAGGACGGGATTTTGTGCGACCGTTGCCGATGCCTGGTCGCTCTTGTCTGCGCAAGACGGGATCGAATTTGTCTTTCACCTTGAGGATGATTTCGAATTCATCGAGCCGGTTCCGCTGAGCGCAATGGCGCGGGAGCTGAGGCGTGATCGGAGGCTGGCCCAGATAGCGCTCGTCCGACAGCCGTGGAATGAAAGGGAAAAGGAAGCGGGCGGGCTACTGGAGCTATACAGGCCACTCAACATAGTCGAGGGCGAAGGCATCAGGATCGCAAAGCATAAGGCATGCTTTACAACCAATCCGAGCCTGTATCCCGCGCTTGTGACGAGGCTTGGCTGGCCTGACGGTCCGCGTTGCGAAGGCATCTTTACCCACAAGCTCATCAACCTCGGCTGGGAATTTGCTTATTTGATTCCGACTGGCGATCATGCAGTAACTCACATAGGTGACCAAAGGATCGGGACGGGTTACTAGGGTGATATGCGCGATAACGATGATTAAGAACGAGGCCGGAATTATCGGCTACAATCTCTGCCATCTGATAGCCAGCGGTGCCGACCTGATATTGGTGGCCGATAACGGCTCCACGGATGGCACGCAGGATGTCGTTAGCCGGGTGGCCGAGGCATCGGGCGACGCTGTGCGTCTTATCGATTATCCGACGAGCGGATATTATCAGTCCATGATTATGACCGACCTCTATCGCAGAGCCGTGGATCTGGGGGCTGAGTGGGTTATTCCGTTTGACGCGGACGAGCTTGTTGTTTCAAAAGCCCAGCCGCTTCGGGATGCGCTTGAGCTGCTGCCCACGAACAATCCCGTTGCCGTTAGGCTCTATGATCATGTTCCAACGAATCGCGATGCTGAGGCCAGCAATGCCAATCCCTTCTTGAGATGGCAATATCGCAGATGTCAGGCGAACCAATTGAGAAAGGTTCTAGTCCCAAATCTTGGGCCTGGCCTTGAAATCACCCAAGGAAATCACGGCGCTAGGCTGGATGGCCGAGATCTCACCCCATCCGAGACTGATCTCATCGAGATACGGCACTTTAGATTTTATGGCGGGTTTGAGGCATATGCCAGTGGTGCCGTAGAGAGGCTCAAGGCATACGAGAGAACGGATCTCCCGGAGTCAATGGGAACGCACTGGAGGGCACATGGCAGGATAGCTAGGGAGCAGGGCATCCATGCTCTAGTCAGCCATCTCCGGGAAAATTTCTTCATTGAGCTGGATGAATCCGGCCAGATGGATCTCAAAACGGATGCTGTGGCTGACATAATTCATGACCCTGCGCCTTATGCCAGCTGTCCGATGCTCCAGGATGGAGTTGCCACCTTATAAGGAGGTGTCGTGGCGAGGCTTGGCTTTGTCGTTTTTACCAACGGCAGATTCGAGTGCCTTAACAAGGCCATCAAGAGCCTAGAGGCGAATCTTGACGCGGTGGTCGCCGAGTCCATTCTGATAGATGACTCGGGAGATCCGGCTTACGGCGCCGTCCTAGCGAAGCATTTTGACGGAAAGTTCGACAAGATCGTCAGACATGAAAAGGCAATCGGCTATTTCAACTCGATCGAGGAAACCTGGCTGCATAGTCTATCCCCGGGTTTGGATTATGTGTTGCACTGGGAAGATGACTTCGTTCTCCAAATGAATCTTGATCTAAATCCGCTTATGGAGTTTCTGGGCGCATATTCTAAATATGTGCAAATGGTGCTCGGGGACGGAACCGAACGGGCGCTGAGGCCGGCGGATGCGCATGCCGTAAGGAACAGCCAGGCATACGACTTCTATGAGATTCCCTGGGCGGGATCCGACGTAGCCTTCGAAACCAGCCCATGCATCTATCCCGGATGGGTTACAAAGGCGCTGACCGTACGGAGCTATGGCACCTATCGGAGCGACATCGCGTTCCACGGGTATCTCGCGAGGCGTATTTTGGATGTCAGCCCTGGGTTTGGATCCGCCGGATGCATCGTTGAGGCCACCGCTGGGTCTGGGCCCGCAAGCCTCGATGATCGAGTTAGCAGTGGCATAGTAAAGCACATCGCCTTCGACAGAATCTGGGAATACGAGCGAAACAATGTGCTTAGATTTGATAACAAGCCGCAAATTCACGAGCGAGAGGGATCGCAGATATAAGATCTTCAGGCGAAACTTGGCTCTGGAGGCTGACGAGGCGATATCCGGCTTTTATGCCGACGGGGCTGTCTACAGGATTGGCGTTGAATACGAGGCAAGGAAAACATTGGCTGTGACGCTGACTCCTCCGGATAAATATGGCAGCCTATATATGAGCGGCTTTCATTGCTTGGTTAGGCGGAAGGACGCCGAATTTCTGAGGGATTTTTTGAACAGGCATTTCGGGCCGGAGCCGATCGGACCGGGCGAGAAATATGGCGAGCTGGACATGCGTAAATCCTATTACTTCGATGCTGCACTCGTTGAGGTCGGCGACCCCATAATAGCCGGCATGTTTCTCGGGATGCAGGCGGATGTGTGGGGCAAGATGAAAATCATCAGGTTTCTGGATATAGGTGAGGGACACCCATGGGTAGCAACAACATTAGCGA
>Ga0272448_1008070_pt1 | contig 11025 bp, 13 predicted proteins | sample YNPCB0191_FD_202220 | JGI IMG/M metagenome (GOLD analysis project Ga0272448, IMG submission 202220) | Hot spring sediment microbial communities from Yellowstone National Park, WY, United States - YNP-CB-019-1 | ecosystem: Environmental > Aquatic > Thermal springs > Hot (42-90C) > Sediment... | reverse complement strand
CCGCCAGCAGTTGTCCTCTGCTAACTCTGTCTCCTTCAGCCACGTAAATTCTGGCTATTTTGCCCGAAACCTCGGGTGTAATAGCTTGTTTTTTCCATGGTTCAATGGTGGCCGTGTAAACCAATTTTTCAGAAATTTTTTGCTTTTTAACCTTATAAACCTTAACCGGCGAAGCTTTGGCTTCTACCAGGCCGGACTGGTTTGCTTTATCCACCGGTTTCTGACAGGCTACTAAAGCAGCCAGCATCATGGTTACAGCTAAAATCTTGGTTCTTGCTGTTCTCATCTTTTTCCTCCTAATGCTTCACGGCAAAAATTATTAAAAGTTCAGCCGACTCAGTCTGTTCTGCCGGTCCGGGCTGATTCGCCCGTAGCTTTTTCAAGCTGGGCTAAAGACATCAGGCAATCATAGAGTGCCTGGGCATAATTCGTTCGAGCCTGGCTCAAAGCCACCTGAGCCGTGGTCACATCCAGAGTGGTGGCCAGGCCTTCAGAAAAGTTTAATTCCGCCAAGCGGACAGCTTCCTCGGCCTGTTCTACGTTCTTTTCCTGCGACAAAAGAGCTTCTTTTGCCTGTTGATAATTCAGTATGGCCTGCTGCACTTCAAGCTTAATGTTTTCAGTCAAACCCTTTAGTGAATACTCCATCTGCCTGGAGAGGGCAGTCGCTCGAGCCGCTTGAGCCTGGTTGGCAAATCCGTTGAAAATCGGCACATTAAGAACCAGACTGATGGTGTAATAATTTTCCCAGGTGTTCTTCCTGAAATTCAGGTTGTTCGCCCAGTAATTCAGAGCTCCACCAAGGGCCAGAGTGGGCAAGTCGGCGGCCCTGGCCAACTTGAACATTTCATGAGCCATTTGTTTCTGGTAATTGAGCTGGTGAAGTTCAGGCCGGTTGACCAGCGCTTTCTGAACGGCTTCTTCCAGGTTAATCTGGCGCTCTTCAAAACTCAATTCCCCTTTGATCCTAATGGACTGATTCAGGTCAAGACCCAGTAAATTTTTCAGAGCCAGTTCAGCCACCTCCAGGCTATTCCGTGCTCGAATAAGCTGAGGCTTCAGGTTAGAAAGCTGGACTTCAGCCCGGAGCAGGTCAAACTTGGTGGCCATGCCCACTTCGTAAAGATTCTTGACATTGGTCAGATGTTTTTCTGCCAGGTTTACGGACTCTTCAGCCACTTCTACAAACCGGCGCGCCAGCAGGTAACTGTAGAAGGCCCTCTTAACGTTAAAAATAGTTTCCTGACGGGCCTGATCTATTGCTTCCTGGGTGGCCTGGTAATTGTACTGGGCCTGCTTGTAGCCTGAAAGGAGTTTGCCGCTGGTAAAAACCGGCACAGAAAACGACAGGCTCATCTGATAGGTCCGGGTAAAATCAAACTTAACCCGCTGCGGTTGCTGACCAGGATACATCGGCGGTATTTCTACGGTAAAAACCTTTTTATCAAGAATATCCGTGCCCTGAGCGCTTACATTTGGGAAAAAGTTGGCCACGGCCTGCCTGACCTGGGACCGGGCTTCATCTTCTTTGGCCTGAGTGGCCAGATAATAGGGGTTTTTCTCCAGAGCCAGTTTCAGGCAATCCTGGAGGGTCAACTCCAGAGCTGTTTTCTCATTTTCCTGCGCCCACCCCACAGAAAGGAAGACGAACAGAAAAATTACCATAACTGAGGTAAGTCTTTTCCATAACCTCATTCTTTCTCTCCTTTCGGGGAAGCCAGCTGGCCAATCCCCTTCATCAGAAAAGCAAAGATTTCTTCGGTTTCTTTTTCGGGAGGAAATTTCTTTTCCTGCCAGAATCTAATATGCATCAGACCTTCGGTTACTGCCCAGATGTAATAGAGGAGTCTTTCCGGTGAGGTGTTGATAAATGCTCCCTTATCTATTCCTTCTTTTATCACTTCCAGACCAGCTTTAAATATTTCTTCGCGTTTGGCATTAAAGTTTTTGATGGCCTGCTGCACCTCGCGGTTATTTTCTTTATCCGAAGCTCCAAAAAAGCGGTGCAAAAATTCTCTGATGTTTTTGTCTTGAACAAAAAGACGGGAAATATTAGATTTTTTCAGCTGAATCTCCAGCAGAGAATAAATCATTTGTTTTAGCTTCTCTTCTGGACGGTCACCAGAAGAGGCAATTGCCACAATGCGGTTTTTCATCTCTTCCATGTACTGGGAGATTATTTCCAGGAGAATCTCACCTTTATTTTTAAAATACTTGTAGAGTGTTGCCTTACAGAACCCAGCCTCGCGGGCAATTTCATCCATAGTAGCTGCTTTAAAGCCGCGCCGGATGATGACTTCTTCGGCAGCCTGCAGCATGTGCTTTTTGAACTGGGCCTGGATAATTTCCTTTCTGATCTCCTGAGCTTTTTTCATCTGTATACTCTCAATTTAATCATAATAAACTCATGAGTTTATTATGTAGCCTGATTAGTTTATACAATTTAGCACCGGAAACCCATCTTGTCAAGAGCAGCTGTCCTATGGTAAAAAATAATAGCGGAGGGGTACTTTGCTCACAGAATCTGGCCATCCGAAACTTCCTGTTTTCCTAGTGATCCTGGGGTCTTTTTTGTTTTTCCAGATATTCTCAAACTCATTTCCGGCATCGCCGCAAAGATTCTGGCAGGCCATTTTACAAATAAAGGTAGAAGGAGAGTTTGTCCCCTCACCTGGACTGTCTGCTCCGGGAAAATTTATGGTTGAGGCTGAGTGGCCGGGCTTTCTGGAAGAGGATGGCCCGGATTTCATCATCTACCATTTTGATAGCCATCTTAATAACTGGAAACTATGGACAGAAGAAAATGGTTTCCAAAAGCCAACAGCCTCATTAATTCGTCCAGTCTTCTGTGTTGATTATGTGGAGGGATTGGAAAAAGAAATTCGTTTTTATTATTCTTTCAGGCCAGCCGAAATTGACTGGCCTGGAGAAAACACCCCTGTTCCCTCCAAGCTGCTTCTTCCTTCAGCTCCCTGGCCGTTAAAAAAGGACCCGGGGCTGCAGGCCGTACTTAAAACTACCGGTTCCAGGATTATAACCCTGGAAAGAACAGCTCTGGAAAACCCCATTTTTCAGAGAGAGTTTTCCTGGCAAGCAGAAATTTTTGACCGGGTTACCCACCAAAAAATAGAAAGTTTTTCGGTCTGGCTCAAACTGCAGCTTAAAGAACTACCGTCAAGAAACCAAGTCAGGCCCGGGGATGAAATTTATCATAAACCTGTTTCAGCCTTTCCCGACTGACGTGGGTATAAATCTGAGTGGTGGTAATCTGGCTGTGGCCAAGCAGCATCTGCACTGAGCGCAAGTCTGCACCATGTTCCAACAGATGCGTAGCAAAGGAATGCCTGAGAACGTGGGGATGAAGTTTTTGGCTCAAACCGGCTTTCTGGCCATAGGTTCTAAGAATTTTCCAGAGACCCTGACGGGTAAAAGCTTTGCCCCGCCTAGTCAGAAAAAGAACCGGTAAACCTTCCTTATCAAAAAGGGGCCGCACATTCTGAAGATAAGTCTTCACCCAATGCACGGCCTTCCTTCCGATAGGTACGATCCTTTCCTTACTGCCCTTTCCCCGGCAAACCAGAAACCCCTGGCTCAGGCGAACATCCTCAAGCCTCAGAGAAACAAGTTCAGAGACCCGAAGACCGCTGCCGTACATCACCTCCAGCATGGCCCGGTCTCTTATCCCCTGAGGTTTGCCCTGGTCAGGCTGCTCCAGAAGCGTTTCTACTTCTTCTTCAGTCAGCACTTTGGGAAGTGTCAACCAGAGTGAAGGAGAACTCAGGTTTTCGGCCGGGTTTTTACTGATAAAATTATCCAGCAGCAGAAACCTGAAAAAAGATTTAAGCGAAGAAACCAGTCGGGCCAGCGAACGAGGAGCCAGTCCTGACAAAGCCTGCTTTTGAATGAAGCTCACCAGGTCTGTTTCCTTTAACCGAAAGAGCGATTTTTTCTCCCCGGCCAGATACTGGTAAAGCTTTTGCAAATCAAGAACATAGGAATTTACACTGTTGGGGGAAAGTCCTTTTTCTACCTTTAAGTAGTCACTGTAGACTTTGAGAACGTGTTCTTCTTGCGGGCGGTTCAATTTCATCCTGAGACGATTCTATTCCAGAAAAGGATTTGATTCTTTTTCTTCCCCGATGGTCGTTTTCGGGCCGTGGCCGGGCAGCACGATTGTGTCCTCAGGAAGGGTTAAAACCCGGGAGCGAAGGGACTCGGCCAGCTTTTTCCAGGAACCACCTGGTAAATCCGTTCTGCCAACCCCGCCACAGAATATAGTATCCCCGGCGAATAAAATCCCGTCCGTGTAAAAGCAAACGCTGCCCGGGGTGTGGCCTGGAGTGTGGATGACTCTCAAGGTGGTTTTCCCTATTTTAATTTCATCGCCATCAGCCAGCAGGCGGTCAGGTAACGGGCTGGGTTTGGCCCCCAGCATCAAACCGAATTCTAATTGAACGCTTTCTTCCAGCATCGGCAGGTCAGCCGCATGAAGGGCTATCGGAATGCGGTAGCGTTCTTTAACCTCCAGATTGGCTCCAATATGGTCCACATGTCCGTGAGTGTTAAGGATGAGAACCGGCTTCAAGTTTAATTGGGTGACCAGGGGGAATATTCTTTCTGCTTCAGCCCCTGGGTCAATCACCGCGCATTCTCTGGTTTCGTCACAGTAATAAAGGTAGCAATTTGTTTCCAGCGGCCCGACTATCACCAGTTGGTAGCTCATCAGCCTGACCTCGGCTCCATATTATGTTAACTAAACCTCAGCCGTCAAGTAATTTTTGTCAGCATTTTCTTGAGTATGCTATAATGCCAGCAGAAAAATGGACCTGATAATTTTGTTAGAACCACGAGAAGAGTTGACCCTGGCCCTAAAGAACGGCCATCATCTCAACTCCGGTTACCTTCTCGGCCGACGCCTTGGACTATCCCTGATCGTGGAAAAGGTTCTATTCGTTCCCTGGAAAACACTGCTCAAGCCAAGTTTTTTTCAAGAAGTGGAAGCTTCGGGCCGCTGGTCGGTACTGGGCGTGTTTGAACTCGGTCGTACTTCTACAAGCAAGAAATTACTCCTCCAACCGCTTTTTACAGAAAAAATTTATCTTTCTTTATCTCTGGACCGGAAAAAAGAAATCAAGGTCCGGGCCAGGATGATTCAATTCAACGGACGTTTTTCCTTGGCCCAGTTTGAGCGCTTAATTTTGGAAGTGGAGGGAAAACATGACTGAGCCTGAAGATAGATTGCTGACCGAAGAAGAACAGGCCTTTCTTTTAAAGCTGGCCCGCCAGGCTATAGAACATTACCTCAAAACCGGCGAGAAAATTAAAGTAAAAGTTGAAAATCCCCGACTCCGGCAAAAACAGGGGGCCTTTGTCACTCTTCATGTCAACGGAGAATTAAGGGGCTGCATCGGCTATCCACTACCCTATAAACCACTTTACGAAACCATCATCGAAGTGGCCATAGCTGCCGCTACAGAAGATTATCGTTTTCCATCGCTTTCACCGGAAGAGCTTGATAACCTCAAGATTGAAATTTCTGTTTTGAGTCTGCCGAGGAAAATAGACCGGCCAGAAGAGGTAGTCGTCGGTCGGCATGGCCTTATCATCACCAAAGGGTTTAACCAGGGCTTACTGCTGCCCCAGGTTCCGCTGGAATATGGCTGGGACCTGGAAACCTATTTATCGCACGGTTGTCTTAAAGCCGGGCTGCCGCCTGACGAATGGAAGCGTGGGGTAGAAATCAAAGTTTTTGAAGCCCAGGTTTTTTCGGAAGACTGAGCCTTTTTAAAATTAAATTTTCTTGTTTGTGGCTTTTCTGACTGATTTTTTTAAGTTTTCCAGACCCGGTTTCTTACTTTTTTAAGCTTCTTTTCTCTTAACCGCCTGGGGGAGCTGTTTATTCATTACCAGCCGGCTGAATAAATAGAAAGAGGGTAACCCGCAGGGCAGAACAAGTTTTTTTCACCCGTCCCTGAATAAATAATCAGCCAGAAAAGTCTGAAGCAGCTCCTCTTGTGGCTCCGATAAAGTTCTCAGAACATGGCGTTTTTCCCGGGCTTAAAGTTACCGGACCTTTATTTTTTCAGTTTTTCCAGCTCTTCCCGGGCCTCTTCTTTCAGGCTCTTGTCCTTGGAACTCGATTCCGGCAGCTCCAGACACTTCTTGAACTCCACGGTAGCCAGGTCCTTCTTGCTCATGGCCAGGTAAGTACGGCCGAGCTCCAGGTGATGGTTGACATAATCGGGTTTTAATTCCACCGCCTTTTTCAGCCATTTTTCTGATTCTTCGAAAGAACCCTTAGGAATCGACCCGTAGAGCAGGCTGCCAATGGCTCTCTTGGCTCCACCGATTTCTGCCATCCGGCGGTGCCAGCGACCGAGAGCATGGTAAGCCAGGTCATTGTTGGGGTCAAGCTCAATGGCTTTATCAATCTCTGCCTTAACTTTCTTCGAAACATCAATCTGCTCTTTTTTACCCAGCAAAAGAACCTTTTTGCCCAGGGCCGCGGAAAGGAAAAAATGTCCCCAGGTGTCGTTTGGGTTCAGGCCCACGGCCTTTTCCGCGCATTTTTCGGCTTTGAGGTAAAGGTCAAATCTTTTGTTATCCGCTTCCTTGCCCTTTCCTGAAACGAGGTCCCCTACATCTACATAACCTCTGGCTGCTTTCCAGAGTGCCTCATAATTGTTGGGCTCTGATTGGAGAGCTTTCAGGTACTCATCCAGAGCTTTCTGGTCTTCCCACTTGGCATAATATTCATCTCCAGCCTTGATAAACTCCGCCGCCGTTTGAGAAAAACCAGGACCAGTCAGGTAAACCAGTCCGAGCAGCAAAAACAAACCAATTATTATGCTTTTCCTGTTCATCCATTCCCTCCAGAGTAATTTCCCCTATCTTTTATCTGCTTTTCCTTCTGTTGTCAAGGAAAGAAAATTTAACTTTATCGTTTCCTGATTTTTATTGACAAGGGCCGGCCAGCAAGGGAAAATAACCAAAGGAAAATTTGCTTTTCACCCGAATTCAGCTAACGGCTAAAAGAAAGGCCCATCAACATGATAATAAATGAAAGGCTACCGGCAAAACCACCGGGAAAGATGAGCCGGTTCATTTTTTTCCTTGTTTTTAACCTTGTTCTGGTAATCCTGGCTTTTCCCCAGGCCAAAGCTGGCCAGACCCCTGAAGAAATTGCCCTGAAGCTGGAAGCCAGGCTAAAATCAATAACCAGCCTGCAGGCGGATTTCAAACAGTTTTATTATTCAAGCGCCAGTGCAGAACCTCTCACCGGGCAGGGGAAGTTTTATCTGCGAAAGCCGGACCGGATGCGCTGGGAATACGAGGCGCCAGAGAAGCAGGTTTTCCTCTACAACCGGGGTCAATTCTGGCTTTATTTTCCTGAGGACAAACAACTGATTAAAAACGCAGTGGACTCCCCCGGACATGAATCTGAAATTCTCAGCCTGATTTCAGGAAACTATTCTATCACTGAACATTACCTCCTGAGCTTTAATCCCTTCCCTTCTGACCGCCAGGACGTCTACCAGTTGAAGCTCATGCCCAAGGAAGAAGGGGAATTCCGCTACATACTTCTGGAAATAGACCGGACTAACTGGTTGATAACCAAGGCCGTTTTCTTCGACCAGGCCGGCAACAAGCTGGAGTACTGGTTCACCCGCCTAAAGACCGGCGCCACGCTGTCAGATAAACTTTTTGAGCTGAAAGTGCCACCTGATTGCGAAATTATAGAATCTTCAAACATTAAAGAAACTGCAGCCCAGGTGGGCTAAACTCTCCGGTCAGTTTTTCGTATGAATAAACAGAAAGTGAAGATGGTCGAGAATGAGGACAGGGTTTATGTCCGTCGCTGCCTCCGGGGAGAGAAGGAGGCTTTCGAATTTATCGTGCGCAAGTACCAATCTTCGCTGGCCAATTATTTTTTCAGGATGATACAGGAGAGAGAGTTGAGCCTGGAGATGACGCAGGAAGTTTTGCTCAGAGCTTATGCTAACCTGCATACCTATAAAGAGAAATTCCAGTTTTCCACCTGGCTCTTTCGTATTGCTTCCAACCTGTTGATTGATTACTGGAGGAAAAAGAAAATCCCCCTGGTTTTCCTGGACGCCCGGGATGATGAGGATGAACAGCATGCGCCAGTGCAGCTGCCTGACCACGAGCCATCGGTGGCTGAACAGTATGAAAGAAAAATGACCATGGAGGCCATCTCGCGGGCCCTCACGCAGCTACCGGAGAACCTGCGGGAACTTTTTGTTTTAAGGCACATCAACGATTTCTCTTACGAGGAAATTGCCGGGATAAAAAATTTGCCGGTGGGCACGGTTAAAAACCGGGTTTTTCAGGCGAAAGAACTACTGAGACAATTACTGGAGGAAGCATGAGCTGCCTCAAGTTGAGTGAAATTTACGACTACCTGGAAAAGGAGCTGCCGGCCGAGGAAATAGCGCGAGCAGAAAAACACCTGCAGTCCTGCTCCCGCTGCCAGCAAGTTCTGAGGGAGAGGCAGGCTTTGCTCTCAGAAATTAACCGCCTGCCCCGTTTAGAACCACCAGAAGAGTTTACCCCCCAGTTGATGGCCAGACTGCCTGAGATCAACCCCAAAAAAACCTGGCTGGTGTTTGTGGCTGGTGGACTTTACTTCTTTTTTAGCCTGCTTATAGTCTTTTGGCTAATGGCCGCGCGGATAAACACCCTGGCCTGGACCTGGGAAGTACTTAAACATATTTTTACTCTGGCCTGGCAGCTCAGCCATCTCCTGATCCTGGGTTTCAAGTACCTGCAGGCCCTGGCTAAATCCTTAAGTCTGACCGGCAAAATAATAATTAATTCTCTGACCAGCCTCTTTCCCCCGACCCTGACCCTAACCCTTTCCGCTGTGGGTGTTTTTATCTCTTTAGCCCTGGCCATCTGGCTTATAAAAAATATAAAAATCTCCGAAAGGAGCTGAAAGATGAAAGCAATGCGTAACACCATTCTAATATTCGTAACACTAACGATCCTGATTTTGGGTCTGAATACCTGGCTGAGCGGCGGCTGGTGGCTAAAGTCCGCTCAGGATTCTCTTCAAATCCACCGAGAAATAACGGTGGCCGCCGGAGAAACCCAGAAAAACGTCCTGACCTTTAACAGCCGCGTCCAGGTAGATGGCCGGGTCGAAGAAAGCGTCGTGGTTTTTGGTGGTGAAATCATCGTCAGCGGGGAAGTCGGGCAATCCGTGGTCGGTATCGGCAGCCGGGTGACGATCAAATCAACAGCCGTAGTTCATGAGGACATAGTGGTGCTCGGGGGCACGCTGGAAAAAGAGCCTGGTTGCGTGGTTAAAGGAGATACTATCTTTTTTCCGACCGGAAGAAAGTTAACGGGCGAGTTGTTTAAAAAAGGCATCTTCTTCCCGCTCGGCACGATATTCCTGGCTTTGAAACTAATTTCCCTGTTTTTTGGCATCCTGCTGACCATCTTCGTGGCCGGACTTTTCCCCAGGCCGGTCAACCTGGCCGCCAGCCGGATTCAGAGCGATTTCTGGCCTGTGCTCGGAACCGGCGCCATAGCTCTGGTTCTTTTCCTGGGGCTGGTGGCTGTTTCTGCTCTGCTGATGTTTATCCTGGTCGGTATTCCGCTCTTTTTTGTCCTGATCTCTCTGGGTCTGATAATTAAAATCTTCGGAGGAACAGCCTTTTCTTACTTTTTGGGCCAGTCCTTCTTAAGAGCTCTGGGCATCCAGAAAATGCCCCACATCATCTGGACCTCAATCATCGGGCTGGTACTGGCTACCTTTTTCGGGTTGATTCCCATGGTCGGTTTTCTTTTCTCCGTGCTCGTTGGGTTTATAAGCTGGGGGGTAGCCATCAGAACCAGGTTTGGCACTACGGACAACTGGTTTAAGCGCCAGAATTAATCATGGCTTTTTGGCGAAAGACTAAATTAAAGCGATTGAAATTAAAGGATTAAAATAATAGACAGAAACCTGTTTTTTTAACCAGTTCGGACTCAGGCTTCCAGGATTTCTTTTTCTTTGGCCGCGGCAACTTCTTCGGCCTGTTTAATGTACTGGTCAAGTAATTGCTGGAGTCTTTCCAATCCCTGGAATTTATCGTCTTCCGTGATTTTCTTGTCTTTTTCCAGTTTCTCGATGTATTCTTTGCTCTCCCGCCTCATGTTTCTCAGAGTTGTTTTTTCTTCTTCCAGCATCTTGCTGACCTTCTTAGCCAGCTCTTTTCTTCTTTCTTCATCCAGAGGCGGGACCGGCACCTTGATCACCCGACCGTCATTTATCGGGTTAAAACCGAAATCTGAAGAACGGATGGCCTTTTCTACCGCTTCCATCAGACCCGGGTCCCAGGGTTGGACAGTTATCAGAGTCGGGTCCGGCACGCCAATGGTCGCTACCTGGTTAATAGGCGTTGGTGTACCATAGTACAGCACCTTTATATCCTCAAAAATGCTGATGTTGGCTCTTCCAGTGCGCAGTTTGCTGATCTCTTTCCGGAAGTGATCTATAGAAGCTTTCATCTTTTTTTCCAGGTCTTTTAAGACATCTTTCACCATCGCAGCTCTCCTTTAAAGAGATTTGCCAGAAAATCAGGAAACTCTGGTCCCGACTTTTTCGCCAACAATTGCCTTTTTTATGTTGCCGGAAACATTGAGGTTAAAAACAATGATCGGTAATTTATTGTCCTTGCACAGCGAGATAGCTGTGCTGTCCATGACCTTCAATTCCTGCTGCAGCACATCCAGAAAATTTATATCCTCAAACTTGGTGGCCGTTGGGTCAACCATAGGATCAGCAGAATAAACCCCATCTACTTTGGTAGCCTTTAGGATAACCTCAGCTCTTATTTCTAAAGCGCGCAGGACGGCTGCCGTATCAGTGGTGAAGTAGGGGCTGCCCAGGCCAGCGGTAAAAATCACCACCCGTCTTTTTTCCAGATGTCTGAGCACCCGACGCCTGATGAATGGTTCAGCCACTGCTTTAATTTCCAGGGCTGAAATCAAGCGGGTATTTAGTCCTTCTTTTTC
>Ga0272448_1008068_pt1 | contig 11026 bp, 6 predicted proteins | sample YNPCB0191_FD_202220 | JGI IMG/M metagenome (GOLD analysis project Ga0272448, IMG submission 202220) | Hot spring sediment microbial communities from Yellowstone National Park, WY, United States - YNP-CB-019-1 | ecosystem: Environmental > Aquatic > Thermal springs > Hot (42-90C) > Sediment... | reverse complement strand
GCGCGGCTGCCGGAACCAGTATCCGCAGGATTCCCTCCACGTCCTTGTCCCGGGAGATGCCGACGACAAAGAGAACCGGCCTCTGCCCGAACTCCTTCCGGAGCGTGTCCACGAGCGCCCTGGCCGAGGCGGGATTGTGTGCACCGTCAATGATCACGAGCGGCTCGTGCGAGAAGACCTCGACCCGGCCGGGCCAGCGCACTGCGGCAAGAGCGTTGCGAGTCGTCGCCGGATCGAGTTCGTGTGCAAGCTCCGCGAGTCCAATGGCCACTGCTGCGTTGATTTTTTGGTGATCTCCGAGCAAAGGGATCGTGAGCGAATCGTAGCACCGGTTCGGCGTCCGCACCGATAACTGGCGGTTGTGGCCATCGAGTTGGATGTCCCGCCCGACGAGCAGGAGCGGCGAGCAGAGTTCCGCGGCTCTCCGCTCGATGGTTTCCAGCGCCTCGGCCTCCTGGGGCGAGACGACGGCGGGGATGCCCCGCTTGAGTATGCCCGCCTTCTCGCGGGCGATACTCTCGAGCGTGTTGCCGAGCTTGTCCATGTGGTCGAAGTCGATAGTCGTGATCGCGCAGGCGACTGGTGCGATCACATTGGTCGCGTCGAGCCGCCCGCCGAGGCCGACTTCGAAGATGGAGATGTCCACCCGTTCCCGCAGGAAGTGAAGAAAGGCGAGAACGGTCAGAATCTCGAAGAAAGTGGGCTTGTAGAACCCAAGGGTGGAGGGCGGGCGCTCTCCGATTTCCGATTTCCGGGCCGACCCCGGCGCGGCGTCCTGCGGCTGTGAAGCGCGCGATCGAGGCCGGGCGGCTGCTTGCCTTCGAGATGCCTCGAGGTACGGGTAGAGTTCGTCGAGTAGGGAGACGAGGGCACTTTCGGGGATGTGGACACCGTCAATTTGGATTCGCTCCCTGATTGACTGGAGGTGCGGGGATGTGTAGAGGCCGACCTTGAGGCCGTGAGCCGTGAGAATTTGGGCGGCCATTGCCGCCGTCGAACCCTTGCCCTTCGTGCCTGCGATGTGGAGCGTCCGGAGGTCGAGATGCGGATTCCCGCAGAACTGGAGGAGCGCCTGAATCCGTTCCAAGCCAAACACGGACGTCGCGGGGACGGAGCTTACGAGACGTTCGTAGTCCGTGAAGTCGAGAAGATACGCCATCGCGTTGTCGTAGGTGCCGAAGCTCATGCGAGGAGTGCCTTGAACGCCTCGGTTGCTTTGGCAACGTCGTCGGCGGCAATGATGGCCGAGGAGACTGCGATCCGACGGCAGCCGAGGTCGGTCAGAGCCTTGACTCTGTCCACGGTGATCCCGCCGATGGCGAATCCTGGCACCGGCACCTCGGCTACGATCCTCCTGATCGTGTCCAGGCCGATCAGCGGTCCCGCGTCTTTCGTCGAGCTTGGGAACGACGGTCCCATGCCGATGTAGTCCGCTCCGTCCCGGTGAGCTTGGAGCGCCTGGTCGAGCGAATGGGTGGAGACGCCAACCAACTTGCCGCCCGTCAGAATCCGCCTGACGCGAGCCGGCGGGAGTTCGTCCTGTCCCAGATGGACGCCGTCCGCTTCGGAGAGTTCCGCGATATCCGGCCGATCGTTCACGATGAAAAGCACTCCGGACGCAGCTGTCAACTCTCGCAGTCTCAATGCACGCCGCAGGACCTCTCGATCCGGTACCTGCTTCTCGCGGAGTTGAACCACATCCGCTCCGCCGCGGATGGTCTCGCGCGCTACTTCCACGATGTCTCGTTTCGCAATCGAGCTTGTCAACAGGACGTATAGGCGAGCCTTCAGGAGCCGCTCGCCGTACTGTCGCAGCCGTGTGCTGCGCGACTCGAGGGCATAGGTCCGGTAGCGGAGCTCTTTCAGCGTCTGGGCGACTTCTGGGGAGGCCAGCTTGGAGTATTCTTCGAGGACGCGAAGAGCCTCCTGGAGGCGTTTGAAGGCGGCGGAGACGATCGCGGCCTCGTCCGGCCGGGACGCTTCAGCCTCGTCCGTGAGAGCTGTACCGGTATCTCCCGGCGTGTCGCGGGCCGGGAGGAACGCCCCTGCCAGAGATTCCAGTCTCTTCGCTTGGGCAGCCAATCCATGCCTGAGCGACTTCAGTTCGGCGATGATTTGCGAATCGGCTGCGAATCTCAGGTAGTCCTCGATTACGCGGAGGGACTCGCGGGCGCGGTTGAAGTTCGCGTCGAGTATGCGCAGGGTCCTCTGGTTCACAGCTCGATCACCCGCCCCTCCTCTGCCGAACGATTGCAGGCGAGTGCAATCGCCAAAGCGAGCCTCGCCTGCTCGCCGGTGCCTGACTCCGGCTCCCGGTTTTCTCGGACGCAGCGAACGAAGTATTCGAGCTCCGCTACGTAGGGGTCCCATGTCAGCGTGGGCAGTGCCGCGGCAGTCCCGTCCTCGCGGAAAAGATTGAACTCCCGCCGAGCTTGTGCCAGGTGGCGGACGTTGCTTTGGCTCTGGAAGAAGTACTCCACAGTAGCGGCAGTTCCCTGGACGCGTAGCCCCATCGTGAACGGGTACGGGCCGGCCATCATGGAGCTGGCTTTGATAGAAACGCTGACGCCGTGCTCGTAGGTGATGATAGCGTTCATGTCGAACCAGCCGCCGCCGTGGTGTTCAGTGGCGGTGGCATAAACGCGGAGTGCTTTTCCGAAGAGCCAGTTGCAGATGTCGAAGTCGTGGATGTTCATGTTTGCCGATACGCCGCCGCTCCGGCTGAAATCTGTGCCCCAGGATTTCGTACCGGGCGGTGCCCCTGCGCCGGCCCGAATTGCACTGGCCGTGAGCGGCTCGCCCAGGTCTCCGGCGGTGAGAAGCTCCCGTATCTTCACGTATTCGGGCCAGAAGCGGAGGACGTGCGCGACCATCAGTTTCACGCTGTTCCGACGCGCCGACTCGACGATGGCATCCGCGTCTTCGAGACTGAGGGCAATCGGCTTTTCGACGAGGACATGTGCGCCGGCCCCGGTCGCCGCCTCCACAGCCTCGCGGTTCAGGTAGCTCGGCAGGCAGATATCCACGATATCCGGCTTGTGCGCGAGCAGATCGCGAAGCAGGCCGAAGTGTCCGGTCGAGTACTTCGCGGCCAGTGCCTTCCGGCGTTCCTCCCCCTTGCCGACGAACCCGACGATCTCGACCCCGCTGAGCTTCGTGTATGCCTCGGCATGGGTCGAGCCCATGAAGCCAGAACCGACGATGCCTACGCGGATCATACCATGTCCCGGATCAGCGGCGGGAGTAGTCGAACGGCTGCTACAACTTGATGACCCGGCCTTCCTTTGCCGAGCGGGCGCAGGCGAGGCCCACTTCGAGCGCAAGCCGCCCCTCCTCGGGCGTTCCACGATCCACAGGCCGATTCTTCTTCACGCACTCCACGAAGTACGCGACCTCTGCCGCATAGCCATCGATCCCTTCCGCAGTCAGTGTCTTCGCGGTGCCGTCCTCGAGGAAGAGGACGAAGTCTTTCTGCGCCTCCGCTCGATTCTCGACGTTGGCGCCGGCACGGAAGAGGAAATCGAGCGTCCCCTTCGTGCCCTGGATTCGGAGCCCCATCGTGAACGGGTAGCCCTTGGGCATCATCTGACTACCCTTGAAAGAGACGCTCACGCCGCTTTCGTAGGAGACAATGGCGTTCATGTCGAACCAGCCGCCGCCGAAGTTCTCCGTCGCCGCGGCGTATGCCGTCACAGGTTTGCCGAAGAGCCAGTTGCACATGTCAAAGTCGTGGATCATCAGGTCCACGCAGACTCCCCCGCTCTGGCTCGCGTCCTTGAACCAACCGCTCCAGCCGGGCGGTTCGGAGACCCGAATGGCGCCCGCCGTCAGTGGCTTCCCGAGCGTACCCAGCAGGAGCACCTCGCGGATCTTGACATACTCGGGCCAGAACCGGAGAACATGAGCGATCATGCATCTGACCTTGTTCTTCCGGACAACTTCGATGATCTCGTCGGCTGCCTTGAGCGTGAGGGCGATGGGTTTCTCCAGCAGGATGTTCGCTCCGGCTTTTGCCGCCCTTGCCACGGCGTCCGGATGCATGGGCGTCGGCAGGCAGATGTCAACGATGTCAGGTTTCCTTGCGAGGAGGTCGTCAATCGTTGCGAACGCCTCTGCGGAGTGTTGAGCCGCGAGCTTCCTGCACGGTTCCTCCCTCATGTCCGCAATGCCGATGATCTTTGTGTCCGCAACCTGGGCGTAGCCCTGGGCGTGGGTCGTCCCCATGAAACCTGCGCCGACGATTCCGACCTTGATCATGACTCTCCTCCCTGGGACAGGGTTTTGGGGGCGGGGGTTGGGTGCGGGGCGCACTCCGTAGTGTCCCCGGACGTCCTCCCAACGGTGGCGTCCGCACTCGCAGTGTGTGTTGCTTCCAACGTCAGGAACTCCTCCGCGTGATGTGTCCTCGTAGGGTCATTCCATCCGTGTCCGTAGTCCCAATCATACGGCATCTTTTGGCTGCAACCAAACACATGGCCTTCGGCGGAGGAACGGTACGCCGGCTTCGGCAGCCGGCTGATCGGTCCCCGGTGTGGAGTGGCCAACGGTGGGCATCCCCGGGACGCGAGCAGCTACGTGGATGGTTCGACGTAGGGAGCGAACCAAGCGGTTCTGCCCCCCTTCTTTGCCGCTTCCGCCAGGAGCGTTTTGGCCAGCCCCTCGTAGCCGAGCGAGCGCGCCCGGCAGGCGACGAGGAATTCGACGTCGCCGGCAGGAGCGAGAGCGAAGTAGTTCTCCACCCACTTCTTCAGCTCATCCTCTGTCAGGGGCGAGGTCATCAGTCTCGTGAGCGAAGCTGCGAACGGAATGCCTGGGTAGCTCGCGCCCAGTCCCTTCCAAATGTCGTCCGCCTTGGTTTTGCCGCTCCTGTCCAGGAGCGAAGCAACCCTGTAGGCTGCGATCACGCAGTTGCGCTCCTCCGCCGCGGCCTTGGCCGTCAGAAGCAGTCTGTAGGCGGAGATCGCCTCTTCGCTTTTGCCCAGGAGAGATAGGTAATCCGCTGCTTCGAGGACGAGACGCGGCGAGGTGGCGGGGTTGAGTTCGAACTCCTTGAGCCGGCTCCGGTAGAACTCCAGCAGCTTAGGGCCAGCGTCCGAGTGCAACGATTTCTCCTTCAACAGATCGGCGACGGTTACGAGCGACTCGTTGTCCGGATGCTTGGCTCTGGCGTACGCGAAAAGGTCGAGCGCGATGCCGAGATCGGCTCCGGCGGCCTTGCGGACAGCCTTCGCGAACTCCGGAGCCAGAGTCTCCATCGGAAACGCCCTGTACAGATTCTTCAGATTCTCGTAGTCGTTCGCCTCGATGAACGAGTCTGCCATCCCGATAGCGATCGTAGTCAGTTGCTCCGTGCGCTCGGGAAAATACTCTCGGGCGTAGGACAGGAGCGAGAAGGCCTGATCGTAGGATTGGTTCTTCAGGCAGTTCTCGATCCCGACAACGCAAGGCTCTCCGAATCTCTTGAATCCGTCGGCCGTGGCGACCTTGACGAACAGATCGGAGACCTTTTTGAAGTCGGCGGGATTCGGCGTACCGACAAGGGCGGCCGCGACGGACTGTCCGGCGTCCATAAGCTCGGTCAACTTGTCGGGGAAGTTCGTCGTGGCTTGCGTGAGCAGCTCCAGGGCGCGGGCCGGGTCGCCCCCCCGTGCAACCTGTTTGATTGCATCCGCGAAGTGCGGAAGCTGGCCAGGCGTGGGATACGCGGCGTACGCTTCGGGGAGGCGCTCGTATCGCTTCTCCTCCACGAGCATCTTGGCCGCCCGAACGCTCTGCGCAGCGAGCGCCTCGGTGTCGAGTTTCTGTCCATGCGCGAAAGCGAGGAGCTCGAGCGCACGATTCAGCTCTTTCCTGTCCAGCAACCGCCCAGCTGCCCGCTCGAACGAGCGGTGAAGCCGCGGAGTCGGATAGGCTTTGTAGAGGTCAACCACCAGCGATGGGTTAGCTGTCTCTGCCAGCCCGTTCCCGATGTCGGCGACCGTTGCGTCGAGCTCTTCCTGGCTGCGGAGCTGTACATCGTCGGCCACGGCCTTGAGCGATGCCTTGTCGGGGTCGGACGGGCAGGCCTTGTCGAATGCACAAACCTGGATGATTTGCAGCGCCTCCTCGAAGTTCCGCGAGTTCGAAAGCTGCGACAGGACCCATCGGAACCTCCAGAAGTAGCCGCGGTCGATGCCCCCGAAGGTGGATACGGCGATCCTGAACGCCTCCACGGCCCTCGCGTATTCACCCGTGGCGACGAGACAACTGAACAGCCGGAAAGCGTTGTGAACACGGAGTTCCCGGAGCCTGGGCGTGTTGGCGTCTTTCAGCTTTTCCTCGACCTCTTGGTAGAGGGGAATCGCCTTGGCCAATTCGGCCTTCGAGAGGCCGCCCCGGATCTCGTGAACGATTCCCAGCTTGTGCTTGGCCTCGATGGCTACCTCCTGTCCCTCGTAAACCTTGGCAAGGCCCTCGTACTCGGAGGCAGCGACATCCAGGCTTCCTGCGTACAGCTTCCCGTCCACTACAAGTACCGGGTTGGCTGCGAGTGGCGGGAACTCCTTGGTGACGGAGAGTCTCTTGTGGATCGTCAGGTTGGAGTTCCAGCTCTCCATTCCGAAGATCATCGTCGGCAGGGTGTTGAGGAGCCTGATATCCCGATAGCGGAGTACCCGCTCGTTTGTCCCGTCGCTGAGCGAGAGACTGAGTAGGTCGTCGTCCCTGGTGATCGAGATATGATAGGTGAGGTCGCTTCGGAGCTCCGGGATGCGGGTTTCGGCGAGAGCCTCGTCGCGGTAGAGAAGGATCCGGTCCGCGCCGAACCGTCCGACGGTGAAAGCGTAGGCGGTCTGCGGCTGGGGGCCGAGATAACATTTCAGCCGTGCTTCGGGACTGCTCGGAGCCGTGAAGTCGAGGTCCACCTTCAAGTTGCCCGTGAACGGCTGCTTCGTCAAGATCATGCCCGAATCGCCTTTGAACACGAGCCCGGCGCTCGTGATCTCCCAACCCGATTTGAACAGGCTCCAACGGCTCGGCAGGTTCGGATCCACGAAATCGTCCTCGAAAACGGCCTTCCACTGAGGAATCTTCTGCAATTCCATCTGACGGCGGGTCTCCTCGGCCTCGACCAGCCGCCGCGCTTGCTCCTTCTGCTCTTCGGGATTCGGGAGGAGCGTTTCGCTGGCAATGTTTGCAAGCGCCAGTGCGACGGCGATCGTGATCATGACCGCGACGACCGCGGTTTTGTGCTTCGCCAAGCTCCGGTAGCCCCGGTAGAAGATCGAAGCCGGGCGGGCAGTGATGGCTTCGCCGGCGATGAATCGGCGGATGTCCTCGCCGAACGCCTTCGCCGTAGGATAACGGCGGTCGGGTACCTTCTCCATCGCCTTCAGAACGATCGTCTGCACATCGCGGTGGATCTTCGGGTTGAGCTTCCGGGGCGGCGTCGGCTCCTTCTCCAACACCTTCATGATCGTCTCCATCATGGTCGAGCCCGAGAAGGGCGGCCGACCTGTCAGCATCTCGTAGAGCACCGCACCGAGCGAGTAGACATCAGCCCGGTGGTCAATTGTGCTGGACCGCCCTCCGGCCTGCTCCGGAGGCATGTAGGCCGGCGTACCGAGAGCTGTGCCGGTCTTGGTGAACTTCGTGTCGGTGTCGAGAAACTTCGCAAGCCCGAAGTCCGTCACGTGGGCCTGGCCGTCCTTGTCAATGATGATATTGCCAGGTTTGATATCGCGGTGGATGACATTGTGCTGGTGGGCGTAGTGCAGCGCGTCCGCAACCTGGGCGCAAATCTCCAGCGCACGGTGGATCGGCACCTTGCCCTGCCGGATCAGCTCGCCCAGATTCTCCCCCTCGATGAAATCCATCGTGAAATAGTGCTTGCCCTCGAAGACATCGATCTCGTGGATCGAGACGATGTTCGGGTGCCGCAGTCGTGCGGCCGCCTGGGCCTCGCGTTTGAACCGCTCGATCTGGCTGTCCGACGCGTGTTCCCCGGCGATCAGGAGTTTCAGGGCAACGACACGGTCGAGGCCGGCCTGGCGACACTTGAATATGATGCCCATCGCCCCGCGCGAAACCTCCTCCAGTATCTCGTAGCTCCCGATCCACCGCGTGACAGGAGTCGCGGCAACCTCGGGCTTCTTCGCCGAGGCGAGGTCAACAGTCTCATCGTTCGAGCCTCCCTCCTCGACGAAGATGGCCCCACAGCGCGGGCACGAGGTTGTGGCAACCTCGTCGTCCAGTGGCACAAAGCCACACGCAGGGCACCGAAGCAAACGTGGCATCCTTCCTATTGTAGCTTCCGGAAGAGCACTCGTCAATGGCGCACCTGCGTCGCTATTGGATGGATAGGTACATCGTGGCCCCCCTGCACCTGCTGGGAGTGTAGGATACCAAGATCCACCCGAGGTATAAGCAAGAGCGATTCAGTGTCCACGCACGCTCTCGGAGGAGCCCGGGATGATTGTTACCCGGCCTCCGCGGTTTCTTGCACCAGGCCCGTAAGGACGGCGGAGGATACAGGGGATTGGTGTTCCGTCGCCCCTACGGCACCGGGGGGTAATTTGACACAAGAGGGCGCAATAGTTATATTTTGAGTGTGAACATGGGAAGAAAGAGAACGCTCCTGCTGCTGTTCGGGCTGTGCCTTTCGGTACGGGCGCAGGAAGCAGCAGAGCAGAAGGCGGGCGCGGGCATGGAAGAGGGCCTCCCCACAGTGGAGAAACCGTGGTCGCTAACACTCAAGACGGGAGTGGGTTGGGACTCCAATCCGGGCCTCTTCGCGCCGAACTTCGACATCGCGTCCGGGGATCGGCAGGACGAGCGCATCTACTCCGAGATCAGCTTTTCCTACAAGGTGTACAGGAAGGAACGCACCACCCTCGAGATCGGCTACCAGGGCTACAAGGAGTGGTACAACCACCGCGACGAGTTCGCCCTCGAAGCGCACACTTTCCCCATCAAGTATCGCGTGGACTACGCGGACTGGGGCTATGCTCTGGGGTTCTACTTCACCTACCTCGAGATGGATGGCGACGGAGTGCTCCGAGAGTACCGCTTGTCGCCGTCGGTCTATTGGGTCCAGAACCCGACGACGATTGCGATGTTGTATATGAACCTGTTCTATCGTGACTACCTGCACGCGCGAGACTTCAACGGCTCCGAGTGGGACATTGGCTTGATGGAACAGTTCGAGTTGGCCAGCGACACGTACCTCAGGTTCTTCTGCGAGCCGGGCTATGTGGACGCACGGGACAATGACTTTCGGTACTGGCGGCTTTATCTCGGAGCCAGTCTGAGCGTCCCGCTGCTGGAGGATGTGGACGCGACAATCTCGCTGGGCAATGAGATTCGCAGCTACTCGCACCAGGACGACATCGAAGGCGTCAGCCGCAACGACAACCGTTGGATCGGCACCGTCCTGATCCGGAAACAGGTAACTGCACATTTGTCGCTCGCACTGAAGTACGAGTGGATGAACCGCGGCTCGAACATACCCGGGTTCCGTTACCGACGGGAAACCCTGGGACTCGAGGCAATCCTGGAGTTCTGACATGCGATACTTGCTTCTTTGTCTTCTGACCGCAGGGCTGGCTTGGGCAGGAGAGGTTGGGAGCGTAAAAGACTCGAAGGGCAAGGCCGAGATCGCCCCCGGAGGAGATGAAAAGGCATTGAAGCCAGCCCAGATCGGGGCCGCCGTCTCTGAAGGCGACCTCCTGCGCACCGGTGCGGACGGAATCCTCGAAGTACGCTTCTATGACGACTCCTTCGTCAAGCTGGGCCCGGATACCTCCCTCGTCGTCAAGGTGAAGTCCTCGTCCCCGGCGACAGTCAAGACGCTCTTCTCCAAGAAGGAAGTCGTGGCACGCAAGACGCTCCTCGAACTCCAGAGGGGCAATATGCGAGCCCGCGTCCAGAAGTTCCAGAAGAAAGTGGACACTTTCGAGGTGGTCACGCCCGTCGCCGTCGCAGCCGTACGGGGTACGGACTTCATGCTCCTGCACCAGTTGATCACGCGGCTGGTCGTTTTCTCGGGGCGGGTGGCACTCATACCTCTTGAGGCTCACCAAAAGGGCGAGCTGGCCTTGCTCAAGACCGTCAAAAAGGGCAAAGAAGCGAGGATCGAGAAAGCCAACCAAAGCAATGGCGCCACCATCAGTGACCTCAACAACAACCAGCTCAAGGACCTCGGCAATTCCCTGCCGCTCGGCGGCCCGACCGGCCAGGGGCCAGCATCGGCCCCCGACCTGACTAACCAGACCGACGCGCTCCAGCAGCACCGCACCGTTGACGAGAAAACGCCGTTGGACACCAAGCGCCAGGCGCGACGCGAGCTGCCTAAGCCGCCCGATCCGCCGCGCCACTAAAGCGACGAGACCCGGAACCAACCACGCGCGGCGAGCACAAAGCGCTCGCACTGACGGCTCGCCTGGCAAGTCCTCGAGAAACTGGCGCTGCTCGTTCCGGAAGGTACTGTCTCGGTGAAAAGGACGGGCGGCCCGACCGCTTCGGCAGTACGGACCGCAGCCATCCCAGCCGGGGTACGGGGCTCGTAGCCCCCTGGCGCGATGGATTCCCCGACACCACGCTTACAACCGGCAACGTTTTCACGCGCTCGCCCCATCTTCCCTGCTGCGTGGACGCCTCCGCAGAGAACAAAAAAAGGCAGGGAGCACTTGGCCCCCTGCCTTGGGCACCCAGCAACGAGCAGCCAACTACTTCTCTGCCGGCTTATCGCCTTCCTTTTTCTCCTCCAGGACCTTGAACTCCTTCACGGTGAGCCACTTCGTGTCTCCCTTCTCGTGGACGAAGCCGACGATCTCTGCCTGTTTCCCGTCGGCCTCCTGAGCGAGTTTCTTCCCAAGCCCGCCCTTGTCGTCCCTCACGTTGTATACAACGTCCTTGTCGTCGACCTTTACCGTGACAGTGCAGGGGCAGGCGAGCTTGGAGTCCTTGGCGGCTGCCTTCACGGTCCCGGTGAGCTTCACTTCCTTCTTCTCGGTTTTCGGCGCTCCACCACCGGCGAACACGCTCGCCG
>Ga0272448_1008065_pt1 | contig 11028 bp, 9 predicted proteins | sample YNPCB0191_FD_202220 | JGI IMG/M metagenome (GOLD analysis project Ga0272448, IMG submission 202220) | Hot spring sediment microbial communities from Yellowstone National Park, WY, United States - YNP-CB-019-1 | ecosystem: Environmental > Aquatic > Thermal springs > Hot (42-90C) > Sediment... | reverse complement strand
CTGGTCCGTCTGCTGTCCGAGCCGGATTGCGGATTCATGTCAGACCGCAAGCCACGCCTTCAGGGCATCCACGAGACCGGCGCCGGTGGCCGGGTCCACGCCGGGCCCGGCAGGCTCCCCCATGGCGCTGGCGCCGGCGGTGACATCGCGCGCCGTGGCGCGCAGGACCGCCTTGATTTCGGCCGGAGCCAGACCCGGCCGCTTCTGCAGCAGCAAGGCGCAGACACCGGCGACCTGGGGAGCCGCGGCCGAGGTTCCGCTGAAAAGCCCCCAGCCGTCTTTCGTCCCCGTTTCGTCCTTGCCGGGGAAAGGAATCCCGCCCAGATCGCGGTCGATCTCGCACCCCTTGGGTATGGGCAGGCAGATATAGACGGCGCGCGGCTGCATCCCGACCAGCCCGCAAAGGTCGGGCACATGGCGGCCCGGGTAGATCTGGCTCATGAAGCTCGAGGCGTAATTCGACGCGCGCAGCGCGCCGCCGTTGTCGGCATAGACGCCGCCGACGGAAATCACCTCGGGCATCATCCCGGGGAAGGCGACATGCCCGTTGCCTGCCGAAAAGACCACCGTAATGCCCGAGGCCACCGCCGACAGTATCCGCAGGCGCAGCGGCACCAGGGCCGGCGGCAGCGTGCTCACGCCCGCCAGGTGATAACCCCAGCTGCAGGATACCACCCTGGCTCCCAACGCCACCGCCCGGTCGAAGGCCAGCACGGGATTGCCCCCCATCTTGACTCCGAACAGGTCGGCATCGGGCGCACAGGCGAAAATGTTCGCCGCCTCTCCGGTGCCGTGCCCGTTGGTGTCGCGATCGGGCGGGGACGCGGCATCGGCGGCAGCCACCGGATTGAGCCGGAAACCGTGCGCCTTGAAGTACGGATGCACGTAAAAGCCCGTATCCAGCATGGCGACGCGCACCGCCGCGCCGGTGGCGCGGTCGCCGGCCGGCGTCTGCCGGCGGTGGGTCGCCGCGGCATTGGTCAGCATGGCGACATCGCCCGGCACGCGCAGGTGGAAGTACTTGACCGGGGGCGGCAGCGGCGACTGGAAATAGATGGGCGGCCGCTGGATCGCCACATGGAGGGCGCCGGGCACACGGGAAACATCGGGCGGCGGAGCGTCCTTGCGCCCGTCGAAGAATTCGAAGCGCTGCTCGCGCATCCCGGCGCGCAGCGTGCGCGCGCGCTTGCGCAGCGGCGTGCCGAAGACCTGCGCGAAAAGCTCGTACGGCCCCTGCGCCGAGACGCTCGTCCCGGTGTCGTCGACGAAAACCCGGAAGCCGAGCTGCATGAGGCTGCGCGTCACTTCGGCCACCGTGCGCGCCTCCGGGCAGGAGCGCTCCACGTTTTCGACCGCCATCTCCGTCATCATCTCCGCCAGGCCCGCGCCGCTGCGCGGCCGGCACAGCACCTCGAAGGAAACGACCTCTCCCCGTTTCGGCCGGATCTCGCGGTCGACCACGGCAACTTCCACGGGTTCCATGGGAATCGGCGACTTGCGGCGAGCAGGACTCATCGGACACCTCCTCGAACCTGCGCGGGATCACAACAACATCGGAAACCGCTTCTGCGGCAAGTCTATGCGCGCGGCCGCGGCATGGCAAGCGTCAAATTCCGCCGCCTGCAGGCAAAAATCTCTTTTGCCGGCGGATCGTTCAGTGCAGAATTTGATTTTCATGAACGGAGAACAATCCGATGAGACCGGTTCTCAAGCTGCTGGACGGCTGGTTGATCGAAAAAATCGTCGGGGAAGCGCGCGAGCTGCTGTGCCGGCTGGGAGTCGAGATCCATAATCCCGGCATCCTGTCGCTGCTTGCCGACCACGGAGCCGACGTGGATCCGGAAAAACGGCACGCGCGCCTGAGTCAGGAGATCATCGACCGGGCACTGAAGACGGTGCCGCACGCCTTCAAGCTCTACGATGTTCTCGGCAACGAGACGCACGAGTTCGCCGGCGACAACGTCTACTTTACACCGGGCTCCGCGGCCGTCCGCATCCTGGACGGCCGGACGGGCGAGATGCGCAGCCCGCTGACGGACGACTACATCCGATACGTGAAGGTGGTCGGCGGCCTGCAGCACATCGCCGCCCAGAGCACCGCCCTGATTCCGGCCGACGTCCACGAGAGGATCTCCGACAGCTACCGCCTTTACCTGAGCCTGCTTTACGGCGAAAAGCCGGTCATCACGGGAGCCTTCACGATCGATGGCTTCGAGATCATGAAGGACCTGCAGATCGCCGTCCGCGGCAGCGCGGTCGCGCTCAAGGAAAAGCCGCTGACCGTCTTTTCCTGCTGCCCCACGGCACCGCTGAAGTGGAGCGACGTCACCAGCCAGAATCTGGTCGACTGCGCGCGCTGGTCGATCCCCGTGGAGTTCGTTTCCATGCCGCTCACGGGATTCATGGCGCCCGTGACCCTGACGGGAAGCCTGATCCAGCAGACGGCCGAGACCCTGAGCGGCCTGGTCATCAGCCAGCTCGTCAATCCCGGCCACCCGGTCCTGTACGGCGGTTCGCCGGCCGTGTTCGACATACGCTACGAAACCACACCCATGGGCGCCGTGGAGACCATGATGCTCGACTGCGCCAACAGCGAGATCGGGAAGTCCCTGGGCATGCCCACGCAGGGGTACATGGCCCTCAGCGATGCCAAGCAGCTCGACGCCCAGGCCGGGCTCGAGACCGCCATGGGAGCCACACTCGCCGCGCTGTCGGGGATCAACAGCATTTCCGGCCCCGGCATGCTCGACTTCGAAAGCTGCCAGAGTCTCGAAAAGCTGGTCGTGGACAACGAGATCTGCGGCATGGCCTACCGCCTGCTCGCCGGGATCGAGCCGCGCGAGGACTTTCCGGCGATCGCTCTCTTCGAGGAGCTGCTGCGCGAGCGCCACCTGCTGATCGCCAGGCACACGCGCCGGCACTTGCGCCATGAAATAACGTTTCCGGGCCCGGTCATCGACCGCGCCAACCGCGCGCGCTGGCTCGAGGAAGGCGGCCTGACCCTGCGCGAGCGCGCCGCCCGCGAAGTGGCGCGCCTCGAGCAGGCCTACACGCCCTCGCGCCTGGCCCCGGAAATCAAAGAAGAACTCACGCGCCTCATGGAGCGTGAAGCGCGCCGCTTCGGCATGGAATCGCTGCCGGCGAGGGAATCATGAGGGAGATCGTGCACTTCCCTGTCGATGCCGCCCTGCCCGCAGCCGAGGAGGTGCTCGCCAGCCAGGGCATGCCCGGCCGCCCCGCGTTGCCCGAAAAGATCGCGGCCCTGCTGGACGAGGCTCTGCAACTATGCGCCCAGCTGGCCGAGCCGCGTGGGATCATGGCCGATATATCCCGGCAGGACTTCGCAGCGGTCTATGACGGCGAGGGCCTCAATGCGGCCGAAACCCCACTGCCGGCCATCGCCGAGCGCGCGGACGCCCTTGCGCTTTTCGCCGCCACGCTGGGCGAGCCCGTGAGCGCCAGGATCGGTGATTTGTTCCAGGCCGACGAGCCGGCCCTGGGATTCATGCTCGACGCCGTAGCCTCGCTGGGCGCCGACAGGCTGGCCGACCTCATGGGCCGCCGCTTCCTCGAAATCCTGAGCGCGGAGGCGGGCGGCTGCACGCCGGCGACGGTACTGCCCTACAGCCCCGGCTATTGCGGCTGGCACATAACGGCGCAGCGCAAGCTCTTCGAATTCCTGCGACCCGGGGAGATCGGCATCACGCTCAATTCGAGCTGCCTCATGCAGCCCCTCAAGTCCGTATCCGGCGTCCTGGTGGCGGGCAAGGGGGAAATACACAGGTTCCGCCCGAAATTCTCCTTCTGTGCGGACTGCAAAACCCATGAATGCGTGCAGCGTATGGCATCCGTCCGGGGCGGCTGACGCCGTCCCCCGGCAAGGGGAGTGAATCCATGGACATCCTCAAGCTGATATCCACGAGCCTCGAGCAGGGAGAAGACGAGCGCGTGCGCGACCTGGTCCTCGAGGCGATCGCGCAGGAGATCGCGCCCGCCGAAATCCTCAACGCGGGCCTGATCGCCGGAATGAACGTCGTCGGGGAAAAGTTCCGGCTGCGCGAGATATTCCTGCCCGAGGTGCTGCTGGCCGCCCGGGCCATGTACGCCGGCATGGAGCCGCTCAAGCCCCTGCTCGTGCAGGAGGGTATCCCGGTACTCGGCAAGGTCGTCATCGGTTCCGTGCGCGGCGACCTCCACGACATCGGGAAGAATCTGGTCGGCATCATGCTCCGGGGCGCCGGGTTCGAGGTCGTCGACCTGGGCACCGACGTCCACCCCGAGCGTTTCGTCGATGCCGCCCTCGCCGAGCAGGCGCCGGTGATAGGCATGTCCGCCCTTCTGACCACGACCATGCCCGCGATGAAAGAAGTGGTGGAACTCATCAGGGCGCGCGGGCTCCAGGGCCGGATCAAGACCATCATCGGCGGCGCCGCCGTGTCGGCGGAGTACGCAGGCGCGATCGGCGCCGATGCTTACGCCTTCGACGCCGCCAAGGCGGTACAGCGTGTCAAGGAAATGATCCTGTAAGCATGCCCGCCCCATTCGGGCGCGCCGACCTGTCGAGAACGAGGATCGAAAATGGAAGACATACGCGAACGGCTGCGCAGCGGCGGCGTGATACTCGGAGACGGTGCCTGGGGCACCCTGCTCATGCAGCGGGGCCTGAAACCGGGCGAGCCGCCGGAAGCCCTGAATCTGTCCCGCCCGGAGATCCTGGAAGAGATCGCCACCCTCTATCTCGAAGCCGGCGCCGAGCTGATCACTACCAACACCTTCGGCGGTTCGCCCCTGAGACTGCGCGCGCACGCGCTGGAAGGGCGCACCGAGGAGATCAACCGCAGGGCGGTCGAGGCGGTGCGCCGCGCGATCGGGGATCGAGCCTGGGTCTCGGCATCGGTCGGTCCCAGCGGCCGGCTGCTGAAGCCCTACGGGGACTGCACGCCGGAGGAGCTCTATGCGAACTTCGAACGCCAGATCGGCGTGCTCGTCGCGGCCGGCGCCGACCTGATCTGCGTGGAAACCATGAGCGACCTGAGTGAGGCCGCTCTCGCCGTGCGGGCGGCGCGGGCGATCGCGCCCGCCATCCCGGTCATGGCCACGATGACGTTCGAGGATACGCCGCGCGGGTATTACACCGTCATGGGCGTTTCCGTGGCCAAGGCGGCCGCGGGCCTCGAGGAGGCGGGCGCGGATATCGTGGGCTCCAACTGCGGCAACGGAATCGAAACCATGATCGGGATCGCGCGCGAGTTCCGGAAGCATGCGCGACTGCCGGTCGCGATCCAGGCCAACGCCGGCCTGCCCGTGACGCGCGACGGCGCGCTCGTCTACCCCGAATCCCCGGAATTCGTGGCCGCCAAGGCGGTCGAGCTCCTGGACCTGGGCGTCCGCATCGTCGGGGGTTGCTGCGGCACCACGCCCGACCACATCCGCGCGCTGCGCGCCGTCGTCGACAAGCACCGCGAGAGCGCCCGCGCCTGAAGCGGCATCCGCGGGCGCTGCGCCGGCGGACCGCCCCGGCACCCGCAGGCTTGGCCCCGGGGATGCTTCCGCAGAGGCAACATGAGCGCCATCCGCCGCTGGCTCGTGATGACCTGTCTCGCGCTTTCGGGCGGCATCATTTTCATGCTGCCCTTCCTGCGCGAAGTCTATTACATACCCCTGCAGCAGGCCCTGCGCGTCTCGAACACCCAGCTCGGGCTGCTGAGCGGCATCTTCGGCGCGACTTCCATGATCTGCTACTTCCCCGGTGGCTGGCTCGCCGACCGCTTCTCGCCCAGGAAGCTGATGGCTCTGTCGCTGTGGGCCACCGGAGCCGCCGGCCTTTGCTTCGCCGCCTTCCCCTCGTTCACGGTCTCGATGCTGATCCATGCTTTCTGGGGGGTGAGCATAACCCTGACCTTCTGGTCCGCGCTCATCAAGGCCGTGAGACACTGGGCGCCGGCCGGCGCCCAGGGCAAGGCGTTCGGCATCCTGGAATCCGGGCGCGGGATCGCCGAGCTCGGAAGCTCCACCGCGTTTCTGGCGGTGTTCGCCCGGCTGGGAAGCGGCCCGCGGGCGCTGGCGCGCGTCATCGTCCTCTTCGCCCTGGCCAATATCTTCCTGGGCCTGGCGACCTGGTTCGTGATCGATGACGCGTCGAGAAAGGAATCGGCGCAAGAGGTCATCGGGCGCCCAGTCGGGCTGCGGGACGTGCGCGCCGTGCTGCGCATGCGCGCCGTCTGGTTGATCTCGGCCGTGATCCTGACCGCTTATTCCGCCTACTGGGGTGCGTACTATTTCACCCCATACGCCACCGACGTATTCATGATGAGCGTCGCGCTGGGGGGCGCGATCGGCGTGGGCAAGATGTGGTTGAAGCCTTTCGTGGCGCCGTTGGCCGGCTATGTCGCCGACCGCGCGGGCGTGGCGCGCACGGTGGCCCGCTGTTTCGCGGTCCTGGTGCTGAGCTTCCTCGTTTTCGCCTTCCTGCCGGGCAGGGCTGCACTGGTGCCGGTCCTGATCGCCAACGCCGCCGTCGCTTCCGTTGCGATTTTCGCCCAGAGGGGGATCTACTTCGCCCTGCTCGAAGAGGGAGCCGTGCCCCTGCCTGTAACCGGAACCGCCACGGGTCTCGTTTCGGTCGCCGGCTACGCGCCCGACATTTTCATGCCGCTGCTCGGGGGCGTGCTGCTCGATCGTTACCCCGGGCCGCGCGGTTACAGGCTTCTCTTTCTTTTCATCGCGCTCCTGTGCCTGGGCGGCCTCATGGCGGCGCGCGCCCTGGACCGCGGAGGGAGAGCCGGCCGCCGGCCGTGATGCCTTGCGCAGAAGACCGGCACCGATACGGCGGCCGTCGAGTGTCACGGGCGAGTGAGGCGTTGCTCCCGAACGTCTCTTCGACGATCCTGCAGGGGCCGCTTCCGGCAATGGATGAGATACTTCCAACAATCGGTAGAATACCAGCTCATGCGGGCAGGATGCCGGTTCTTTGCGCGCCGCCCCGGAGGACGCCTGTGATAGAATGCGCCCCGGTCGGTCCACGGGCGGTAAACCTTGGCCTCTTTCGGGCAAGAAGTCGGCAGGGATGAGGCATGATCGGCGTTGCTGCTGCTTTCAGCTTTCAGCTCTCAGCTTTCAGCCATCAGCATCAGCCGGCAAAAGACCACGGACGGCTGATCGCTGACGGCTGACAGCTGATCGCTGACGGCTGATTGCTGACGGCACGCGCGCACTGGGAAAAACGGCACGGAACAAAAACACGCCATATTCGGTTCCGGCTCGCCCGGGTCGGGCGGAGTGATCCATGCGTAAAGCGAAGGATGCAACCGGCGGGTCCGGCGGCGGCCGGCGGCGCTCCCTCGCCGAGGACGCCTACGAGCGGCTGCGGCTCGCCATCGTCGAATGCCGCCTGGCACCCGGGCAGCGCCTGACGGAAGCCTCGGTGGCCAGGCAGCTCCAGGTCGGAGAAACCCCGGCCCGCGAGGCCCTGCGCCAGCTGGTGCTTCAGGGACTGGTGCGGGTCGCGCCGCGCCACGGCTACACCGTCGTCCCCATCACGCTGCGGGAGGTGCTCGAGCTGTTCGACCTCAGGCTCATGATCGAGCCGCCCACGGCGGCCGCGGCGGCCGCGAACCCGGAGCCCGCCGCTCTGGCGCGCCTCGAGAAGCTGTGCCGTGTCGATTACGCCGACGGCAGACAGGATTCGGTTCGCAGGTTCCTGCGCGCGAACACCGATCTGCACGCCGGCATCGCCCAGATGGCAGGCAACCGGCGCATCGTGAAGCTCCTGATCCAGCTCCTCTCCGAGGGCGAGCGGCTCATCAATTTCGGCATGTTGTCCCATCCGCAAAGCGAGCAGACCGTGAGCGAGCACGAGCGGCTGCTCGCAGCCCTGGCGGCGCGCGACGGGGCATCGGCCCGGCAGATCATGGAGGAGCACGTCCGAGCCACCCGGCAGATGGTCGTCGAAAGCCTGATCGCAAACACGAACCTGCGCGAGGTTCCCATCGGCGTCTAGCTCCGTCTCCCAGGTGCGATGCCGGCGGGCCGAGGGCGCAGAATTGCAAAACCGGGCGGGCGCTTGGAATCGCAGCAAACCGCATCCGTATGAAACCGTATCCAAGAGGGTCGATCCCCATGCGAAATCCGTGGAAAGTGATCATCGTCCTGATGCTCGTCTGCGCGCCCCTGCTCTCCGGGTACCTGATCGGCGAGAAATTTTTCCACGGAAAGGCGGCGGCACTCGATACCGAACTCGGCGCAGGGCACGTCGTGCTGATCGGATTCCGCCCCCAGTGGCGCTGCCAGCCGTTCGGCACCTTCCGGGTGGTCTTCAACGCGGCCCTCTACGCAAAACGGGAATCCTTGCCCTGAAGCCATGGCCGCGCCCGCACAAAGGCCCGCGCCTGCGGGGATTGCCGGCGAAGCTGTGTCCGGTCGCAGCGAAACGCTTTACGACGTTGCAGGGATGACCTTCAAGGCCAGGCCTTGCGAGCCGCGCGGGATTTGCTTCCAGGGGAAAGCCGGCGCGCGCAAATCGAGCTAACGCTTTGGTTGTGCTATGATTTGGAAGCATGAACACCCTGAAAGCCGTATTCTGGGACTATCCCGCGCTGGCCAGTCCGCCGCGATTGAGGGACTTTTTGGACAAGCATAGAGCCCAGCCGAGGGTTTATGGCTGGCTTTTGAGCAGATTCTTGGAACACGGCCGGGCCGTGGACGTCCTCAGCTATTTCTCCGTCCGCGAGATCTCGGACGCCTTGCCGGGATTGAAACTGTCGCCCTACTCCCGGAAAAAGTGGGGGAGGATCGTCGAGGTCTATGGACGCGCTCAAGGAAGATAGGGCCTGCTACGCTTCACCCCGGCACAGGGAGATCTTGGGGGGTCTTCTCGCCCACCCGGCCATCGAGCGGGCTTTCTTCCTGACCGGAGGAACCGCCCTATCCGTTTTCTACTCCATCACAGGGCTTTACCGGAAATATCAACCTTAGTTCAACTTCCGAATTCGGCGCATGAGAATCCTTTGTTCATGCGGGCTTACGCCTTTTTTGCGTCACTATGATCCGCCTGCCCGTGTCCAGGTCTTCGCCCCCCCTCATGACATGCAGCGCCGCCTTCGGAGAACCGCGGCAGTCGACCACCGACATCGTTTGGACGCAGCCGGCCGGCGTGGGCCTCAGGGTTTCCCTTTCAGTCTCCTGACCTGCTCCACCAGCTCGCGCGTATTGCGGAAATTGGGATCGATCGCCAGGACCTCCCCGAAGCTCTCGAGCGCCTCGTCGAACATGCCCAGGCGCGCATAGGTGACCCCGATGTAGTAATGCGCCAGGGGCGCTTCCGGGCGGAGCTTGCGCGCATTGATATACTCGGCCAGCGCCTCCTCGTACTTGCCGTGCACCGCCAGGAATGTGCCGAGATCCACGCGCGTCTCGTAGACCGTCGGAAATTCCTTGAGAAAGTCGACATACTCCTGCTTGGCGCGGTCATAGGCCTCGCGGTAGCGGTCCGTCACCGCGAGGAAGCCGAGCTTGATCAGGGCGAACACCGAGTTCAGGCGCACGATGCGCACGGGATCGCTCAGCTTCTTCTTCAGCGGCTCGATCGAGGCGGGCCATGCGACCTCCGAAAGGGCGCGCGCCGCCTCGGCGCGCAGGATGGGGCTGGGATCATCGAGAGCCTTCAGCAGGGCCTCCGCGACCTCCGGGCCGCGGAACTCGCCGAGGAAAGCGACCATGGCGCCGCGCACCGTCTTGCTCAGTGAAAGGTCCTGCGCCAGGCGGATGAGTTCGGGCACGGCCTCGGGCCGGCGTTCGCGCGCCAGCGCGAGAGCGTCCTCGACCGGGTCGGTCCTGGGCCGGTTGGGATACCATCGATCCATCCACTCGACGACCCACTCGATCGGCTTGTCCTCGTGGCAGGTGGTGTTGCAGGTATTGGGGATCGCGTGCTTGATGGTGTTTTCCGGGATGGGGGAGTGGATCAGGTGGTCCCGTATCTCGGCATTCTGCAGCAGCTTGATGTTCTTCTTGGTGATCAGGAGCATGTGGCACTCGACACAGCGGCTGCCCTGGCTCGCGAGCGGATGGTGCGTATGCGCGGCGGCCGTCTTCGGGTCCCGATACTCCTTGTGGCACTGCGTGCACAGCACGTCCGTGTTCTTGTAGCGCGGGTCGCGCGCGATGTCGATCTGGTGCGCATCGTGGCAGGAGACGCAGGTCGCCTTCCCCTTGGCGAAGCACTTGCTGTCCCACAGCAGCAGGCACTCGTTGGCGAAACGCCGCGCGCGATCGGCCCACACCTTGGGTCCGGGGCCGGGGCGGAAGGAAAGGTCGACGAGCTTGAGCTGGTAGTAATCGTAGAAATTCAAGCCCGTGTGGTAGCCCTTTTTCACCATCACCCGGCGTGTGTGACACTGCAGGCAATCGACCATGCGTTCCTCGGGGTCGGGAAGTTTCATGGCATTGACCGTCAGCGTCTGCGGATCCCTGGGATTCTTCTCCATGCGCGCGATGTGCAGGCTCCCCGGGCCATGGCACATCTCGCAGTTGATCCCCGGTTCGGTGAAGGTCGTGTTATAGGTCTCCGTGACGATGTCGAAGCCTTCCTCCTCCTGGCTCGTGTGGCAGTTCCAGCAGTGCTTGTTCCAGATCTGGATCGGCAGCGCGATCAGCTCGCCGGATGCGTTGTGCGCCGTGCGCACGATCTCGGACCCGTGGATCCACTGCTTTTTCAGCGCGTCCCAAGTGGGGAAGGTCACGCGAATGCTTTTGTCGGGCCGGATCGAAAGGTAGTGCTGGATGCGCTTGGCGCCGAGCGTGTAATCGACCCGGTAGACGGTCCGGCTGCCGTCCGGCAGCGTTTCCTCGATGAAGTAGCCGCCGCCCTCGCGGTACATGCGGAAATGCCAGCCCCGGTGCTCGAGCGTCTGATTGTCGAAGTTGCCCTGAATGACCTGGGGCGTGGCCTTCTGCAGCATCTTGTTGTGCAGCGAGGCGGCCCACTGCTTGTAAACCGGCTCGTGCCCGCAGCGCGCGCATTTCTGCGAG
>Ga0272448_1008059_pt1 | contig 11036 bp, 12 predicted proteins | sample YNPCB0191_FD_202220 | JGI IMG/M metagenome (GOLD analysis project Ga0272448, IMG submission 202220) | Hot spring sediment microbial communities from Yellowstone National Park, WY, United States - YNP-CB-019-1 | ecosystem: Environmental > Aquatic > Thermal springs > Hot (42-90C) > Sediment... | reverse complement strand
ACGGTGGCGGCCACCGTCCAGGAGGAAGAAGAGAGGGGGCTATAGGCAACAAGGGCTTTTCCCTCCTTGGTGGTGACTTCGGCAAAACCTTTTTCTCTGCGGAGCATCTGCTCTCCCAGGGCATTGAGTTCCGGAGAGTCGGTCTCGGTGACCTTCTGCTTCAGAATCAGGCTCTCATCGGGATGGGCCATGATGAATCCCTGGGAGTCGACGAGATACCCGTAACCGGTTTTCCCCAGCTTCACGGAAGAGACCAGATTCTTGAGGGTGGCGGTATCCGCAGTCATGGCCACGATACCCTGGAATTTCCCCTCCTTCATCACCGGGTAGGCGATGACCACGATTTTGTTGCCGGTAGACTTGGAGACCACCATATCCGAGACCTGGGGTTTTCCGGTCTCTTTGGCTTTCTGGAAGTAGGCTCGATCTCCCACACTTCCCTGGGCATCCAGGGAAGTCCAGAATGTGCCATCTTCAAGAGTGAAGAAATAAATCTCCGCCTGGGGATCGGCCTGGGCAAAGGTTTTGAGAAGGGGAAGGGTACTATCGGGATTGAGAGCCTGCACTTCCGGAAGGGCAGCGATTTTCTCAAGGCGCTCAATCTTCTCCTGAAGCCAGGCATCGATGGCTGAGGCGGTGGATGCCGTGATGTTCAGGGCTCTCTCCTGCGTTTCTTGAGTCAGGTTTTTCTGAAAGGTCATAGTGCTATAGTAGGTGAGGGCCACAAGCGGTACCACCGAGAGAACCAGAAACCAGAGCAGTAACTTGGCTTTGATGGTTTTGAGCATGAAATTTCACTCCTTTGGGTTAGGGATGCGTAATTTGGAAAAAACCCACCAGAGTTTACCACAAAAATTTTTGAAGATACAACGAAACTTGGTTAAAAACTTTCAAAGCATGGATATACCATATTCCTTTTGCAGGGTGCCCACCTTCCTTTTTTCCTCCCCCTTTCTTTTGTGCTACAATTAAGTTACATTGGGGGGGGCGAGCACATGAGAGAAAGCATACCGGAGAGAATCAAAACCATCGCTTCTGAATACCGGGACAAAATTGCCGTATCGAAGGGGAACTGGACCATCACCTATGAAGACCTCTTAAAAGAAATAGAAACGGAAGCTCTCCATATGGAAAAGGCAGGGCTCAAACCGGGGATGCGGGTGGTCACGGTGCTTCCCAACGGTTTTCACGCCCTGCGTTTTTTCCTGGGTTGCTTCCGAAGCGGTGTGGTACCGTTGCCACTTTCGCCACGCTATCCGAAAGAACTGGTCAAGAAGATTTTCCTGGGTGCTGATGCCCAGCTTCTACTCACCGATTCTTCCTTTGGGAGCATTGAAGGAATCCCCCAGGGAGTGATGGATGAAAGGGGAATGATTACCTATCCGGAAACCCTTCTGAATCCCCAGGAGACTTTTCCGGAGTTTGAAAGTCCGGTAGCCTGTCTCTTTGCGACATCGGGGACCACCGGAATTCCCAAGCTCGTTATGCTTACCCACTGGAACCTGCTTTCCGATATCGATAGCTGTTTTGACCTGGTGGACATTTCCCCTGAGGACCGGATGCTGGGCGTGCTTCCCATGTTCCACGTGTTCGGGTTCTCCATTGCCTACCTCTTACCCCTGGCCAAGGGGATGACGCTCACCATTGTTCCCTCCCTTCATCCTCTGAACGCTTTTGTAGAGTCACTTAAACGATACCAATCTACGGTCTTTCTGGGAGTGCCGGCGCTCTTTTCCATCCTCACCGGAGCACGGGCCAAAGCGGAATTCGATCTCCATCCCCTGCGGCTCCTCATCTGTGGGGGCGATGCTTTACCGCAAAAGGTGCGGGAAAACTTTGAAAACGCCTTTGGCCTCAAAATTATAGAGGGTTACGGCATCACCGAAGCTTCTCCGGTGGTTTCGGTGAATCCCTCCCCGGAGGTCCGGGTTCCGGGATCGGCCGGCCCCGTTATCGAAGCAATTCAGCTTCACATCGTGGACGAAGAGGGCAAAGATGTTCCCCAAAACGAAATCGGCGAAATCATTCTCTCCGGTGACCCTATTTCACCGGGATACTTCCAGAATCCTGCCGAAAATGCCAAAAGTTTCCGGGAAGGGTGGTTCTACACCGGAGACCTGGGAAAGCGTGATGAGCGGGGCATCCTCTTTATCGAAGGACGCAAAAAGGAACTGATTATCGTTTCGGGTTTCAACGTCTATCCCCAAGAAGTCGAAGAGGTGCTCCTCTCCATGGAGGGAATTGCCCGGGTAGCAGTGGTGGGCGAAAAGCGAGCCCTGCGGGGAGAGATGGTCAAAGCCTATGTGGTCCTGGAGGAAGGAGCAAACCTGGATCCGGTGGAAATCGTGAGATTCTGCAAAAAGAAGCTCCCTCCCTATAAGGTGCCACGCCTTCTGGAAATTGTGGCGGAGCTTCCCCAAACCGTCACCGGTAAAGTGATGAAATACCTGATTACCTCAAGCGGTCGGGAGGTTGAGGTAGGGGAATGAAGGTTTTTCTTCTGGCGACCCTGTGCTTTCTGGTCTTTGCCGCTCCTTTGCAGGCGGGGGAAAAGCTCATCACTCAGGCACAGGAGGTTCTGGAGGAGCTCCGGGAATCTCTGGACCGTTCTCTCTTCGCCGCGCTCCTCAAGAGAGCCGAGGGAATTGCCATTTTCCCGGAAGTGAAAAGGGTGGGACTGGTGGTGGGAGGATACTTTGGAGAGGGGCTGGTGCTTCGGGAAGACGAAGAGGGGCGCTTTTTTGGGCCAGCATTCTTCAGAATCGAGGGGGGTGAGCGTGGGACCGCAGATCGGGATTCAATCCCAGGGGCTGGTGCTCCTTTTGATGAACCGCGCAGGGGTAGAAGCCTTCTATAAAGACGGCTTCACCCTGGGAGGGAACATCTCCATCACCGCCGGTCCGGTGGGGCGGGGGTTCTCAGCCGGAGTGGATACCGAACTCTCTTCCTCTATCTATGCTTACGCCATTTCCCGGGGTCTTTTTGTGGGTGCTTCCCTGGAAGGATCCCGGATCCGGGAAGATGAGCGGACTAACCAGCAGTTCTTCGGCCGAAAAATCTCAGCCCGGGAAATTCTCACCGGGAAACCGGTCGAAGACCGTGCCACCCGGGAGCTTTTACAAATCATCAAGAAAATCCGCCTCGGAGAGGGAGAAGAAACATGAGATTCTTCGGAGGACTCCTTCTTTTCCTGCTCATTCTGGCACTTTTCTTCCTCCCCTTCCTTCCTATTCTTCTTGCCTTAGCCTTAGGGGTAGCACTTATCCTTCTCTTTTTCTTCCTGGTGCGGTTTGCGCTCTTGCTACTCCCGTTCTTCTTTGCCCTGACGTTCTTTCTTTTCCTCTGGCGGTGGCTGTGGGGATGACGGAAGCCGGATACTTCTGTAGCTACGTGCCCTGGGAGATTCTCGCGGCCTGTGGATGGAGAAGCATTTTCCTTGCCCCTTCACATCCACCCTCTTTCGAAGTCGAGGCTCTTTTCCCAGTTCCTTTTTGTCCCCTGAGTAAAATGGTGGGAGAAGCAATACATTCCGGGAATTTCGATCTCTTCCTTTTTGCCCTTTCCTGCGATGCTTCACGGCGCACCAGAGAAATTGTGGAAAGCTTCTTTCCCCGGCAGAAAGTGCTCTCTCTGGAAGTTCCTTTTGGGGAATCGGCCTGGAGGGTGCAGCGTTTCGCCCAGGAACTCCGCAATCTCGCCCGGGCCCTTGCTGAAAGGAAGGGTTTCGGCTTACCTGAAGTGGAGATGAGACTTGGAGAAATCATCGAGCATTCACTGACAGAGCGCCAGGCCTTGAGCATGCTCTTCTTCGAAGGGAAACTCCCCGACCGGACTCTCCTTGACTATGAAAGGGAAAGAAAAATTGCTCCGGCCACGGTAGCATCGCCTCTCCTCCTTTCTGGCTCTCATCTCTTTGTGGAAGAAGCGCTCGATCTCCTGGAGGAGCGAGGGATACCGGTGGTAGAAGAAACCCCCCGGGGAGCCAGACGGTGGGTGGTGCTTCCCTCCCGCGGGGAGTTCGTTCCGTCTTCAGATCCTTTTCTGGATCTTGCTCGACTTTACCTCCACTATAAACTTCCCTGTCCCCGGGAGTGGAAAAACAGGATAAAAGCCCTGCAGGAAGTGGTGGCTCGAATCGGGGTACGGGGAATGGTGTATCTCTATCCGAAATTCTGTGACCCGGCTCTCTACGATCTGGCCCGGATACGCGCGTCCCTTCGTATCCCGCTTCTACCCTTAGAATACGAACTCACCCCCAACCTCCCCCAGTGGAGCACCCGTCTTGATGCGTTTCTGGAGGTGATCTACGGTGAAAAGGGGCACTGATCTACTTCTGCGGAGCCTGGGGTTTCTCCTGGAACGTCCTCTGCTCTTTCGGGCCCTCAAACCGTATCTTGGGTGGTTACGGCGAAAAAACCCTGCCCCGAACCTGGCCCAGTTTTCCTATCGCACCACCTTAGAAAACATCGCTACCCTTTACGGAAGAGAAAAACCGGTGGTGTGGGCCAGCCTCTTTTTCCCGGCCGAGTTCATCTATGCCCTGGATGGGGCACCCTTTTACCCTGAGATCGCCGCAGGTCTTCTGGCAGCCCTGGGATGGGGGAACATCGCCCTTGCCAGGGCAGAAGCGCACTGGTTTTCTCCGGACCTCTGTAGCTACCACCGCCTGAGCGTGGGAGCCAGCATCCTCCGGTTCTTTCCCCGTCCTTCCATGCTTCTGGCCACCTCCAGCATCTGCCGGGGGACGGTACCCTTTTTCGAGACCCTCTCGGAAAAACTGCAAGTGCCCCTTTACCTCGTGGATGTACCCGGAGAGTATTCCCGTGATACGGTGCGTTATGTTACGGCACAACTTGCCACCATCGCCCAAACCATTCGGTCGAACGCGAAAAGTACCTGGGATTTCGAGCGACCCTTCGGCTACACCCAGAAAACCATAGCCATCCTGCAGGAAATCGAGAACCTGCGCAAGAAAGAGGAAGTTATGCTTCTCCCCCCCACCAAAAACCTGGACTACCTTCCCTACTACTACCAGTTCATGGGAAGTGAAACCGCCCTGGTCTTCTTTGAGAGGCTCCGGGAACACTTACGTCACACCCCCCCACAAACCCTTCCTCACCGACTCCTCTGGCTCCATCTGAAACCCTTTTACTCCGGAGTCCTGTCTACCCTCCTCGGTGAGTTTGGCCTGGGTGTAGCCTTTGAGGAGTTTGCCGCCGTGTATTCCGGCGAACTTGACCCCCGCAGGCCCTTCCTTTCTCTGGCCGAGAAAATCGTTGCCACCAGCTACGAATTCGCAGATCCTACAGCGCGTCTCCGTCGCATTGTCCGGTGGCTTTCGGAGTACCATGCCGAAGGTGTTATCCAGTTCAACCAGTGGGGCTGTCGGCAGAGCCAGGGTATGAACGCGGTTCTCCAGAGGAGCCTGCGCCGAGAAGGAATACCGGTGCTTTTTCTCGACGGCGACCACCTTGACCGCCGTCACCACGCCGAGGAACAATGGCGAACCCGACTGCAGGCCTTTACCGAAATGCTCGAACCCTAATCGGGCTTTTTCCCGAGTATTTTTTATGGTAAAGTAATTCCCGGTGAGAGCGATGTACGTTGCGGGCCTCGATATTGGATCGCAATCGACCTGTGCAGTGGTCTGGGATGGGACCAGAATCTGCGGATTCTCCCTCCTTCAAAGTGGCGTCAACCCCCGCCAGAGAGCCGAAGAAGCCCTGGAGCGTGCCCTCCAAGAAGCCGGTATTTCTCGAAAAGCCCTCTTTAGGGTGGTAGCCACCGGTTATGGCCGCTATCAGGTAGAGGCGGATCTCCGGGTGAGCGAAATTTCCTGCCAGGCCAGAGGGGTCTCCTTTTTCTTCCCGGAGGTCCGGACCGTCATCGATATCGGAGGCCAGGATAGCAAGGTCATCCTCCTTTCCCCCAAAACCGGAAAGGTTCTGGACTTCATCATGAATGACAAGTGTGCTGCCGGAACCGGACGCTTCCTGGAACTCATGGCTCAGGTTCTGGAAATAGGGCTTGATGAGTATGGACCGCTTGCAGCCAGAAGGAAAGAAGCGGTGACGCTCTCCTCAACCTGTGCGGTGTTCGCCGAGTCGGAACTGGTAGGACTCATTGCTCAGGGGAAAGACCGAGCGGATTTGGCTTCCGCCGTGTGCCAGGCAGTGGCGCAACGTGTCGTGCGCATGGCAGAGCGTCTGGGTTTTGTCCCACCTCTTGCCGTTACCGGTGGTGTAGCTCAAAATCAGGGGGTTCTCCACTTCCTGGAGCAAGAAACTGGTCTCAAAATTTCCGTTCCCCCTCAACCCCTCCTCACCGGAGCGCTGGGAGCATGCCTTCTGGCCTAACGGTGCATTTCCCTCTGCTTCCGCTCGATGTACATGCTGGAGAGCACCGAAAAGAGAATTACCAGCCCAAAGAAAACATAGGTCCAGAAATAAGGGATGCGCAGCACCACCAGCCCATTCTCGATCACCGAAATGGTGGTGGCCCCCAGGAATATCCCCAGCATGTTGCCCATCCCTCCCCGGAGGGAGGTTCCACCCACCACGCTCGCTGCCACTGCCTTGAGCTCCCACCCATCCCCGGTTCGAGAGGTGAAACAGGCCAGACGACCGATCTGGGCGCAGGCCACAAAGCCACACAGAGCCCCCACGATCACAAAGCACAGCGTCTTCACCCAGTCGGTGTTGATTCCCATGGCCCGGGCGGCGTCCCGGTTGTCGCCGGTCGCATAGACCCAGTTCCCGAAGCGGTGGTAGTGGAGGAGTACCCCCAGAACCACGGCGAAGAGAGCGAACCAGAAGAACTGAGCCGGCAAGATGCCCCCGATCTGGCCGTTGAAGAAAGAGAGAAAATAGGACGCCGCGGGAGTTTCCAGGGCCGACACGTCGCAGGCAGTCTGTTCCCCCCCAGAAAGGAGGATGGTGAAGCCCCTCCAGAACATCATGGTTCCCAGGGTGGTGATGAAGGAAGGGATTCCTCCCCGTACGGTGATCAGGGCATTCACGAGCCCCAAAACTCCTCCCACCGCCACGGTTACGACGGCAGTGAGAAAAAGGGGAAGATGCAACTCAAAGAGCTTGAGAAAAACAAAGGAACAGAATACCAGAATCGAGCCGATGGAAAGGTCGAACTCGCCACAGATCATGAGCATCCCCACCCCCAGGGCAATGATACTGAACTCTGCTCCCAGGGACAAAAGCACCCTGAGGTTATCAGGATCCACGAACCGGTGCTCCGGAGAAAAAACGGTAAAAAAGATGACGATGAGAATCAACACCAGAAGCACGCTGGTCGAACGAGCAAACAAAAACCGCTTCAGGAAACTGGCATTTCTCTGCATCCTCAGGTACCCCTTTCTATACCGCCACGAATGCGCTCTTTAAAACCAGCTCCGAAAGACCCTGAGGGGAAGTATCCTCCTTTTTCACGTCGGCCATTTTCAGGCCCCGCGCCATTATCACAAAGCGTTCCGCAATATCAAAGGCATGGTAGAGATTATGTGTGATAAAAACCACCGACACCTTTTCCCTCTGAAGCTGGCGCACAAATTCCAGAACCTCCTCGACCTCCTTCACCGAAAGGGCTACGGTGGGCTCATCGAGAATCACCAGTTTAGCCTTAAAATGGAGGGCTCGAGCGATGGCTACTCCCTGGCGTTCTCCACCGGAGAGGGTAATAACCGGTAAATCCGGGGAACGAAGCCGTAACCCCAGATTGGCCAGAGCTTTCATACTTTCTTCGTCCATCACTTTTTTATCCATGATTCCCAGCCTCCGCACCGGTTCCCGTCCCATAAAAATGTTGCGGGAAATGCTGAGGTTGGGAGCCAGAGCCTGTTCCTGATAGACCGTTTCAATACCCAGATTCCGCGCGTCTCTGGGAGAACGAATCTTGACTTTCTGACCTTCAAAATAAATATCTCCCTGATCCGCCTGGTGATACCCGGAGAGGATCTTGATCAGGGTAGATTTTCCCGCTCCGTTGTCGCCGATGAGTCCTACCGTTTCCCCACGCCGAACCTCAAAATCGACACCACGCAGGGCATAGACCCTCCCAAACCACTTGTGGATGCCGACCATCCGCACCAAAAAGTCGTTTCCCGTTTCCATCTTTTCTGACTCCCTTTCATCAAGGATTCTATCGAAATCTTCGCTCCACATAGGTATTGAGGACCACAAAAAGGATGGTAGCCAGTCCAATAAAGGCGGTGATTCCAAATACCGGAACCCGCAGCAGAATCAAGCCGTTGTCCAGGATGGGAATGGTGAGGGCCCCCAGCGTGACCCCCGACATGCTGCCCACCCCTCCTCTGAGGGAGGTTCCGCCTACCACACAGGCAGCAATGGAACGCAGTTCCATCCCTATCCCCTGAGTAGCAGCGAAAGAACCGATGCGCACCGACTGCATGCAGGCCACAAAGCCACACAGAGCCCCCACGATCACAAAGCACAGCGTCTTCACCCAGTCGGTGTTGATTCCCATGGCCCGGGCGGCGTCCCGGTTGTCGCCGGTCGCATAGACCCAGTTCCCGAAGCGGTGGTAGTGGAGGAGTACCCCCAGAACCACGGCGAAGAGAGCGAACCACAGCGCCTGAACCGGAAAGAAACCCATAATCGTTCCGGCAAAGACCTTTTCAAAGGAAGACCCGGTAGGGATGTACTGCCGGATCCCCAGGGGCATCATCTGAGACCACACATAGAGAATCCCCCTCCAGAACATGAGGGTCCCCAGGGTGGTGATGAAGGAAGGCATCCGGGTTTTTACGGTGAGAAAACCGTTCATCCATCCCAACCCACAACCCACCAGAATCGCCAGCACCATTCCCCAGAAGGGAGCCATACCGGCATAGAGGCTGCGAGCAAAAATATAGGCACAGAAGGGGAGAACCGAAGCCACCGAAAGGTCGAACTCGCCACAGATCATGAGCATCCCCACCCCCAGGGCCACTACCCCAAGATCCGGAAAGAGCTTCCCCAGGGCGGCGATATTACGCGCATTGATGAAGACGTGCCGGGGACTGAAAAGCGAAAAGATAATCACCAGACCCACAAAAACGAGGAACGTGCTGGCCGCTCGCTGTCGCAAAAATTTCGTGAAACGCTCCATCCCTTGCCTCCTTCTTGCGTGCGGTTTCTGGGGCGACTGGAGTCGCCCCAGAAATTCACCGGACGTGCAGCGGAGAAAGCTTCTCAATCAGGGCAATCTTGTCTGGAGAGTCTACCAGATATCCACCGGTGTCGATGTTAGGAGTAAAGCCATATTTGTTATACAGGTAGAGCACGTAAACCGCAAAGTACCCCTGCAGATACTGCTGCTGGTCAATGGTGGCGGTAATATACCCCTCTCGGATGCCGTTCAACGTATCAGGGGTGGTATCGAAACCGCCGGCGATAACTTCACCCGGGTTTCTCCCCGCTGCTTTCAGCGAAGCAGTCAACCGGTCGGTACAGATGCCGCCCAGCCCGATGAGGAAAGTGGTCTCCGGATGGGCAAGAAGGTAAGAAGTCTCCCGCGACTCAACCGTGGTCATCTCCAGACCCCCGGCATCGATGATCTCATAGGAAGTAATTCCGTACTCACCCATGGCCTCAATCACACCGCTTGAGCGGATCTTGGCATAGTTGGCACCCGGGACTTCCGCTGCCATGGCCACATGGGCTTTGGACAGGTCTATTCCCTTGGCTTTGGCGGTGTCAAAGAGTTTCCGCGCCAGACGATAGGCTGCAGCTTTCTCGCTCTGACCGATATAGCAGAGACGAGCATTACCGGCCGCTCCTTGAGAATCATCGTTGTTCATCCCAATGACCGGAATTCCCTGCGCCAGAGCATCCTCTACCGGTTTGTCCCAGGCGGTGTCATCATTGATGACCAGCGCTATCCCCTGGGGTTTCAGGGCTACGGCTTCCTGGAAGCGCTTCTGCTGGAGGGCCAGGTCTCCGCCACAGAGGTCGATATCCACCCTGCAGCCCAGTTCCTTAGCCGCATCGTTAGCTCCTTTTTGCACCACTGCCCAGAAGGGGTCGTCCCCTCCGTGGGTGACCAGGCGGAAATACATCCCTTCCGCCGGCTTCGCTTCCTGAGCTACCACCCAGGAAGCAGAAAAAACCAGCAAAGAAATTACCAAAACCACTATCCACGCTCTCTTCATTTACTTCCCTCCCTCTGTTTTCGAGTTTCCCGTTACCAACCTGTCGCTTTTTTCTCCACCTACTCCGACTTCCCTTCTCTCACCTCCTTTTCTCAATCGAAAATTGATAGCAAGGCCGTAAAAAAACAACTTCAATCACCACACCTTTTGAGAGTCACGGCAAGAAAAAGGAATGGTTTGGAAAATGCCATGCAGGCTCTGAACCAGCTTTCTCCGGGAATTTCGATGAGCCCCTCTACCCACCGTCATCAGAAAAACCCCCCTCTTAAGAAGAGTATATTCTTTGCCACCACTCAAGTCAACTCCCTGTATAGGTTCACATCATGTGGGACACTCGGAAAGTCCAGTATCTCTCAGGTACTCCCAGGACTCCTCTCCCTAAGCTCCAGGGTGGTCTTTCCCGATTATACACCTTTTCAGGATAGTGTCAAGAATTTGTATAGGTTCACATCATGTGGGACACTCAACAAGTCCAGTATCTCTCAGGTACTCCCAAGGCTCCTCTTCCTAAGCTCCAGGGTGGTCTTTTCCGATTATACACCTTTTCAGTCCACCTTTTGAGGTGGAAATTCATGGTGTCACGATCCACCCCCTCCTCGAAGGACCGAAGAACCCTCCCGGAAGCGATTGGGCCGTTCCACCATTCCACGGATGTGGGAGATCTTGGAGGAAGGACAAAGAGCTTGATACCGTATTCCTGCGAGGACCCTCAAATTCCCCATAGCATTCACTCCCTCCAGTACCTCTTGGTTTGAGCGGGAAAGGGGGTACCTTTCGGAGTTCCTCGAGGAACACTCTGGGAAGATTCCGTGGCTTTCAAATGGAGGGAGGAAGAGGCCCACCGCAAGATAAGGTCTTTGGCGGGAATTCCCGA
>Ga0272448_1008058_pt1 | contig 11037 bp, 9 predicted proteins | sample YNPCB0191_FD_202220 | JGI IMG/M metagenome (GOLD analysis project Ga0272448, IMG submission 202220) | Hot spring sediment microbial communities from Yellowstone National Park, WY, United States - YNP-CB-019-1 | ecosystem: Environmental > Aquatic > Thermal springs > Hot (42-90C) > Sediment... | reverse complement strand
TCTGATCAGCTCGGCGTTGTCGGGATGCTTCGAGCGCCAAGCAGGCCAACTTCTGCCTTCGGCTTCCACGCACGCCAACACGATGTTGTGATCGGGACTAACTTCGCGCAGACGGCGGGTCTGGGCGCCGATGTGCTGTATGTCGTAGTGCCAGTCGAGGCCGGGCTTCATCTGAACACCGAGCGTCTGCGCGATCGTGTTGCCGTTCGGAGTTGCGTAGAAAATCACCGTGGTAGGAGCATCGGGGCGCATCGTCTCAGGCGCGTTGACATGAACTTTGATACCCTCGGGCGTCTGCGTGTCGCGAAGCTGTTCGTTCCAAAACGGGCTTCGCTTGAACCCCGGCATCAGATCGGTTGCCGCGGCCGCGCCGCAGATCGCCGCGACGGCGACAGCCGCCGGAATCAGTCTTGTGGTCAGCATGTGTCCCTCGTTAGTCCTGGGTAGGCTGCCATCCGCGAACCCTTTGCGAAGTGCCGCGAGCACTCGTGCCCATCGGCAAGCCGAGGACATATTTCGACACGCCGCCAGACCCGACCTACTCGGCACCTACGGCCTTTCCGCCCTTTTCTGCGCCAGCAGATCGAGTATCCTGGGCGCGGCGTTTCGAACCAGCGCCTCGACCGCCTTCGCAGCGAACTCAGGCGAGGCGTTGCCGCCGCGCGGATCGACCCCGTCCACTCCGTCCTTCTTCATATCAAGCTCGCCTTCCTGCGGCAGCCGCTCAAGCTCGACCGATCCGGGATGAAACAACATCATGTAGGATGTCTCGGTGCGGCCCGCGTGATCGCCGGGAATGCCCTCGTCTTTGAGTGGTTCGTAGTCCGGGAAGGCCCACGCGAAGCAGCCCGTCTGCTTCTCGTTGAATGCAGCGACAACCTCCTGCAGGGCTTCGACGTGCCTCGGGCCGTAGTGTCCCATTACGAGCACGATCAGCCTGAAGCCCTCGTCGGCCAGTTGATCGAACGTCTCCGACGCGAGGTGCTGCACGCATTCGCGGCTATACTCGAGCGTGGCGTCGAAGCCGGCATGAGGTTTCATGGTCTGCGTGCCGCAATAGATCGGAGGAAACACCACTCCGCCCGTCTTCTCGCACAGCGCGAGACAGATTCCATGGGCCTTGAGCGCATCCAGGCCGAGCGGGTTGTGCAAGCCGTGCCACTCGTGCGCGCCCCACGCCAGATATGCAATGGGGGCGGCGTCTTTGGCGGCGCGGTACTGCTCCGGTTTGGCAAATTCGTATCTCATGTCTGCTCGTCCAGTCCTTTCAAAAACTTGAGCGCCTCCGGGCACTCCGCATTGAAATCACGCCAGGCGCACTCCGCGGTCAAACGCCTGTCATAGCCCGCGCCCTTGAGCGCCCGGACAAATTCCCTGTTGGGATAGTCTCCGCTGCCGGGGTAGAACCGACCCGTATCGGCCGTGTGGGTGTGAGCAATCTCCACGTCAAGCGTTCCGATTACCGAAGGTGGTTCGCCCTCGTCGACCATGTGCTGCAAGTCGGCCAGCAGCTTTACGGAAGGGTGATTCACTTTCTTGACCATCGCCGCGCCCTGCGGAAGCGTGTTGACGATGTTCGTTGACCCGGATGCAAGCGGTTCGAGCGCGACGGTGACGCCGTAGACCTCGGCCACTCGCCCGGCCAACGCTAGGGCTTCGGCAAGCTGATCAAGTGCTTCGTCCATCGGGAAACCCTCCGGCACCCTTCGCGCGCCTCCGCTGCCGAAGACAACGACTTCTCCGCCGACCTTCTTGATGCGCTCGAACGCGGTCAGAAGGTACCGTTCAATGCGATAGATATCGACGTCCGGCCCGACGACTTTGATCTCACGAGGAAACAGCACGTTCCAGGCCTCGGGGCGAATATCGAACGAATCGAGCGTTTCCCGCACGGGTTCGAACTCGGAATCGGGGCTTTCCGGCTTGACGTTGCCGACCCCGAGCTCGAAGTAGTCGTAACCCGCTTCCTGGACTCGTTGTATCTGATCGAGCCCCACGCAGCAGCCAAATCTCATGGTCTTGTCAGCCCTCAGTTGTCGGTTGTCAGTTGCGTACGAACCGAACCAGTGAAACCACCGCGTTGCCGCCCGGCTTGGTATTTCTTACAACCACGGGAATGCGGCCTTTGGCCGTATCCGAAGCTGAGATCGGGACTTCGACCCAGCGGCCCGACTGGAACGAGTCGTACTCACCCACCAGCTTCCCCGCCACCGTTATCGACTCCTTCCGCCCGCCGGCCAGGTTGTCGCCGTCCATGATGAACAGCTTGAGCGTGCCGCTAGCGCCCCTCGGGCAGATGATATCGAACTCAAGCGAGTCCCAGTCCGCCCAGCAGTGGTTGACCTCGGTACTCCAGCCGCTGAACGAGTAGCCGCGCTTGAACTGGAAGTCCCAGCCGGGCGCGAGATATTCCACATCGCCGTTTTGGCCGCCGCAATTGAGTGCGAGCGTTTCGTTTGCGTCCGCGCGCGACTTCGCCGAGGCGCCATACAGATCGGGAGCGCGCTTCGACGGCGGCGGCAGCGGTACAAACGCGCCGTGTGGCTCGCGCTGATACCAGTATGCCACGCTGGAGAGCTCCAATTCAGTACCCGGCTTGGAGTATTGATCGATAAAGGCGCGCTCCTTAGGGCCAAACGCAACGGTCATACGTATCGACTTCGCGAACGAGATGCGGTCGGCGTCGTTGAACCGATACGCCGCCGCGCCGTTGTAGTAGGGCTGGTAGCCGGTGTAGGGGAAGCTGTTCGCCTCCGGCGGAAACCCCCAGCTAAACCCGAACCCGTCCTCCAACCCCTGCCACACAATCGAGGGCTCGCGCTCGCCGTCGATGTAGAAGTTGACGTTTTCATCGACCGGATAACCCGCCTGCGAACCGGGCGCGTGAATGGTCATGTTCCAGCCGATCCACTGCCCCTTGCCTTTGGCCTCGAAAACCCGATACTCCTGCCTGCCCAACAGCAGAGTCTGCTGGCGCCAACAGGCGTGGAAGTAGCCCGAATCGGCGGGAAACGAACCGAGGGTGCGGTAGTGAACGTAGCTGTAGCACGGCGCCTGCGCCCATTCGCCGTTCGGGTAACGCGAGCTCTCCAGCGAGACCTCGACCTTCGCTGACTTCGCGAACGGCATCGGGAAGTAGCAGTTCCAGCCGCGCTTCTTATTGGCGAATGCCGAATCGACTCTCTCCAGTGCGCCGTTGGGATCGCAGAAGAAATCGCACAGCGGCGCCTCGACGCTAGGGCTCTTCTCGCCGTCCCACCAGATGCGCAGCACGACATCGCGCGATATCGACATCTTCGCCGGCAGTGCGAAGTGGATCATTGTAATCACGCCCGGCCCCTTGAGATCGGCGATGACGACCTTATTGCGCCCGTTCCCGATCTGCATCTCCGGCGCATTTTCACCCCACATCGCATTGACCTGTTTGGTCCGGCCGGGGGTGAGTTGATAGAGAGGATCGGCGGCAAACGCGGCACACGCCGCAGCAACCAGTGCAACAAGAACCGTCAAGTAACGCATAAGGCTCCTCCAGAAGCGACAATCGCGAAAACCCGAAATGAGCGAAAGTGCAAAAGGATACTGCATCCTCCCTTCTCCTTTCGGGGCTTCGTTCCCTTTCAGGCTTTGGCGATAGAGAAGCCTCAGCCGAGATTCGCGCCCTGCGCGCGAAGCACTCGCTGGAGTTCGCCGACATCGAGGTTGCGTGGGATCGTGTTGTTCGTGACGCACAGCGCCGCGGCCGTGCCCGCTGCCTCGCCGATTGCGGCGGCGATCGGCATGACTCGTATCGCCGAGTGCGCCTCGTGTGTTGCCGAAATCGGGCGACCGGCAATCAGGAGGTTGTCGATCTTCTTCGGAACGAGAGACCGATACGGGATCGTGTAGCTCTCGCCGGGCGGCAGGCGTTTGATGACCGTCCCGCCGCCGTCCGGATCGTGAATATCGACCGAGTACGATCCGCGGGCGATGGCGTCTTCGAACTTGCGCGCGGAGAGCAGGTCCTCGGCCGTGAGCACGTATTCGCCCATCACGCGGCGGCTTTCGCGAACGCCGATCTGAGGCGCGGTCATCTGCAGGTACGCGTCCTCGAACCCCGGCACGTCGGATTTCAGGAACGCAACGTACTGCATCACCTGGCGGCGGGCGTCGATCTCGGCACGGGTGAGATCGTCGGCGTTGGTGGCGTCCAGCCGAATGATGCGGGTGGTGTTGAAATGGATCTCGTCGTCGCGCGGTGTTTCGAACCACAATACGTCATTTCGCGGGCAATCGATTCGACCCTCGGCCCGGGCCTTCAGATACAGCTCCGTGATCTCGGCTCGCGAAGGCATACGGCTCTTATCGACGCCGGCCATCCGGAAGTTCAGCGTCATTGGCTGGGCGAGGCCGTCGCTTGAGCGGCCTTTCTCGCACGGCGCGCCCGCCAAATACGCAAGGTCCGCGTCGCCGGTGCCGTCCACGTACATTTTCGCCCTAATTGCCTGCTCACCCGACTTGTTGAATATCACAGCACGATTGACGATGCCGTCGTTTACCTCCGCACCAGTCAGCATCGTATGAAACAGCAGCTTCACTCCGGAGTCCAGGCATATCTCGTCGCAAACAACTTTGAGCGTCTCCGCATCGAACATATGAGGCCGATCCGGCCCGCCGTAGCCGCCCTTGGCGTCCAGGCGCTCGATGATCTCCTGAAAGATGCCGTCGATGATCTGCTCGCCGCCGGCAAAGCGGGTCATGAAAGGATACACCAGCCCCGCCGTCGCCATCCCGCCAAGATAGCCATAGCGCTCGACGAGCATCGTATCCGCGCCATTCCGCGCCGAGCCGACCGCCGCGCACAACCCGCCCGGCCCACCCCCGCAAACCAACACATCACACGCATACTCTTTCATTCAGTCAACTCCTGAGAAGTAACAATCGTAAAAGCGCGAAACAGGCGAAACCACCAGTCGCGCCGGACCTGCAATCAGTCCTGGATCGGAATGGCTGGATTTCAAGTCCCAGTGATTCGCTTCCGGGTGTGATCGCAGACCACACCCGAGCAAAGAGCAGGATTCCAAGTCACGCCGCGCAGAGTCGTCCGCAGTAGGCTCTCCGCCCTTGCCTTCGACTCTCAGCTCCCCAGCTTCCCCTTCAGCAGCTCGTTCACCACCGCCGGATTGGCTTTGCCTTTCATCTCCCGCATCACCTGGCCGACAAAGAAGCCGATCAGCTTCTGTTCGCCCGCCTTGAACCGATCGACCTCTTTGGGATTGGCGGCGATGATGCGGTCCACCGCGGCTTCGATTGCATCGGTGTCGGAGACCTGCTCCAGGCCCTTGGCTTTGACAATCTCGCCGGCGCTCCTGCCGGTGTTGAACATCTCCTCAAAGACGGACTTGGCAGTATTGCGATTGATCGTGCCCTTGTCGATGAGCTCGAGGAGTTCGCACAGGCCGGCAGGGGTAGTCTTAGCATCGGCGACGGCGGTCCCGGTCGCGTTCACAAGCCTCAGAAACTCTCCCGTAAGCCAGTTCGCGACGGCTTTGGGGTCCTTGGAAACCCTGGCGCACGCATCGTAGAAATCCGCAAGCTCGACCGAGTCGGTAAGGACTTCGGCATCGGCGCGAGGAATGCCGTAGTCGGTGGTGAACCGCCGTATCTTCGCCATCGGCAGTTCGGGAAGCTCGGCGCGGAGCTTGCCGACGTAGGCGTCGTCGAAGACCATCGGCACGAGGTCCGGCTCGGGGAAGTAGCGATACTCCTGCTCGAACTCCTTGGAGCGCATCGACGCGGTCACGCCGCGGGCATCGTCCCATCGCCTCGTTTCCTGCACCACCTCTCCGCCCTCGCGCAGCACTCTCTGCTGGCGCTTGATCTCGTAATCGACTCCGAGATATACCGCGCGGAACGAGTTAAGGTTCTTGATCTCGGTCTTGACGCCGAACTCAACTTGGCCCTTCGGCTTGATGGAGATGTTGGGTTCGCATCGCATGCTCCCCTCTTCCATTTTGCAGTCGCTCACGCCCAGATATACAAGTATCTGCCGCAATCTCTGCAGATACTCGCGCGCTTCGTCGGCCGATTCGATCTGATCGAGACCGGGCGGCGGCGGGTTCATCGTAACGATCTCCATCAACGGAACCCCGCTGCGGTTGTAATCGACAAGGCTTCGATTACCCTCCACGTGCAGGAGCTTGCCGGTGTCCTCCTCCATGTGCACACGCCGAATCGCAATCTTCTTGCCGGTGATCTCGACGTAGCCGTTTACGCCGAGCGGGTTGTCGTATTGCGATATCTGATAGTTCTTGGGCAGGTCCGGATAGTAGTAGTTCTTTCGGTGGAAAATGCACTGAGGCGCGATGGTGCAATTGAGCGCCAGAGCAGCCTTGGTCATAAGCTCGACCGCTCGCTCGTTGACGACCGGCAGGCTGCCCGGCAGCCCGAGACATACCGGACAACACCGCGTGTTCGGCTCCCCGCCAAACGCCACCTCGCACCCGCAGAACATCTTCGAACGAGTCTGCAGCTCGACGTGGACTTCCATGCCGATTACCGGTTCATATTCAATCATTTGCGCTTTACCTCATCAGCCCACGGCGCTACAGCACCGGTTTCCTCCCACCAAACTCCGAATTCCTCTCAAACGTATACGCGACCCTCAGCAGCGTCTCCTCATCCAACGCCTTGCCTATGAGCTGCATTCCGATCGGCAGGTTGCCCTTGAACCCGCACGGGATCGAAATTCCCGGCAGGCCCGCCATGTTGACCGGAATCGTGCAGATGTCCGCAAGCTTGATCGCGAATGGGTCGTCCATAAGCTCACCGATTGTCCATGCGACTATCGGCGCAGTGGGCGTAACGATCACGTCGAACTCCTCGAACGCCTTCTCGAAATCGCGCCGCAGCAGCGTGCGGACTTTCTGCGCCTTAAGATAGTAGGCATCGTAGTACCCGGCCGAGAGCGCGTAGGTGCCGATGAGGATGCGCTGCTTGACCTCGGCTCCGAACCCTTCCTCGCGCGTGTTCTCGAACATCGAGATCACATCGGGTGAGTTGGCCGCTCGCAGGCCGTAGCGCACTCCGTCGTAACGCGCCAGGTTGGAACTCGCCTCGGCGGGCGCGATGATGTAGTAGGTCGGCACGCCGTATTCGACGCTGGGCATGGAGGTCTCCTTGTACTCCGCGCCGAGGCCGGCGAGCGTTTCCACGCCGTCCATTACGGCTTTGGCGACATCAGGATCGGTTCCCTTGCCGAAGAACTCTTTCGGAACGCCGATTCGAAGCCCCTTGACGTCATCGACAAGCGCCCTGGTGAAATCGGGCGTCGGCACGTCGAGCGAGGTGGAATCGCAAGCGTCCTTGCCCGCAATCGCATTGAGCACGAGCGCACAGTCGGTCACGTCTTTTGTGATCGGTCCGATCTGGTCGAGCGATGACGCAAACGCAACCAATCCGTAGCGCGACACACGCCCGTAGGTAGGCTTCAGTCCCACCACTCCGCAAAATGACGCTGGCTGCCGTATCGATCCACCCGTATCTGAGCCCAACGCAAACGCGCACTCGTCAGCCGCGACCGCTGCCGCCGACCCGCCGCTCGACCCACCCGGCACCCTGTTCAAGTCCCAGGGATTGTGCGTCACGAAGAACGCCGAGTTCTCCGTCGATCCGCCCATCGCAAACTCGTCGAGGTTGGTCTTGCCGATCATCACGAACCGCTCCGAGTTCAGCCGCTCGATAACGGTCGCGTCGTAGATCGGCTTGTAGTTGTAGAGTATCTTCGAGGCACAGGTCGTGAGCACGCCGCGGGTGCACATGTTGTCCTTGATTGCGCCGGGCACGCCGGCCAGCGGCCCAAGTTCCTCGCCTGCAGCAATGGCCGCATCCACCGCATCCGCCTGTGCCAAGGCGATTTCGGGGGTGACCGTCAGGTATGCCTTGACCTTCTCCTCAACGGCCTCCATCCTGTCGATGAAGCACTGCGTGACTTCCCGCGCGCTGACTTTCCCGGCCCGAATCATATCCGACAGCTCGTGCGCTGTTAGCTCGTATAGTCTATCCGCCAATGTAGACCTGCCCTTCTGCACATTGTCATACTGAACTTGTTTTGGGCATCCACAACTTTGGGCCGTCAATCAAGTTCAGGATTACACAGGCGCCGCGCCTTCGTTCTCTGGCGTTTTCGCCATAAGAACTCCCTTCACGTCTCCACCACCCTCGGCACCACGAAGCAGCTCTCCGCCACCTGCGGGCCGTTGGAGACAACGTCCTCCACCGGCAGAGAGGGCCTGACCTCGTCTTTGCGGAAGACGTTGAATACGGGAATGGTGTGCGAGGTGGGTTCGACGCCCTCGGTATCGAGCTTGGCAAGCTCCGCGAAGTTTTCAAGCAGCCGGTTGATGTGGCCGACGAGCCTATCTTTTTCTTCCTCGCTGAGTTCCAACCGGCTCAGGTAAGCAACGTTTTCGATGTCGTGTCTGGTTAGCTGTGGCATGGCGGCCTCGTGTGCTTGCGTAGTGGGGTCATTATAGCACCGCGGCAAGAGGAGTATCAAGGCGGCGGACCGGCCGTGTCTGTTCAGTCTTGCGAGACAGAACTCCGCCAGCGCTGAGTAGACCTGACAAACGAAGGTCGTATCGAAGCGCGGTGGAGCCTTGACCGCCCTTCGACACGCTTCGCACTCAGGGCTGGCGCAACGGACATTTCCGGAAGACTGAACAGTCTCGCCGCCGGCGGGCGGTCAGCCAAGACCGGGAAAGAGCTACCCAAACAACTCAGGTAGGTGCCGGCGGATGTGATCGGAGGTCACGTTTGCACCTGCCGCGTCCCAACGGCGGGCGCTCCATATCTCGACGCGGTTTCGCACGCCGACTATGGCGACTTCATCGCCGGGGCGGATGTCCGCGTACCTCCTCAGAGCATCGGGAATCAGGAATCGGCCTCGTCCGCCGGGCTCGCATTCGTAGGCCGAGGCCACGAGGAACCGTTCGACCGCAACGGACAAATCGGATCGCTCGACGATCGTCTTCCACGTGCCTTCCGGTAGCGCCCAAAGGCAACCATCCGGCCCTTTGGTAAGTACGAACGGGCCGGGCAGTAGTTTGCGAAGCCTGGCGGGAAGGCTGATTCGGCATTTTTCATCCACGCTGTGTATGAAACAACCAGAAAGCACCGGCAGGATCCTCCGTCGCGAAAGCGCGAAAAAACGAAAACGCGAAAGAAACGCTGGGCGAGGCGCCGGAGTCCCTCCGGCCCGGTTATCCCACCGCCTCCCACTGTGTGCCCGCTAGTTATACCCAGTTTCACCTAGATTCCTAACATCCCCTGAGCTAATGGTTCGGGTGACGGCTGAGTGGGTATAGAACAGGTGCGAATGCCTGGGGTGGGTGGCCGTATATGCGGTCAACAGGGATCAGGCTTCGCGGCGGTTTCCCCCAGTGATCCGTGCTGTGGCGCGCGCGGAAGCTGCGAAGCTGACTCAGGAAAGTCTCCGCAGCACGGATCTTAAAGAACTCAACGTTAGCCTAGCCGGCAATCCCCGTCCGGGAACGCACGGGGCGGACGAAAATCCTCCAGCGTCCGCCCCGCCATTTGTACGATCCAAGATGGGACGTATGGCGCGGGGCGAGGAGGTCAGCGCCGTATGTTGAAACCCATTCAGCCGGACGTAGCTGGTCAACGGGACGGCAGCAGCAGGTAGATGGCGGCTAGGCCGCAGATTATGCCGAGCCACTGGCGTGCCGTGACCTTCTCGCGCCACACGATAAACGATATGACGGCGGTCAGCGACGTGTTTCCACAACTTCGCACGGGAAACGCCACCACGCCCGGCACGGTCTTTAGCGCTACGAGCATCAGAACCATCGAAATCGCGCCCGACGCGCCCATGGCGATGCCGATCACCGCGTCGATCGGCCGCGTACCGTGTTTGGTAACCGCGGCCGTTATCCCTCCCAAGACGACGCCGGTTCCCCAGAACCCCAGGCCGTAGAGAGCCATGTATCGATCCAGGCCGAGCGGGTGAATCGCCCTGTTCGAGACGGAGTTGAGCCCGGTGAGCACGAAAGCCGTGAGCAACAACAACATGCTGACGTGCTCGTGCGCAAACCTGGCGGCAGTCTTTCTCATTCGCCTACCGCCTTGCCGCGCCCCGGACCGCATAGTATGAACGCTATCGGTATCAGCGCCAGGCCGATCTGCTGTCTTACGGTAGGGTGCTCGCCCCAGAAAAGGATCGATGCGGCAACCGGAAAGCCCACTGCCAGACCGATCACCGTCCACGAGGCCGACAGCACGCCGGTGCGGATGTGGTAGAAAAACGTCAGCGTCGCGAAATAACAGCTAACCCCGGTGCCGAAGCCGAGCAAGGCCGCAATCGCCGAGAAGTGGTGGCCGGTCGCGATGAAACATGCGAGCATGGTCATCGATGAGCCGACATACAGCCACAGGTTCACCGACCTCTGCTCGCAGCCGTGCCTCGCAGCAACTTTGTAACACAGCGCCCAGAACACCACGAGAAGCGTGGATAGCGCGAGATATAGATAGCCCATGTTCTAAGTCAGAACGCAACGCAGGCGACCACGAGTTCGTGGAACTCGGTGCAATCCGTGTCTGTCGGTGTTCCGTCGCCTCTTTGGTTTGATCACGCCAAGCGCGAATAAACATTGCGGGCCGTGCCCGGTCCGCGGTTCTCTCGGACGAGAGAGAGCTGTCGCTCGACCCCACCCCAACCCTCCCCGCAACGGGGAGGGTGACGCCGTTCGACCCCACCCCAACCCTCCCCGCAACGGGGAGGGAGATGCGGTTTAACCCCACCCCAACCCTCCCCGCAACGGGGAGGGAGATGCGGTTTGACCCCACCCCAACCCTCACCGCGACGGGGAGGGAGATGCGGTTTAACCCCACCCCAACCCTCTCCGCGACGGGGAGGGGGATGCGGTTTGACCCCACCCCAACCCTCCCCACAACGGGGAGGGGGTTGTCGTTTGACCCCACCCCAACACTCACCGCGTTGGGGAGGGGGTTGCGGTTTGACCCCACCCCAACCCTCCCGGCAAC
>Ga0272448_1008057_pt1 | contig 11039 bp, 11 predicted proteins | sample YNPCB0191_FD_202220 | JGI IMG/M metagenome (GOLD analysis project Ga0272448, IMG submission 202220) | Hot spring sediment microbial communities from Yellowstone National Park, WY, United States - YNP-CB-019-1 | ecosystem: Environmental > Aquatic > Thermal springs > Hot (42-90C) > Sediment... | reverse complement strand
ATTAAAGAATAATCATTTTCTAATGAATTATTATTTTCTTTAATAATTATTTTTTTCTCTCCCAATCTAAAACTATCTGTAGCAGCTACTGTAATTAAGTTTTTTTGAAATAAAAAATATATTCCTGATATTTCGGGTTTTGTTGTTGATAAAACAGGAATATCAACAATTTGACTTATATTTTGACAAAAAAATGAACTATTTATAGTAATGAATTCTTTTTTTGAGATTTTAGGAATAATAGGAAATTCATCAGCTTCTATTCCTTTAATTTTTGTTTTATAATTTTTACATTCAATAAAAATATCGTTATTTTCAGTTTTTATTTCTATTTTTTCATTTGGTAATAAATTTATAAAATTAGAAAATAAACGAGAAGAAATTGTAATTTTCCCTTCTTTTTCTATTTTTGCCAATCCCCACCAATTAATACCTATTTCTAAATCTGTAGCTGATAAATTTAAAAAACTTTTTTCTGTTGAAATTAAAATATTATTTAAAATTGGTAAGGTAAGGGATTTAGATGATATTCTTTCAACAATATTTAAACCTTCTTTTAATTTTTCTTGAGGTATTATTAATTTCATAGTTTATTATTTTAATTTTTATATTTATTGTTATTAGTTTATAATTTTTTAAAGATTTTTGAATTAATTTTATTTATTAAAAAGTAGTGTTTATTTATAGTTTTAAAAATTGGAAAAATAGTGAATTTTTTTAAAATAATTTTTTTTAAACTATTTATTTACAATTATTTTAATGTTTAATTAATATATTATTAATAATTTATTAACAATTTTTTAACAATTTAATATTTTTTCTCTTATTAAATTAATTTCTTCTTCAAGTTTTTTATCTTTTTTAATTTCTTCTATGATTTTTTTGTATGCATGAATGGCGGTTGTGTGGTCTTTGCCTCCAAATTTTCTGCCAATAGACGGAAAAGAGTTTTTTAACTCGTTTCTTAATAAATACATTGCTATTTGTCTTGGTTTTACAATTTCTTTTTTCCGGCAATTATTTAAAAGATCTTTTTCTTTTAAATCATAAAATTCAGCCACTAATTCTATTATTTTTTTAGGAGTAATTACTTTATTAGGAGGAGATATTAAATTTTTAAAAAGGTTTTTTGTTATTTCTAAATCGGGAATGGTATTATTTAATTTTTGGAATATAATTAAACGATTTAATGCTCCTTCTAATTCTCTTATATTTTTTTGAATTATACTAGCAATATATTGGTAAACTTCCTCAGAAAAGTTAATATTTTTTTCCTGGGCTTTTATTTTTAGAATAGCTACTCTTGTTTCAAAATCAGGAATACTTATATCGGCTATCATTCCTCCTTCAAATCTTGATCTTAATCTTTCTGCTAATGTTTGAATAGCTTTAGGTGGTCTATCTGATGAAAGTATAATTTGTCTGTTATTTTCGTATAAAAAATTAAAGATATGAAAAAATTCTTCTTGAGTTTTTTCTTTATTTGCTAAAAATTGAATATCATCAATAATTAGAACATCAAAATTTTTATATTTTGATTTAAATTTAGCCATATCATGATTTTTAATAGCCGCTACAACTTCTGATACAAATCTTTCTGAAGATAAATATTTTACCTTTTTTAAAGGAAATTTTTTAATTACATCATTGCCTATAGCTTGTAAAAGATGTGTTTTTCCTAACCCCACTCCTCCATATATAAATAAAGGATTATAAACAAATCCAGGATTTTTTAAAACTGCGCAAGCTGCAGCATAGGCGAGTTCGTTAAAAGATCCTATTACAAATGAATCAAAAGTATAACGAGGATTAAGGTTTGTTTCCTGATCTATTTTAAATTCTTGAAAATCAAGTTGGCTTATTTCCGGTAAAATTGTTTCTTTGTGTTGTTTTTTGTGGATATTTTTTGTTTCTTCTTTGCCTACACAAAATTCAATTTCTTTTATTTGATCATTTAAACTATGAATAATTTTTAGAATTATTTTATTATATTTATTTTCTAACCACTCTTTAACAAAAGCATTAGGAACAGAAATAACAACTTTATTTTCTTTTTGGGATAGAATGCTTGTATTTTTAAACCATGTAACAAAATTAGCTTGAGATATATTTAATTGGATTTGGGCAAGAACTGCTTGCCAAAGTTCTTCGTTTGTAAGCATAATCCCTTTTGTTAAATTTATATCTATCCTAAAGATAATATGAAATTATAATATATGTCAAACCCATTAAAAATAACTTTAAAAATTAAATTTTGTTAACAATCTGTTGAAAAACTGTTAATTATTTGGGAATTTAATAGAAAATATTTTAGAAATTCACAACTTATTAAGATATAAAATTTGACCAGAAGGTGTTTTTATTTTATACTGATTTTATAAATAAAAATCTTTAAATTAATTTTAAAATATGTCTATCACCTATCAACCAAAAAAAAGAAAAAGAAGAAAGACTCATGGATTTAGAGTAAGACAGAAAACTAAATCAGGACAAAGGGTAATATCAAGACGCAGAAGAAAAAGAAGATATAGGATAACGGTTTAGAATAAATAAAATGCTTCCTTTTATTAATCGCCTTAAAAGAAAAAAAGATTTTGATAATCTTTTTAAAAAAGGTTTAGGTTATAGAGAAGATTTTTTATATCTTAAGGTGGCTAAAAATAATCTGGGAATAACTAGATTTGGATTTATAGTAGGGAAAAAATTTTCTTCTAAAGCTACTATAAGGAATAAGATAAAAAGGAGATTAAGAGAGATAATTAGGAAAAAACTTAATTATATTCAAAAAGGTGTAGACGGGGTTTTTATAGTTATGCCGGGTTTTAAGGCAAATAATTTTTTAGAAATTGAGCAAAAAATGGATAAATTACTTAAAAAAGCGAGAATAATTCAAAAAGATGGTTAAAAGGATAATCTTATTTCTTATAAAAATATATCAAATTATTATTTCTCCTAATTTAGGGATGAATTGTCGCTTTTACCCGACATGCTCTTCTTATTGTTGTTTATCTATTGAAAAATATGGGGTTTTAAAAGGTTTATATCTTTCTTTTAAGAGAGTATTAAAATGTAATCCTTTTTATAAAGGTGGGATAGATATACCTTAGATTTTAAACAATTAAATTTTATTTAAAATGGAAATTTTTACCATTATTTTTAATACATTTTTATATCAACCTCTTTTTAATATTCTAATTTTTCTTTATAAATATATCCCGGGTAATGATTTTGGAATAGCTATAATTATTTTAACTATTTTAATCAAAATTCTACTTCATCCATTAAGTGTAAAAGCAATTAAATCTCAAAAAATTTTATCTGATATTCAACCTAAGATAAAAGAAATTCAGGAAAAATATAAAGATAATAAAGAAGAACAAACAAAAGCGATAATAGAATTTTATCAAAAAGAAAAAATTAATCCTTTTTCCGGATGTTTGTCTATTTTAGTTCAAGTTCCAATACTTATCGCTTTATATCGTGTTTTTAATCGAGGTTTTAATTCTAATCAAATGATTTTTCTTTATAATTTTATTTCTCCTCCAAATAAAATAAATCATTTTTTTTTAAAAACAATAAATTTAAGCGAACCAAACACCTTATTAGCTATTCTTGCGGGATTTTTGCAGTTTTTTCAGACTAAAATGACGGTAAGTAATATAAAAGAAAAGAAACAAAAAGATAAAAAAAATAATTTCTATGATGCATTCCAGCAACAATCGTTTTATTTTTTTCCTTTTTTTACTTTTTTAATTCTTTTAAGTATTCCTTCCGCAATCGGGCTATATTGGATAACAATAACAGTATTTACAATAATTCAACAATATTTTATCTTAAATAAGATATCAAAATAATTATGATTGAGAAAAAAGAAGTACAAGAAATTGTTAAAAATTTTTTTTCAAAAATGGGATTTTCTAATATAGAAATGAATTTAGCAAACGAGGAAGATAATGTTATTTTTTTGGATATAAAAACAGATGAGCCTAAAATTCTTATTGGCCAAAATGGTCAAACACTTAATAATATTCAACAACTTTTAAAAGCTATCATAAAACATAAAACTGGTTTTAATGATTTTTATTTAAATATTGATATTAATGATTATAAAAAAAAGAAAGTTGAATATTTAAAAGAGATGGCAAGATATTTTGCGGATGAAGTTTCTTTGAGTAAACAAGAAAAAATACTAGAACCAATGTCTCCTTATGAAAGAAGAATTATCCATTTAGAGCTTTTAAAAAGAGGAGATATTAAAACAGAAAGTATTGGTAAAGGAAAAGAAAGAAGAGTTGTAATTAAGCCAAAATTCTAACCTAAAATTAATCTCTTCTATTATATTTATTAATTATTTATTAATTTATTATAACTGGTAATATGCCTATTAATAGTATTTGGTATTTAAAAAATACGTGAACCTTTTTTAAATAAAAATAATGATATTTCTAAAACTTATTTTATTAAAAATCTTTAACTAATAAGAATTGTTCCGCCGCCATGAGGTATTACTCATTCGGTTACAGAAAAGTTTTATCTTAGTGCAATTATATAACTCCGCTCGAACTTATTTTATCAAAAATTCTTAAAATTTAACAGCGTCGGCGTTTGTGGCGCGGAAAAAAGGTTTTGGTGCCCCAAATAGAAACTCATCAAACTTTTATCTTATCCTACCAAATTTAATTCATAAATCCAAAAGGCGAAACCTGAAAAAGAAATGAGAGACAGCCCGCCCGCAACTGCGGGCGGGATGGCAAAACCGCCCCGCTTTCAGCGGGGCGGTAGAGCGAACGAACGGCTCGGACGCAAAAAATTAAAAAATGGCTGGGGAAAAAATCAGTTCGTCAGCAATCAAGAAAGAAAAAATCAGTTTGTCGTCTCAAATATAGTGCCCCCGGCAGGAATCGAACCTGCATTTACTGCTTAGGAGTCAGTAGTTCTATCCATTGAACTACGGGGGCTTATTTTAACATTAAAACTTATTATTAAAATATCTTAACAGAGATTTTTGTTGTTAACAATATTTTTTTATGATAACATATTATATGTATTATGAAATATAAATCACGCATTGTAGAAATAGCTAAAAAAGTTTGTCCTGCCGTAATTACTATTGTAATTTCTAAAAACCTTCCCAAAATAGAAGGATTTTATATGTTGCCTTTTGGAGAGGAGGGTTTTATAATGCCTAAAATAAAAAATGGGAAGAAAGAATCTGTTAAAATTGGAGGAGGGTCTGGTTTTATTATTTCCCCTGATGGAATTATTTTAAGTTCAAGACATGTTGTAGAAGATCCTGATGCTGATTATACTGTTATAGTTGAACCGACCAAAAAATATCCGGCTCAAATATTAGGATGTGATCCAATTAATGATATTGCTATTTTAAAAATTGACGAGAAAGGGTTGCCTTTTTTAAAATTAGGCGACTCTGATAAAATTGAATTAGGCCAAGAAGTTGTTGCGGTGGGAAACGCTTTAGGGGAATTTCATGATACCGTTTCTTTTGGTATTGTTTCTGGCCTTTCCCGATATATAAAAGCAACAAATGAGTTTTCAAAACAAGCAGAAAGATTAAGAGGGCTTATTCAAACAGATGCTGCTATAAATCCCGGAAATTCAGGGGGGCCATTAGTAGATATGGAAGGAAAGGTTATTGGTATTAATACGGCAACAGTAATGGGTGCTCAAAATATAGGTTTTGCTATTCCTATTAATTACGCTAAAAAAGATTTGGAAGAAATTAAAAAATTTGGAAGAATAAAAATTCCTTTTTTAGGTATAAAATATATTATTTTAACAAAAGATATATCCGAAAAAAATAATTTACCAGTAGATTATGGGGCTTTAGTAATGAGAGAGAGATTAGGCGAAAGTCCGGTTATTAAAAATTCGGCTGCGGAAAAATCGGGAATAAAGGAATTTGATATAATACTTGAAGCAAAAGGAGAAAAAATTACTACTGAAAATTCTCTTTCAGATATTCTCTCAAAATGTAAAATTGGTGAAATAATAGATTTAAAGATTTTAAGAGGAAAGAAAGAGATTAATATTAAAGTTAAACTTGAGGAAAAAATGAAATAATTTTTTATAAAATAAAGCCTCGTTTTATTATAAAACGGGGCTTTTTTATTTAAAGAGAGGGTGGCCGACGCGATTCGAACGCGCAACCTTCGCGGCCACAGCGCGAAGCTCTAACCAGTTGAGCTACGGCCACCATTTATATTATTAAAATAACATAAATAGGTTTATTTTGCAATTTTATTTTTTAACTCTTTTTTTAATTTTTCCATTAAAATAGAGTAAAAACGAAGATTGTGAATAGTAGATAATCTTAGGGCAGTTATTTCATTAATTTTAAAAAGATGAAATAAATAAGCGCGAGAATAATTTTTACAAAGAAGACAGTCGCAAGCCGAATTTATAGGCCTTTTATCTTTTGAATATTTAACTTTGTCGGGTATATAATAAGAGTAAAAATTGGGTTTTCTGATATTTATATCTTTTATTGATTTGGCGTTGTATATATAAAGTCTTCTATGTCGCGCGTCTCTTGTCGGCAAAACGCAATCAAAAATTCTATAACCCAAATCAAAACATTTAATAATATCTTTAGGTTTACCTATTCCTAATCCAAAAAGAAGATAATTATTGGGAGTGTTTTCGGCAATGATTTTTGCTACTTTTAAATTAAATTCTCTCTTTTCTGTGATGGGCCAACCTCCATATCCAAGCCCGTCAAATCCAATTTTAACTAATCGTTTAGTGCATTCTTCTCGTAAATCAAGATAATTTCCTCCTTGGACGACACCTAAAAGATATGGTCTTTTTTTAGGTGGTATTTTCTTTGATTTGCAAATAGATAGAAATTTTTCTTTTGAACGTTTAGCCCAATTAATAGTGCGTTCTACGGTTTCTTTTGCTTTTAAATAATCATCTTTAGGTTCGGTAAAGTCATCTAAGACAATTACCATATCGGTGTTTAAGCTAATTTGAAATTCAATGGATTTTTCTGGTGTAAGAGTTATTTTTTCTCCGTTTTCGTTAAAAAAGATAACTCCTTCATCGTTAATTATTCCTTTTTTTATATTCTTTTTAGCTAATGTTAAAATTTGAAAACCGCCGGAGTCAGAAATTAAGGCGCCGCGCCAATTAATAAAATTTCTAAGACCATTATATTTTTTTATTATTTCTTCTTTTAAATCTTTATAAAGATGATAAGTATTTACTAAAATTCCTGATATTTTTGCATTTTCAATATCTAAAAAATCAACTGTTTTTACTATTCCTCGGGTTGCGTCGGGGAAGAATAAGGGTAGTTTTAATTTTTGATACTTGCTTTTAAAATACGATGGAGGCATTTTGAAAACGGAAAATTAGATAAACTATATAATAAATAGTATTCTAAAATTAAGATTTTTTCTAAATTTATTTGTTTTTTGTTTTTATTAAATTAATCGGCCGTTTTAATATAAACATTTTAATATTATTAATTGTAGTGTCTAAAATTCTAATTAACGCTTCCTTGCTGTTAAAAGCGCTATGAGGGGTAATAATCACATTTGGATGATTAATTAAAATGTGATTTTCAAGAGCTGTTTTTAAGTCATATTTCGTCTTAAAAATCGATGTTAAAAGCTCTCTTTCTTCTTTAATAAAATATTCTTCTTCTAAAACATCCAAACCTAATCCGGTAAAAATTCCTTCTTCTAATCCCTTAAGTAATGCGGTGGTATCGCAAATCCCGCCCCTTGCGGTATTTATTAAATAACATCCTTTTCTAAATAATTTTAATGTTTCTAAATTTATTAAATGATGCGTTTTTTTGTTATAAGGTATATGCAAGCTTATAATATCCGAATTTTTCAACAAATATTTAAGAGAAACATATCTAAACCCGATCTTTTTTGCGAATTTTTCATCTTTTCTAATATCATAAGCTAAAACATTCATATCAAAGCCCTTTGCAATTTTTACAACATGTCTTCCAATATTTCCCACTCCTATTACTCCTAACGTTTTCCCTTTTAAATCAAAACCATTTATGTTTTCCAAAACAAAATCTCCTTTTTTTGCTTTATCGATTGAATCGTAAATATCTCTTGATAATGTTAGGATTAAGGCAAAAGTGTGTTCGGCGACAGTATTTTCTCCATAAGTTGGCACATTAGAGACTAAGATATTTTTTTTCTTACAATATTTTAAATCAATATGATCAAAACCGGTTGATCGGGTGGTAATATATTTTAAAGATTTTAAACGATTGATTATATCTTTATCTATTTTTGAATAAATAAAAATAGAAATAATATCAGCGTCTAAAATTTTTTCAATATTTTTAGAATCTAATTTTTCTTCAAAAAAAATCAATTCGAAATTTTTTAAAAATTTTTTTATATAATCAATTTCCCAAGGCTCTATTTCAAAAAAGGCTATTTTTGCTTTATTCATATTCTTTAATTATATTTATTTTCTATTTTTTCTTTGGCGGCTTCTAAATAATGACCAAGATCAATAATAGATCTTTTTATATTTTCTCTAATAGAAGGGTTTAATTGCATCTCTTTAATTTGATAATCAATTAGAGATATAAAATAATCAAACAATTTTCTCTCATATTCGGTTGTTTCGTTTAAAGATGGTTGCATCTTTCTTATCGCCTCTTTGAGATAATTCGGTTTAATAGCTAAATAAAAAATTGGAAAATGTTTTGTACTGCCCAGCGATAATTTTCCTTCTTTTATAAATAATCCATACTTCAATCTACCTCCGCCATTATTTCCTTTATTTCTTTCCAAAATGGCCGATTTTTTGTTTTCAAATCTTTCTCCGGTCATTGTAGCTACTTCATCTAACGCGCAAACTAAATTTCCTGTTTTTTTATCCAGAATAATATTATCTACCTTATTCACAATATCGTCATACAATGAGCTTCTTAAAACAATAAAATCTTTTCCGAGAAATTTATGAAAAATAATTGTTTTTAACGCCTCAAATTGTTCTCCGTATCTTGTTGTTTTATCTCCCTCTTCGGCTGCCCATTTTTGTTCTAATTCTTTTACATATTTTTCATCTCTTTTTATTTGCTCTGTTCCATAAATTTTTTCAAATGCCTCTGGATTGATACGGCAATCCCCTGTTGTTGGGACGTCCTGCGCGTTTAAATATTCGCTTAATTGACGTTCAAGATTTATTAATTTATTTTCATTTTCTATTTCTTCTGGAGGGCGCATTTCATTTTTAATTTTAAAAAAATCGCTTTCTTTCATAAAAATTATTAATTGTTGTTTTAATATTTAAATTCTATTCGTCTTTATTATAACATTTTTAGTTAATTTTTTATCAAACAGCTAATAGTTATGATAATTTTTATAATTTACAATTTAGAAGATTTTATGTATTTATATGACTCTGCTCGAACTTATTTTATCAAAAATTCCGGCAACTGACCAGTGTCGCATTCTACGCAGCACCCTACCTAATAAATTCTTCGCTCGGATCACACCTCGCGCCAAAGTCTGTAAAAATTTTCAAGATTCTTTTAAGGGGGCGCGCAAAAATTTTTTTAATTAAGGAAGAAAATTTTTGCGGACTTTGCTTTCCCGCCTTTGGTGAGACGGAGCCACTTCCTGTCTCTTCCGACAAAAAAACGAGGATGGAAGCGAGTGCTTTTTCGGTATTAACAAACAAAGGCTATTTAAACTATTTTATAAATAATTAAAAGTACCTTTCTAACTTAATAAAGGAGGTGTTCAGATGGATAAGAATTCTTTAGCAAAGCTGGTTCCCTCTAGAAACGATGCAATTCTGGCGTATAGAGTTTTTGATGGGCAAACAGTCCTGGTAAGATTTAGCACAAGGAACATTGAATATGCTGAATACAACGGCAACGCGAATCTGGCAGCTTATCAATAAAAGCGTAAGGAGGTATTAAAAATGGACGGGCAATATTCAATCAACCCAAGAGTTGGATGGAGAAACATTGATTCCGAAATAGCTATATTTAATTGCGAGAATCAACAAATCGCAATTTGGAATGAAACAGCTTCTTCTTTATGGGAAAAGATGAAGGAAGGAGCGAGCTTTAATGAATTAGTTGAATTTTTGGCGAGCGAGTATTCTATTAGTAAGAAAATAGCAAGAAAAGATATTATAGCCTTCTTCCAAGAAGCCGGTTCTTGCGGTTTTATCAATTATGCTGATAGTGGATTAAAAGCAAAAAAGCTGGAAAGCCAAAGCCAAGATAGTAAAGAAGGAGAAAATGTTTTGTTGGCTCTTGAAATGAGAGCTATTGAAAAACTTATTCCCTTCGCCGTTACCTTTGAAACAACTTATGCTTGTAATGAGCGATGTATCCATTGTTATATGGACCGCAACAAGCCATCTCTTTCTCTTGATGAAGTTAAGCGGATTCTTGATGAAATTGCAGGCGCAGGTTGCTTGTTTATTTCTTTTACTGGCGGGGAATTTTTTGCTCGGAGCGATGCAATGAAAATTGCGGAATATGCAAGTAAATTACATTTTGTGATTGATATTCTCAGCAATGGCACTCTTATTACTGAGAATATAGCAGATGTACTTGCCCGGCATCCTGTTAGACGTGTTCAGGTAAGTCTTTACGGAGCAACGCCTAAAACGCACGATTCAGTTACTCGTTTATCTGGTTCCTTTAAAAAAACCATGGCTGGCATAGATTTTCTAATCAGGGCGGGAATAAAAGTGGAAATTGCATTTCCGTTGATGAGGATGAATTTTCACGAACGTCATTTAGTAAAAGATCTTGCCAAATCCTTAGGTTGTTTGATGTCACCGAGCCATATCATCACTGCCCGCAACGATGGGAGACAGGATACTTTTCGTTTTCGGCTTAATGATGAGCAATTGAGATTGTTTCTAGAAGATGAAGAACTATCTAGTCTTTATGCGGGACGCAAACCATTTCAAGACCACCAATTTTACTTTGGGTTTTCTGATTTAACCAGAGCTGCTCCTTGTTATAGCGGGTTTAATAGTTGCGCTATTACACCTTCGGGTAGAGTTTT
>Ga0272448_1008056_pt1 | contig 11040 bp, 10 predicted proteins | sample YNPCB0191_FD_202220 | JGI IMG/M metagenome (GOLD analysis project Ga0272448, IMG submission 202220) | Hot spring sediment microbial communities from Yellowstone National Park, WY, United States - YNP-CB-019-1 | ecosystem: Environmental > Aquatic > Thermal springs > Hot (42-90C) > Sediment... | reverse complement strand
GCAATATTGCTAGCCATCGACAGAGAAGCCCGAACGCTGGTTGGCGCAATCTGGGATGAAATCAAGAACGTGATAACAGGCAAGGCAAACAAGCAGGTCAAAAATCATAAGAAAATCATCGCCTAGCAGAGTTTTCAGACAGGAAATAGTAAGTGGCATCCTTGCACTGCTAATCTATATTGCTATCGTCGCCGCGGTTGTTCTGATGTGGCAGATTATGGGGGCCCCAAGAAATCTGACTATGGCTCCAAAACTCAAAACGCAGCAACTGAACACACCTTAAGATTACACTCTAATCTGTATCGACTGTTCCCGCTATTCTGTAGGAACAGAAGGATCTAAGCAGCTTTCATGTTTACCAATGTTCGAGAACAGACAACAGGAGCGAAAGTTATATGAAAACGACCGTTAATGAAGTCTCAATCACATGGAGAGATAAACGCTTGGACATAATTGTCTGTGTTAAACATGTTCCTGAAACGGCCGAAGCAGAATTAAAGATCGACAGCACCGGAAAAGCCATCGACAGAACAGGGCTAGTCTTTGACATCAACGAGTGGGACGATTACGCACTGGAAGAAGCTGTGAGAATAAAGGAAAAACAAGGTGGAACGGTAACCGCCATAACCGTAGGCGCCGACGACTCAGACAGCACCCTACGAAAATGTTTGGCACGTGGAGCAGACAAAGCAATACGTCTGACAGACCCCAGGTTCGACGGCTCCGACGGCTACGCAGTGGCCAAGATTCTGCACAGCGTCATCAGGAATTTGCCTTTCAACCTCATACTAACAGGAATGCAGGCAGGCGACGACGGCAACGCCGTTGTAGGCCCGATCCTAGCAGAAATGCTCAAGATCCCGCATGTAACAATGGTCAAAAAGCTGGAGCTGGGTGCAGGAACCGTCAGAACAAACCGTGAACTTGAAGGCGGCTTGGAAGAACAGGTCGAAGTAAAAATGCCAGCACTGCTTTCCATACAGACTGGGATAAACGAGCCTCGATACGTTTCGATAATGGGCATAAGAAAAGCGATGCAGAAAGAGATCAAAGTCATGACTCTAGCAGACACGGGTTTGACAGAGAACGACGTCGGCGTGGCAGGTTCATGGATAAGAATAGAAAAAATGTACGTGCCGCCCGTGGAGAAACAGGCTGAATTCCTCAAAGGCACGCCAGATGAAATAGCAGTCAAGATTACTGAAATACTCAAAGCAAAGGGGCTGATCTAGAATGACGAAAATATTCGTCATAGCAGAGCACCGCCAAGGACAAGTCAGAGATGTAACCTTCGAAATGCTCACCAAAGGCCGAGAACTAGCAGAGAAAGCCAATGCAGAACTTGTAGCCGTACTGATGGGGAAAAATGTTGGAGAACACGCCAAGACCCTGGCAGAATACGCCAAAACCGTTCTGTTGATTCAAGACTCAAAACTCGAAAACTTCAACTCTGAAGCTTACAGCCAAGTCCTAACACGTCTAATAAATGAACATAATCCTGCCTTAGTGCTTATTGGACACACAAGCTACGGCGTCGACATGGCACCACGACTTGCAGCAGCTCTCAACGTTCCGCTGGGCACAGACTGCATCGACCTTGCCTACGAAAGTGGGGCACTCACGCTGACAAGACAAATGTTCGGCGGCAAAGTGAATGTCAAGGCTGCAGTCCGCAAAGCCGAAACCTACATAGTAACCGTGAGACAAGCCACGTTTGCACCGCAAAAACCAGCAGCGCCAGCAAACGGTCAGATCATAGAAACGCCTTCAAAACTCACAGAAGAAATCACTGAGAAGCGCTTCATACAATACGTATTTCCACCCCCAGGCGGAGTAGACATAACAGCTGCAGAAAAACTCGTCGGAGTAGGCAGAGGCATCAAGGACGTTACCAACATTCCAATGGTAGAAGAACTGGCCAAGACTATCGGTGCAGTAGTATCCTGTTCACGTCCTATTGTTGATAAAGGCTGGCTACCGTCAGACAGACAGGTAGGTACATCGGGGAAAACGGTTAAACCGAAACTGTACGTGGCACTAGGCATCAGCGGAGCATTTCAACACGTACTTGGCATGAAAGGCTCAGACCTAATAATCGCCGTAAACAAAGACCCCAACGCACCCATTTTCAGCTTTGCCGATTACGGTGTTGTCGAGGACCTCTTCAAAATAGTTCCCCCCCTTAAAAACAAGGTGTACGAAAGCAAAGCACAACAAACCTGTAAGTGAAGGAGGAGAAAAATCGATGGACTTCAAACTGAACAACGAACAAGAAGAAATAAAACGTGCAGTCCGTGACTTCTGTGCAAAAGAGTTCACACCTGAACTCGCTCTGGAATATGACCAGAAAGAAGACTTCCCGCTAGGTCTTTACAAAAAAGCAGCTCAACTTGGCTTCACAAGCATGCGTATACCACAAGAATATGACGGACAAGGCTACGGCGTGCTCGAAGACTGCCTCGTAGTTGAGGAAATGTGCCGTGTAGATCCAGGACTGGGCGTTGCCATCTCACTCGGCAACCTTATGATTCCAGACTTGCTGCTGAAACATGGCAACGAAGAACAAAAGAAAAAATACATTTTGCCTCTCGCAAGAGGCGAAAAACTTGCAGCCGCTGCGTTCACAGAGCCGGAACACGGTAGCGACATAACAAGAATGGATTCAACCGCAAAGAAAGAAGGAACAGAATGGATAATCAACGGTGCAAAAGAATTCATAACCAACGCTCCAATCGCAGATACCTTCATAATTCTTTGCCAGTCAGACCCTCATGCACAACCGCCACACAGAGGCCAAACCATATTCCTGGCGGAAAAAGGAATGTGCGGCCTTGAAGCCACAAAGCTCCACGGCAAAATGGGTATAAAACCATGCGTTACAGGCTCACTTGCGATGAGCGACTTGAAAGTGCCTGAAGAAAACATAGTTGGTGAACTCGGCAAAGGCTTTTACTACACGCTTGAACTCTTTGACGGAACACGAATCACCGTCGCAGCCCAGGCTGTCGGCATGGCTCAGGGCGCATATGAAAGAGCATTGGTATACGCAAAAACCAGAAAACAGTTTGGACAGCCCATAATCAACTATCAAGGCATAGGGTTCAAACTTGCAGAGATGGCAATCAAGATCGAATCAGCCCGTCTGATGATGTACAAAGCAGCATGGCTCTATGACAAAGAAAAACCCAACCCGATAGCCACATCCATGGCAAAAGCCTACGCAGGCAAAGTTGCGATGGAAGTAACAGACGAAGCAATCCAGATCTTCGGAGGCTACGGCTACCTAGCCGACTACCACGTCGAAAGATTCCATCGCTGCGCAAAGATAACCGAGATCTACGAAGGAACAAGCGAAATCCAGAAACTCACCATAGCCAACTACCTCATAAAGCAACCATAACGTTTTTCCATCCTCCTTGTTCTCTCTCCCACCGAGAAAACTGGATCACCCGTTCAAAAGTTTTATTACCCTTTCTCAACGACATTTCACGTGCAAAGGAGGAAAGATTCTGTCCACTGAAAAACTGAAGAAAATCGCCATCGTCGGCTCGGGAGCAATGGGTCACGGAATTGGCGAAATGCTTGCAATGACTGGCTACCATGTTATGCTCATAGACATAAATGATGAACTGCTTCAGAAAGCCAGAGAGAAGATTAAATGGAGCCTAGACAAGTTCGTGGAAAAGAAGAGAATCAGACGGGAAGACGCTGACTCTGCTTTGGCGCGGGTCAGCACGACAACCAGTTACGAGGACGCTTGCAGGGACATAGACATGGCGCTAGAGGCAGTACCTGAAAACATCAACTTAAAAAAGGAAGTCTTCAGTAAACTGGACGCTGTATCACCACCTCATGCATTGTTCGCATCCAACACCTCAACACTGAGCATAACAGAAATGGGCGAAGCAACTAGAAGGCCTGACAGAGTAGCTGGAATGCATTTTTTCAACCCGCCTCAACTCATGACACTTGTAGAAATCATCAAGGGAGTAAACACGAGTCAAGAAACAATCAACACACTCACCGAACTTGCTAAAAAACTGGGAAAGACGCCTGTGATTGTCAGGAAAGACGTGCGAGGCTTCATCGTGAACCGAATACTCGGAGTCGTGTTTAACGAGGCGTTCTGGGCGTTCAAACGGGGAGAAGCAACGAAAGAAGCCATAGACTCATCAGTCAAGTACACTGGCGGATTCCCGATGGGATGGTTCGAACTTGCAGACTTCGTAGGCTTGGACATAGCGTATGAAGTGGGCAGAATACTGTATGAAGCCTACGGAGAACGATTCAAACCTTGCTCAGAAATCATCGACCCGCTGATAAAAGAGAAGAAATTCGGACAGAAAACAGGCGTAGGGTTCTACGATTGGACAAAAGGTAGACCTCGCATACCGTTTGAGCTTTTGGATGAATACGACGTAGAAAGGTCATGGGCTGTAGCCGTGAACGAAGCAGCTTGGATTATCCAAGATGACGCTGCAAATCCTGAAGACATTGACACGGGAATGAAACTCGGAACTTTCTGGCCTTCAGGACCATGCGAATACGCTGACAGAACAGGCCTCGGTATGATTCTGAACAAGCTTGAAGAGATGCACGCCAAGCATAACATGGAAATGTACAAGCCCTGTCCACTGCTCGAAGACTACGTAAGCAAAGGATGGGTAGGAAAGAAAACAGGGAGAGGCTTCTACAAATGAAGTTCGAATTAACTGAAGAACAACTCCACATAAAAAACGCCGTGAAAGACTTCTGTCAAAAAGAGTTCAAGCTTGACATGGCATTGGAACTTGATAAGAAAGAAGAATACCCGTTGGAGTTGTACAAAAAAGCAGCTCAACTTGGCTTCACAAGCATATCCTTCCCTGAAGAATACGGTGGCCAAAACGGTGGCCTATTTGAAACCTGTCTAGTGATAGAAGAAATGTGCAGAGGAGACTCGTCTCTGGGAGTGGCCATATCAAGCGGCAATTTTGGAAGCGAATTCATACTTACTCATGGCTCCAAAGAACAGAAAGAGAAATATCTACCTCCAATATGCAGAGGAGATTTCATTTCAGCAGCCGCCTTCACAGAACCAAATGTCAGCGGAAGCGACATAAACAAAATGGAAACCACAGCCACTAAGTATGGGAACGAATGGTGGATAAACGGACAGAAGACTTTCATCACCAACGCAACTATTGCTGACTTCGTCGTTGTGTTAACACAGACAGACCCAAAAATAAGGCCTACACACAGGGGAGAAACCCTTTTCGTCGTCGAGAAGGGCACACCTGGTCTAGAAGCTACAAAACTGCATAACAAAATGGGCATAAGAGCATCAACCACAGGCGAACTAAGCTTCGAGAACGTAAAAGTAACCGACTGGAACATCGTCGGCGAACTAAACAAAGGTTTCTACTACTCAATGGAATTCTTCGACAAGACACGCGTTGGCGTTGCAGCGCAGGCTGTCGGCATGGCTCAAGGCGCATGGGAAATCGCTTTTAAATATTCGAAACAGAGAGAAGCGTTCGGTCAGCCGATACTTCAGCACGAAGCCATCGGAATCAGACTGGCTGAAATGGCCACAAAAATCGAAGCAGCTAGATTGCTTACGTACAAGGCAGCAGCCTTGGTAGATGAAGGAAAAATGGATGCGATGGCCACGGCTATGGCAAAATACTACGCGGGCCATGTTGCAATGGAAGCAACTGATGCGGCCATACAGACACTGGGAGGTTACGGTTACTTTGGTGAATACAGGGTTGAAAAATACCACAGAGACGCCAAGATAACTGAGATCTATGAAGGAACAAGCGAAATCCAAAGGCTACAAGTGCTCAAATATCTTCTCAGTCGATACTGATTGCCGATGAAAAAGTCATATATCCACATTGAGATACAACTAGGTTAGGGTGGTTGTTATTGAGTAAATCATATGAAACCGTTAAACTGGAAAGGGACCAGAGTACTCTCTGGATCATCCTCAACAGGGCTCACAGGCTCAACGCCTTCAACGATGTCTTAATAGAGGAACTCGGCGATGCGCTAGATACCGCCGAGAAAGACCCAACCGTAAAATGCGTCGTGATAACAGGCGAAGGCGACAGAGCATTCAGTGCAGGCGCTGACGTTACGATGTTCTCCAAAGCCACTCCAGTCAAGGCTGAAGAATTCTCAAGAGCTGGACAGAAGACCTTCAGCAAAATAGAAGAAATGTCCAAACCTGTAATCGCAGCGATAAACGGCTACGCTCTCGGAGGCGGCTTAGAACTAGCTATGGCATGCGACTTCAGAGTAGCTGCTGAACATGCCGAACTGGGAAACCCAGAAATAAGTCTAGGCCTGATACCTGGCTGGGGTGGAACCCAAAGGCTAGTCAGGCTAATAGGGTTACCAAGAGCCAAAGAAATCATAATGCTCGGCACAAGACTCAAAGCAGAAGAAGCCCTGAAGATAGGCCTAGTGAACAAAATTGTAAACTATGAGAAGCTCAAGGATGAAGTCCGCGAGATGGCCAACAAACTGGCCGAAGGCCCGCCGGTAGCAATGAAATACGCAAAGCATGCTGTAAACTTCGGCACTCAAGTGCCACTGGAAGCTGGTCTACGACTCGAAGCAAGCTTGATGGCTCTTTCATTCTCCACAGAAGACCTCAAAGAAGGCGTGGAAGCAATGATGGCAAAACGCAAAGCCGAATTCAAAGGCAAGTAACCTCACATCATTTCTTTGAATTGACAACATCACAAAAGAAGAGGGTACGTTAACGGTGAAAAAAGTAGCAGTAATAGGCGTCGGCAACTCAAGGTTTGGTGTAAGAACCGATGTGACCATTTCTGAACTTGCTTTTGAAGCTGTCAAACCTTCGCTCGAAGATGCCGGGTTGGCAGCTAGTGACATCCAATTCGTCGCCTTAGGTTCCGTGGGGGCTGGAGCATGGTATGAGGAGCTACTTCCGGCTGTTGTGATCTCTGAATATTGTGGAATGACAAGGGCTGGACTGGTTCGGTGCGAAGCAGCATGCGCAAGCGGCAGCGCGGCCTTCTTCACTGCCTACTCTGCCATAGCCAGCGGGCAAGCCGAAATTGCCATGGCCTTAGGCGCCGAGAAAATGAGGGAAATTGACAACGCAACCTCCATGGAATGGATAGGAAGGGCAGGCTACTACCTCTGGGAATTTCACAATTTCGGCATAACTTTTCCAGCTTACTATGCATTGTATGCTCGTGCACACATGGCCAAATTCGGGACAACCGAGGAGGATCTGGCGTTGGTCGCCGTAAAAAACCATAAGTACGCTGCGATGAACCCGATCGCCCAACTTCGCAACAGAATTACAGTTGACGATGTTCTTTCATCAATGGTAATAGCCTCGCCTCTTAAACTGTACGACTGCTGTCCATTGACAGACGGGTCGTCGTCAGTGATTCTCGCGTCCGAGGACAAGGTTAAAGAACTGAAGATCGAGACTCCAATTTGGGTTGCTGGAATAGGCTACTCTTCGGGCACTGCAAACTTGAGCAGGAGACCAGACTTCGTAGGCTTAGAAGCAAGCGCACTCGCTTCCCAGAGAGCTTACAAGGCCGCTGGAATAACTTCAAACCAGCTTGATGTCGCGGAAGTACACGACTGCTTCACGATAGCAGAGATCATGGCATACGAAGACATAGGGCTGTGCAAGAAAGGCGAAGGAGTAAAACTCCTCAGGGATGGACAGACTGAAATTGGCGGCAAGATCCCTGTCAATGTTGATGGAGGGCTCAAAGCAAAAGGGCATCCGATAGGTACAACAGGTTGTTCTATGATATACGAACTCACCAAACAACTCAGAGGAGAAGCTGTTGAAAAAACCAGACAGGTCCCCCTGAAAAACTATATCGGACTTGCACACAACGTAGGCGGAACAGGACACTATTGCTATGTAACGATCCTGAAAAGGTGATGACATGTCGTCAATGCCATGTATCAGGTCTAGGGAGATAAGGATCGTGCAGGAGATCCCGATAAGCAGAACCTTGAAGTTCTGGGAAGGATTGAAAGAAGGCAGAGTTTATGCAACAAGATGCACAAACTGTGGGAAACTGTACTTTCCTCCGAATGCCGATTGCCCAGCGTGCTTGACGACAGGGCTTGAATGGGTTGAGCTGAGCAGAGAAGCCGAAATCGAGACGTTCACGCATGTCGTAGTCAGGCCGACCACCTTTCAGCAGAACAAGCCTTACACGGTTGCCATCGGGAAACTCAAAGAAGGAGTAAAAGTGCTGACATGGTTGACAGGCTTCAAACTCTCAGAAATTAAAGTAGGCATGAAAGTCAACCTCGCGGCGAAAGTCACGCCGGAGGGCAGCTTGACCTACGAGTTTACACCACTGACAGCCAAGTGATTTCTCACTTCCACTTCATTATCCAGTCAATCGTCACAGAAGCCAGTTCATCTTCTTTCAGCCTAAACGTGTGGTCTGCTGCGGTGATTGTGAGAAACGTCTTCGGTCCGTATGCAGAATCAGCAACCTCCCGTGCCTCATCCACATCAACCACTTTGTCATCGCTGCCCACCACGACAAGCACGGGTAAACCGTGAAGCTTTGAAATGGCTTCGCACTCGTTAAGGCTCATTAGTTTTTCTCGCACATCTCTCGGTCGCAGGTTTATGCCGTAGACATTCAGTTTGTAGAATTTTGACACGTCAATTATCCTGTCAATTTGTGACGCAATCAAGAACGAGTACAAGCCGCGTTTTCCTCTCGTGCGGGTGATGAATTTCCTTACGTTATAGTTATGATTCTTTGGTGTAGACCATAAAACGAGCCCCCTAACCCTTTTCTCATTTTGAAGAGCATGAAGGGAAACAGCTCCCCCCAGACTGTGTCCGACAACGAAGATCCTGTTCGAAAGAACCTCCGGTCGTGACGCCACATAGTTCAACATGCACCTTACGTCTTCTTGTTCGCCGATTCCATAATCGAACGTTCCAGTGCTTTTTCCGGCACCTCGGAAGTCGAATAGTACGGACACGAAACCTTTTCTACAGGCAAACTTGGCGAATTGTGCGTAAACTTTCAGAATGTGGAATCCTTGGGAGTTCAGTCCATGGCATATCAAGACGGCTGGTGCAGGTACAATGTCAGGAATGTACAATTCACAGTACAAAGTGGAGTTTTTACATTGCACATGTGCCATTTCGCTCCTCAAGTCCAACCCGTCCGCGGAAAGTGTTATTTGCGGTGAGGCTTATAATCTGTAAGTAGGGATTACTTATGCCAGCCCAAAAGAGAAAAATCGAGAAAATTGTCAAAACGTTTGAGAAGCCATGGTTCAAGTTCTGGCCGGAAGGTGTCAGGCAACACATCGATTATCCAGAAGTTTCCCTGTCTGACCTTCTGAGGAAAACTGCTCAAACTTACCCGCACCACACTGCCATCATCTACTTCCACAAAGAGATTACCTACAAAGAACTGGACGAAGCTTCAGACAAGTTCGCGATCGCGCTTGACGACTTAGGCGTAAAGAAAGGCGACAAGGTTGCCCTTTTTCTTCCGAACATACCACAATTTGTAATAGCATACTACGGCACCTTGAAAATCGGAGCTATTGAAACTGCCATAAGTCCGCTGTACAAAGAACGCGAAGTCGAGCATCAACTTAACGACTCTGAAGCTGAAACGATAATAGTTCTCGACATGCTCTATCCAGTGTTGGCTAAAATCTTGGATAAGACCCGAATCAAAAGAACAATCGTCACCCGGTTGAAAGATTATATGCCTAGCAGTACAGCTTTTCTTGGCACACTCTTAAAGAAGATCCCTTCACAGAAAGTCGACCGTGAACCGAATCTGTATTTCTTCAAAGAGCTGCTCAGCCGATACAAGGCAAGACCGTTGCAGGTGAAAATCAACCCGAGAGAAGATCTTGCGGCTCTACAATACACGGGTGGGACAACAGGTATCTCAAAAGGGGCCATGCTGACCCACATGAACTTGGTTTCCAACGCTGTTGCGTGTGCTGAATGGCTCCGAGGAAAAACGGCTGAAGAAACCTTTCTAACAGTGTTGCCGCTGTTCCACATATATGGCATGACGACGGGCATGAATGCACCTATCTTTTTGGCTGGAAAAATGGTTATGTTGCCGCGTTTTGACGCTGCAAGTACTCTCAGAGCCATTCAGAACCATTTGGTGACTGTTTTCTGCGGTGCACCAACAATGTATGCTATGCTCATCAACAGCCCACAAATCAAGAAGTTTGATGTTTCTTCAGTTCGTTTCTGTATCTCAGGCTCTGCGCCTCTTCCACCTGAAGTTCAGAAGAAATGGATGGAGTTGACTGGCGGCGTTTTGGTCGAAGGATACGGCCTCACAGAATCATCACCCGTGACACACTGTAACCCATTGGATGCGACAATGAAAACGGTCAAGGTTGGCAGCATTGGACTTCCTTGGCCTGACACAGACGCCAAAATCGTTGACTTAGAATCTGGACAAAACGATCTGGGCACAGGTCAGGACGGAGAACTCGTCGTCAGAGGACCGCAAGTCATGAAAGGATACTGGAAAATGCCTGAGGAATCTGCACAGGTGCTTAGAAACGGATGGCTCTACACGGGTGACATCGGAAGAATGGACGAAGACGGATACTTCTACATAACAGACCGCAAGAAAGACCTGATCAAATACAAAGGCTACAGTGTATATCCAAGGGAAATCGAGGACGTACTATACGAACATCCCGCCGTCAAGCTGTGTGCAGTAATAGGCAAACCAGACCCTGTTGCAAGTGAGCTTCCAAAAGCTTTCGTCGTACTGAAAGAAGGAAAGACAGCCACTGCAGAAGAGATCAAGGAGTTCGTCAACAGCAAAGTTGCACCCTACAAAGCGGTTAGAGAAGTGGAATTTCGAACAGAGCTTCCAATGACCCTCGTAGGCAAAGTATTGAGAAGAGTGCTCCAAGAAGAAGAGAAGAAGAAAAGTGCAGAGGCTCATTAAGTCTTTGCATCATCAGTTACATAGCTGACCTTAAGCAATAAAGACCAAATGTGTATGCTAACGTATCGCTTTT